>Ga0209121_10000205_pt1 | contig 61865 bp, 58 predicted proteins | sample Cruoilmetagenom3_FD_187292 | JGI IMG/M metagenome (GOLD analysis project Ga0209121, IMG submission 187292) | Oil polluted marine microbial communities from Coal Oil Point, Santa Barbara, California, USA - Sample 3 (SPAdes) (version 2) | ecosystem: Environmental > Aquatic > Marine > Oil seeps ...
GAAGAGGAATTCAAATTATTAGCTGAAAGTCCTGATTATTTAAAGCCGATTCTTGTTGTTGCGCTTAATACCGGAATGCGCAGAGGTGAAATATTAAACTTGAAATGGAAACAGATTGATTTAAACCGGAGATTCATTAAAGTTGAACACACAAAGAGCAGTAGAAATAGAATGATCCCTATTAATGGTATCTTGTACAAGGAGCTATTGAAAGCCAAGAGCCTGAATGGAAATAGTGAATATGTTTTCCCTAATCCAGAAACAGGAAGGCCTTTTACAGAGGTGAAAAAGAGTTTTAAGAATGCGTGCAAAAGAGCAGGGATTCATGATCTAAGATTCCACGATTTAAGGCATACCTTCGCAACCAGGTTGATTGAATCCGGGGTGGATCTTATCACTGTCAGGGATTTACTCGGTCATTTCAGCGTTAGAGTCACTCAAAGATATACACACTCAAACCAAAATCAGAAACAATCAGCAGTTGAGCTCTTGGCAAAAAAGACGCTTAAAAATGTCGAAAATCAAGAAAAGTTGGCACATATTTGTCACATCAGAGAAAAAGAGAAAGTTGAGAAGTCTGTAACTCGCTCATGTTTAATCAATTAAAATGAAAAAGAAAAAGAGGAACGCCGGCCTGTCACGCCGGAGGTCGCGAGTTCGAGCCTCGTCGGCCCCGCCACTTTTCTTTCGTGGTAGCTTCCGCCACAAAAGAAAACGGCGAACTCCAAGAAATATAAAGGTTTCGGTCTTTTAAAATAAAGTTCGAACCACAATTTTTTAAAAATTCTCTCTGGCTGCAAAAATTTCCTTTCAAAGCTACATTTCTTGCATGACTACAAGTAGTTATAAAGTCCTTTACCCGTTCGAACCAACTTAAGCCCTTCCGTCCAAATGCCTCTAATTTTTCCCTGATTTCTACCTTTTCCGATAATAATTTTTGTTTCTTTTGTGTATATTCTTCTTGCGAGATGGTTTCTTTTAGATAAATATCCAGAAGACGCTCAAGTTTATCATCAACTGCCTTTAGATTCTCCTTTAACTGTTGTTTGATAGAAAAATTAGAGGCTTCGCTTTGTTCGCTCACCTTTTGCAATTCCGCAAGCATTAAATCGTGCACTCTATCGCTAATAAATAATTTCTGGATATGTTTGCTAATTTGTATGGCTAATTCTTCCTCTCTGACATAACGTTGCGAACATTTAACCTTTCGCTTGGTGGCAATGGTAATAATGAAAACCTTTTTGAGTTTCAGCGGTTATCAGGCAACCACACTCCCCACATCTTATAAATCCTCTAAAGGCAAATAGGTCTTTTTTCGAATTGTACGGTTTACTGCGTGCTGCAAAGACATTCTGCACTTTATCAAATAACGTTTTTGAAATTAAAGGTGGATGAGTACCTTCATAGAGTTCACCTTTATATTTGAATACACCATAATAAAATGGATTCTTAAGGATTAACTCTATTGTGCGTTTATCTACCGCTCCCCCACGAGTACCTACAAGGCCAATTTCATTCAGCTTGTTGCCAATGGATTCCAGAGTATGGTTGCCTGTGGCATAAAGTTCAAAGGCTTTCTTGATAAGCGGTGCTTTATCTGGATCAATAACAATAGTATGAGTCTTTAAATCATTAAGATAGCCAATTGGCGCTTGACCAGGCCATTCGCCTCTACGTAACTTCTGTCTTATACCGCGTTTTACGTTCTCAGAGAGATTATCCACATAGTATTTGGACTGCCCAAAGACAATGGAAAGCATAAATTTTCCATAGGCAGTATTATCAAAGTGGAAGGTAGGGAATTTCAGGTCTCTTATCTTACCTATATCTATAAGGTATATGATTCTTCCGCCATCAATGGAATTTCGAGCTAAGCGGTCTGGATGCCAAGCGAGGATCCCTTCGATATTTTCTTTCTCAATGCGGCTAAGCATAAGATTAAAAACTTCTCTTCCCGGTTCTTTGGCAGTTTTTGATTCATTAAACTCATCAATTATCTCTAAATTTTCTCGCTTAGCAAAATCTCTTAACTCTTGTAGTTGACTTTCAATAGACAAAACCTGCCTTTCTTCGTTATCGGCAGATTTACGAACATAAATAAAATATTTCATTTAAGAATTGCTCCTGCTTTTTGAAGAAACTTAGTTGCTGATTCTATAGAAGATTCAGCGCCTTCTCTAGAAAATTCACCATGATAATCAGCACTTTCTCTTAGCACCATAGCGGTATGAAAATCTTTTGCTAACTCGTCCTCAATCAGACCGTTATCAACAAATAAAGCCTGCAAAGCAACCAGTAGATAGTAATGACTTTTTTCTCTATAGCCCTTTGAGTAAATAAGGGCTCTTGCGGCATGAAACATTGAGTAATAAGCCGTAATTGTTGCGTACTTGTATTTTTTATTCTTTAATCTATCCTTAGCCTCATTTAAATCGTTTTTGGCTGCTTCTAATTCCTTTTTTGTTAAAGCTTTGCCCTTGCTGAAATGTAATATTCTTTTCTTCTCCAACGCTTTTCGAAATTCTAAATTCATTTTTCCTGCCATAACACGATTCCTCTCTCGACTTCTTTGTAGAAAGTAGGATTGTGCTTCTTAGATTTTATAAAATCATTAGGTGTGTGCGTAACATATTGGATTTTCTCTCTTAATTTATCTTTGAATATTATTTTTTCAACTTCATCTGGAGTTCTCGTCAAAATAAAAACATCAATATCGCTTTCAGCAGTATTTTCGCCCTTAGCAACACTGCCATAAAGGACTATCCTTAATGATAATTTTTTCAATTTTTCAATTAAAGGGCGTAAAGAAATAATATTTTGTAAAATTTTTAAATATCTTATAAGAATATCATTAGATGGTGCTTTATAAAAATACATTCTTCCTCGTTTCTCCCGTAGAATTAAACCATTTTCTGCCAGCTCTCTTAAAGCAAAATTTGTCCCGGCTCGACTAACACCAGTAAGTTTTGAAACCTCACGGTCAAAATATTCTTTGTCTGGATTTCTGATGAGAAAAGAAAGGACTTTTTGGCAGTTTGTAAAAAACAATATTTTTTCTGGCATAACTAATCTTTCTAAATCTAATACATTAGACATAAATCTATTATATTAGATTTTATTTGGTTGTCAAGGATTGATTTGCTGGGGGGTTAAAAAATGTCGCTTTGAAAGTCATTTAAAATAACACGCCCCTTTATGGACAATTTTTGCACACTGCGTTTAAAGTTTGAAAATACTATAATTGCAAAGAACTAAAAAGAAATCTCTCTTTTCGGCTTGGTAGCCTTCAACTACCTTTGTCCTCGCCTTCGCTCCTTTGATTCCATTTCCAGCCTCCCTTAACCTTAAAAGTATCTCCATCAATTACTTCACTCACCGTAAATTCTGCCATCGGCTTTGCCCCCTATTGCTTTAGTTTTTTCTGCATTTTCTTGTTCACTGATTCTCGGCCCTTGTAAACATTGGCTACGGCTCTGCCGTATTTATCACGGCTCACAGTATCAATCCTTACTTCCTCTCCTTCAATCAACTTGCTTAGAGCCTCTTTTGCTTTGGCAGAGCCAGGTTGTCCTTTCTCTGGAGCATCTATATTGGCAAGTCTAACAGGGTTCTTACGGCTTGCTGTTTCAAATGTGTCGCCATCGATTATCTTGGTCACTTTCTCTTTCCTGCTCATTTAATTCCTCCTTATACTTTTTTCACTTGCCGGCTTTCTTTCTTATAGTTCCTTTTGGCCCCATAACTCCAATGCCAGTTCCTTTTGTAGCCTCTTTGGCTTTTTTGACCAAATTTGGTGTTGTGGCAATATATTTGGGTTTCTGGAATCGTTTTACCTGATCTATTGAGGAATATAGATCACTTTCATGGCTTACGACTTCTATTACCCTGTTTTTCGCCAGAACATCAGGACCCGGACCTTCGTTATATTCGGTCTTGTGTTTCTTTGCCAAATATTTGGCAATCTCATCATGCTTTGACTGTCCCATTTTTACATTACCTCCTTATCAATTCTGATGTGCATATACACTCAACCCACTCCCGTAATATGACTCATATACGTGCTGATAAACCAAACCACATTTCTGACGATAGATTTCAGCCGTAAATATAGGTGGGAGATTTTCGAGCATTTCCTCAATACACAGCCTAACAGACGCACGAGCCTGCTGTTTTTTTCGCCAGTCAAGCACTAGCTTTTTTGCTTTCAATTTTTCCAAAAGGTCATGTACCACTTTCTTGACTGACAAGATGTCTTTCTGTGTCATTTTAAGCGGTGGATTCACTAACAAGTCATAGATAGCCAACTCTTCCTCATCTAAATTTTCAGACAGGGCTCGTTTTTCTTCTTCATCAAGACCTTTGACAAATTCTAGTAATCGTCTGTAGTATTCTTCAACGTTCATCGAACCGGCATTGTATTCATCTATCAATTGCAGAAGCTTCTCCATATAATCAATTCGAGACTTATTGAGTATATATAGAGCACGCAATCTAACTTCAATGGCTTACATTGAAATACAAGTGAAGAAGAACTGTGCCCACTTAGCCTCCAAACGGTTTTTTCTATCAGGTTGAAAATTTTTAGGTGGGTGCTTTAAGACGTGCTGTCGTAGAGGGAGATATTGATAATGGCTCATTGATGACTGGCCAAAGTATAGGACTTGTTAATGAAGTAAAGAGCGTAAAAGAAATTATAGACAATCTTGTTCATGAAGCTGAAGAAGAGTTTTAAGAGTAATAGATTTACTGAGTTAAGCTTTTAACTGGCATTACTTTGGATCAGCTTATGTATCTTTTCTAAGGACTGCGCATCCTGGATGCTAAGAATGCCAGGAACAGATTCCCACTTACGGCTTATTTTCTTCAGAAGGCCAGAGAGAACTTTTCCTGTTCCCATTTCAACACAGTAGTCAAGATTTTCCTTTTTTAAAATCTCCATTGATTTATACCAGAGTACGGGATTTGTGACCTGCCTCTTCAAGGCTTTTCTTGCATCGCTTCCTTTATAAATAAGTTTTGCATCTACGTTAGTAATAACCGGAAATTTTAAATCTTTAAATTTAACCTGATCCAGATCATAGGAAAGTTTATCCCGGGCATTCTTCATAAGACTGCAATGAAAAGGAGCACTAACGGACAAAATAATTGACCTGGGGGGGTTAATCAGAGACAGTGCTTCTTTAACGGCGTCTCCATCCCCTGAAATAACAATTTGATCCCTGCTATTCCAGTTTGCTATCTCTACAATCCCTGCATTTACTTTCTCCAACCCTTTTCTGACTGAATCGTAATCAGAACCCAGCAACGCTGCCATTGCTCCCCTTCCAACAGGAACTGCCTCCTGCATGTATTTAGCTCTTTTGTGAACAAGAACGACTGCATCATCAAAACTCAGCGAGCCGGATGCCACTAAGGCAGAGTACTCCCCAAGACTATGTCCAGCAGCAACAACTGGCTCTTTTTCTAAAAGTGAATAAGCAATATAGCTTACGATAAGAATTGCAGGCTGCGTATTCCGGGTTAACTGGAGTTCCTCTTCAGGACCCTCGAAACAGAGTTTAGAAATCTTAAAACCTAAAGCTTCATCAGCCCTTTCAAAAATTTCCCTGGCTCTATTCGAACAGGTAAAAAAATTTTCCCCCATTCCTACTTTTTGTGAGCCCTGTCCTGGGAATAAAAATGCCAATCGACTCATATGTTTTATTGCTTTTACTTATCTTTTTTCCACAAAATCTGAATATCCGCCCTTTTTTTCAGATTTTTTATCCATTCTGCAACAATGCTCTTCATCTTTTCTTTCTTCATGGCAGGTTCTATCTCATCAAGTACTTCCATAATAGACTTTGGTTCAATTCCTTTCTCTTTTTGTGCTGGAATATATTTTTGCTCATAATAAGCTTCTATTTCTTTAAGGTTAAGGTTAACCACGTGTCCGAATTTTCTCAAGAGGATTTCCTGATATAGAATATTGTCGTAGAAAAACTTCCTTAAATCATCCCACACCATACCAAATTGAAGCAATTTTTTTTCAGCATCCTCTTTTCCTATTTCAGAGATGATTTTTTCAAGACCAGAATCTATTCTTTCTTTTTCGACAGATATATCTTCCCTGTTCAATTGAATAACGAGTTTTTGATCAATCAATTGCTCAAGTATCTGTAGGTGCAGATTGTCGCCATTCTTCGCATGCTCATTTTCATATAGACCAAAAGTTTCACAGATTTTTACATCTGTTAGAGTTATTACCTCGTCATTTACCACAGCAAGAATACGGTCAATTATCTCTGGAAAACATAGAGTATAGAAAAATAAACAAAAAAATGATAGAAACAAAAGAAATACCTTGTGATGACAAATATATTTTTTTATTTGTTTAAACATTAACTTCTGTTTAAAAAACATTGCCAATGGTTATAAAAGCAAGCACTTTACTTTCTCCTTCTGGTGCATCAAGGTTCCATCCGAGTTCAAATCGGAAAGGTCCTAAAGGTGTGCGATAGCGAATTCCAAGACCTAAAGCATCCTCAAGAGCACCCCACTTCATCTGATTTCCCTTTGCAAAAACATTGCCTTTATCATAAAAAATAGCTCCCAACAAATTCTTGTAAGATGAAAAAAGAGGAAAAATTAATTCGAAATTAAACAAAATTAACGCCTTCCCGCCAATAGGCTTCAAAGAAAGAGGGTCTTTTGGACCCAATTCATCGAATTCAACACCCCTGAAAGAATTGCTGCCACCTCCAAAAAACCTTTCGTGTATAGGTATCATTCCTTGCCCTAAACCCATACGAGCTGTAGAGCCTAAAGTAATTCCTGGGAAAATAGATAAAAACTGCTGATATTTTGTAAAGCTTTTTAAATAGTCAGATTCAGATTTAAATAGAGGGTAAGCCCACTCAAGGGCAGAACTAAAAAAATATCCTTTTTCTGGATTAAAAGGATCATTCCTTCTATCTAATATAAAGCTTCCAGAAAGGGAGGATGCAGAGAAGGGGGAAAATTGGCGGTCAATCTCTGATTCTGAAACCTGAAGGTCATAGAGAGTTGTCCGCGCAAATCTTAAGGTAAAAAGCAAAAGCATATCTTCTTCACCTGAAAGGGATTTAACGGCTGAAAGGCTTACACCTCGACGATCAAAGCTGTAGCTTTTCCTTTCTTCTTTCTCAAGCCACGCATTTAAAAAAGTCCTCAGAGGAAGACCAAAAAGGTAAGGTTGTTCCAATGAAACAACTCCTCTTCTTTCTTTAAGACTAACCTGACCCACAAGACTAATCTGGGCAGCCAATCCAAAAAGATTGCTGTGTATAATTTCTCCTGTCCCCCGTAGTCTTATCACATTATTCCAGATATAAAATGAGCGGGGTTCATTCTTTGTCTCCAATCCTATACCAAGCCCGGCATAATTTCTTTCTCCTTCTCTAACATTTATAAGTAAGTTCTCTTTATTCGAAGAAAGTGGAATTTCATCAATTCTTACTTCGCTAAAAATACCAAGTTTCTCAAGATTCCTTTTTGTCTCTTTAATCAAATCATATCGAGCTAATTCTCCTTTTTTAACCACAAGTTCTTTGAGGATAACATTTTTTCTGGTAACCTTATTTCCTGTTATAATTATGTCTTCGACCTTTATTTTGGAGCCTTCTTTTATCTGAAAGTTTACTCTAAATAGACTATTATCCATTTTCTTTACAGACGCATTTACTTTAGTTCCTCTAATTCCTTGATTCAGATAAAAATTTTCCAGGCTCTCGATATCTTTCTGAATGTTTGGTTGGAAAAAAGGTTTATCTTGAAAACTGTATATTTGATCGATTAGCTCCTCTTTAGAAAATAAATGCGCTCCTTCAATGGAAAGAATTTTAATCTTCTCTTGATTCCCTTCTTCAATGAAATAAATTGGTTTAGCCTTGTTTCCTTTGATTTCGAAATTCAAATCTACTTTTGCAGATGAAAAGCCATGTGTTTTATAAAAAAACTCTATCTCCTTGGGAAGCTCAAAAAGCTTGTTTCCGTTTATTTTGCCGAGAAAAGGAATAGAGGTCCTGAAAATAACTTCATTCTTAATTTGAGAAGAGGTAAAATATTGAAGACCTTTAAAAGATATATTCAGGATCTTATATTTAATTCCTGGTATAATATCATGAACTATTAGGGTCCTATTCTCATCTCTTTCTATATGAGAAGTAACATTAACAAAAATAAAACCTTTCTTACGTATGTAGTTGATAATCTTTGCTTCACCTTCGGATAATCCCCATTCTTCGAAAATTCTTGCTTCCCATATTGGCTTTAGTAAGTTTAAGGGTACTTTGGCTCCATTAACTGCGATCTCAATTTTTTCGTTAGGAATAATTTCAATAATAATTGAAACAAACCCGTTTTCCTTATCAAATTTCTTTTCTTTAACATTAATTTCTGCTCTTCTATAATCCATAGAAGCATAAATTTCCTTTAACCTATCAATATCCTGTGCAACTAATGAAGGGATATATATTTTACCTTCCCTGGTTAGCATTTTTTTTCTTAGTTTTTCCTCTGCTAAAAGCATCGATCCATCAAAGTTAATCTTATGAACAATAAATTTTTCTGCAGAAAGAACTTCGAGGAAGACATTCACTTGAGAAGTTTGGGAATTTCTATCTGTGAGAGTCTTGATTTCAGGATTAAAGTATCCCTCCCTGTACAAATATTCCTTTAATTCTCCAACTGCATGCTTTAATCCATCCTCTGAAAACGGCTCTCCCTCTCGCAAAGCATACATATTCTCTTTCAGCTTTTTTTGAGGAACACCTAAATTTCCCCGGAATATAATCGCCTGGGTTATAAGCTTTCTTTTCAGAATATATGTCAAACTTATGTTCTGTTCTCCCTCTTTTAGAACTTGAATGTCAGAGAAAAGTCCTGTCTTATAAGCTTGTTTTATACTTTCTGTTATTTTCTTTAGAGAAAAAGAGTCGCCTTTTTTAACAGAAATTAATCTTCTAATTTCTGAATCTGCTTGGTTGTTATCAACCATAACAGAAACTTCCTCTATGATAGGAGGTTGATAGAGATCTTGAGGAAAGGTTTTCTTTGCAAAAGTAGACAAATACAGAAATATAAATAAAGAAACAAAAACAAATAATCTGAACTTCAGATTAAAATCTCTTATGGATTTTAACATCAAAACTCACACGCCCCAATTCATTCTTGATGCCTACGATGGAGATATCTTCTGTCAGTTCCCATTCCAAGCGAGTTATTTCTTCCCTTTGGGTACTCAAGTTTGTCGAATAGAGAATAAAAAAATTCCGTGCTATTTTCTTCCCGACTGTCAAACGGGCCTTCATTTCAGCAGAAGATCCCATGACAAAAGGATCGATCCTGAAGCGATCGACACTAAAAAGGCCTTTACTACGCTTCTTTGCTTCTTCTGAAAGTTGAAAAGACAGAAGAGAAGTTGTACCTTGCTGGGTGCTTCTATCATAATGATACGTTCTACGAAAAGATTCACCAACAGCAAGAAGAGCAAGTACATCTTCAGGGGGGAGAGGAGGTGAAGAGCTGAATTCTGGATTCAAACTGTCTACGAGCCCGTCTAATGAAACTGTGACGTGATAATCTTTGACATGGGTTTCGCCTTTAAAGTTCAAGTAGGGCTCTATCGCTGCAGGATTTAAAAAGCTTACTTTCCCGTTTAAAACATTAAATTCTCTATCCTGAAAATAAACTTCTCCACTCAAGGCTTCGATGTCTCCAAGAAGTATTGGAGAATAGATGTTTCCAGCAACAGTCAAATCAAACTTTGCTCTAACTTTTCCTAAAGAGTTTTCCATCCAGGCATTATCATCTGCCTTGAGATGAATATTTAAATTAAGGTCATCAAAAAAGCCTGCTTTTCTTCCTGATAAGTAATAGGGAGTCGAGGAAAAAGCAAATTTTTCTGTAATTTCTCTTCTGTAAGATAGTCTATGGATTAAGAAATCTCCTATTAAATCAAAATGATTTGCGTCTTTAATAAGATTCAAACTTCCATCTGCTATGGCCCGTGTTCTTTCTAATGGAGACACCAACAAATTTCTCCCCTCCACTTTCACATCTATCGCTTCTACATCTTTTTTGCCTAACTTCAGAAAACCCGACCCATGGACATCTCCACCACCAAATTTTCCCTGGAAAGAACGAAGAGAGAATTCTCCATTTTCTACAAATACAAGTCCGGAGAAATCTCTCAAGGCATGAGCAAAATGAGGAAGAGGAAATACAGAACCTTTGAAATCAATGGCTCCCTTTATCTTAGGAGAAGATTTAGGTCCTTTGATTTCTGCAAGGTAATTAATTTGTCCTTTTGCCCCTTTCCAGGGAAGCAGTAAATCTGCATTGGAGAAGAAACCTCTTATTTCGCCCTTGAGTGAGTCTTCTTCGAATGGAATTTCAAGTGAAACTTTAAACTCGTTTTCCCCAGGAAGGAAATTCCCATCTATTCCAAAATGAGCTTTATCTTCTGAAAAAGAAAGTTTTACTTTCCCGTTGCTTTCAGTTTTCTGAAAAGGCGGAAAATATAGATTTTTTATTGCGAAATTCCCCGACGCAAGATCTTTCTCAAAATCTCCTTTTCCTTTCAGGTTAATTGATAAATTTCCTTCAAGTGCAGGAGCAATTGAAGAGAGATTGATTTCATCTCCTCTGATATCCACATCAAATTTTTGGCTCAAAGGTTGAAGTAGAATAGAACCATTAAAATTGCCTCCATGAAAAACAAAATGCGTCTCAGTAAAAGCAAGCAAGCCCTTCTCCCATTCTAATTTTCCATTTACCTGAGATAAAGGTTGACCAGCAAATCTCAATAAAGGACTTGAGAAAAAACCTTTTAATTTAATATCTTCCTTTGACTGTGTGAATTCGAAATTACCTGATGCCTCTCCTTCAAGAGGTACAGAGATATAAAGACTGGGAAGAATATTTTCTACAGTCCCTTGGTTGATTTGAAAATCAACTTTTGTCTCTTCTTTGTTGGTAACAAGGTTTATTGCCCCTTTCATGAAAGTATCATCGACATTAAACGTTGCGAGAAAATTATTTTTTACTAATTCAGCTGTTGCTTCGATAAATTTCGCATTAAAATTGTCAAAACCCCCTGCTGAGAAAGAAAGCTCAGCCTGAATCCGGGGATAATGAAAATCATCAAAAATATGTATATTACCTCTCCCCATCCCTCTTATCTCAGGAAATGGAAATTCCTTGTCCAGGATAATGGATGTAAATTCTCGAGCCTCCTTCACATCCCCTATATCTCCTTGAATGAAGACATCCACATTCTGGTCATGAATAACATTTCCTTTAACATTTAAAGTAGCAAATCCTGTATCAAGGCTTGGAGCTGAAAAGCTAAATTCATTTTTACCATCCAAATTGAATTTAGCTTTTCCTTGAAATGGAAATTTTCCAGGCTTGGCGCCAACTGCTTCAGCCCTGAATTCAGCTTCTGCTGAAAGAAAGCCCTTATCCATCGTAAAATTCCCCCAGACAGGAGATGAAACAGGATATGGAATTGCAAAATAATTCATTATAGGATCAAGATATAACCTTTGTACTGTACCCTTGATTTCCCCCTCCTTAAAATGAAGATTTAAGTATTCTGGAGGAAATCCTCTTTTTCGAATACGGCAATCCAGAATGCCACCGGTATTTTCCTTATAATCGACCTTCCCATTTATTATCCCCATGGGAACTCTGTTGAAGACAAAGTCTTTGCTTGAAAACCCGGCATTGAAAGCTGTCTTGTTATTTATTCTGGTGAAGATCCCTTTCCCTTTAGCCTTTCCTTTCCAATCAAATGGAAGCACAAATAAATCAGCGATTAAAGAAGCTTTAACCTGAAATAATGTTTCTATTTTAATTTCGGGATCAAAAGGATTAACCAGAGTTCCATGAGCCTTAACATAATGATCAGGTCCGTTAATCCTTAATCTTTCTATAATTATTTCTTCTTCATTTCCCTCTAAAACCAGGCTTATTTTGCTTTCTACTGGGTTTTTATCGGTTTTAAATGAAAAAATATTTTCTTTTGATTCAGCTTTAAGAAAAAAACGGTCTTTTTTCAAATTGAAAAGAGCATTCACACATTCAGAGTGAATAACTATGTCTTTTCCTATGTAATAAAGATTCCCCTCTTTTATCACTCCCTTTTCTATAGTAAAAGGAAATGCAAAATGAATTTTATTTCTTTCCCTCTTTTTGCTTTCTGTGAAGGTGCCGTTTATCCTCAGGTTTGGTCTTTCTACAAACACATTAAACGGTTTATGTTTTGATAAAAGTGATTTGTAAGATATGCTAATGTGAATTTTTTTTGCTGAAAAGGATGGAGAATCCTTTTTTGACCTTAAATCATCAATAATTAGAACCGGACGAAACAGGGATAAGTGAAGATCTGTATAATCAAAATTTGATTGGATTCTTCCTTCTATTTGACGAAGGAGAATTATCTTAAATACAGAGCCTGCTCCAATCAGAATGAAAACAGCTATTAAAAACACAATTAATAATTTTAATTTCTTATTTATTTTCATGCTTGAGCCTTAAACGGTTTTTATAATATATCATTTTTTGATAAAAATATTAACTCTTAGGTTTTGTCCCGAAGTACCAGAATAAAACTTTATTGACAGTCTTCCTTAATATCATATAGAATAAGGAAGATTTTTTAAAAGAAATAATTGCAGGATGAAAATAACCATAAGTAATAAATAAACATTATCTTTTGGGCACAAGAGAGTAAATAAGTTCTGAGCTTTAATAAAGGATTTCTTACGATATATTCTTCAATTATCAGCCTTACTTTTAAACAGGATTTTAATTTAAAAGGCTGTTTTTATAAATTAACATAATTTTTCATAATAAAAGTGTTAATGGAGTATTTTTGTGTTTAATCATTTATTCTGGATAGTGCCTTCTGCCTCTATTCTTGCTCTCACGTTTTCGTGGATATTCTTTAAAAACATGATGAAGGAAAGTGAAGGAACAGAACGGATGACATCCATTGCCGCTCACGTTCGTAGCGGGGCTATGGCTTATTTAAAACAGCAGTATAAAATTGTTACGTTTGTTTTTCTTGCAATTACTATAATCTTTTCTTTCATGGCGTATGTATTGCATGTACAAAATCCCTGGGTGCCATTCGCATTTTTAACAGGCGGGTTCTTCTCTGGTCTGGCAGGATTTTTTGGTATGAAAACAGCTACTTATGCTTCTGCGCGTACTGCAAACGCTGCGAGAAAATCACTCGACTCGGGACTGAAAATCGCTTTCCGTAGTGGTGCTGTAATGGGACTCGTTGTTGTTGGCTTAGCTCTGTTAGATATAGCCATCTGGTTTCTTATTCTGAATAAATTTTATCCTGTTAAACCAGGTGACAGTCACACTCTTGTTATAATTACCACAACCATGTTAACTTTCGGAATGGGAGCTTCTACTCAGGCATTGTTTGCACGTGTTGGAGGGGGAATCTATACAAAAGCAGCCGATGTTGGTGCGGATCTCGTTGGTAAAATTGAGGCAGGTATTCCCGAAGACGATCCACGCAATCCTGCAACGATCGCAGACAACGTTGGTGACAACGTGGGTGATGTAGCCGGAATGGGCGCAGATCTATACGAATCCTATTGTGGAAGCATTTTAGCAACTGCTGCCCTAGGTGCTGCTGCCTTCATGCATGGCGATGTAGCAACTCAAATAAAAGCTGTTATTGCCCCGATGATTATCGCAGCAGTCGGAACCATACTATCAATTATCGGGATCTTTAATGTCAAAACTAAAGAAGGTGCTTCCCAGCGTGAACTGTTAGACTCTTTGGGACGGGGTATAAATTTAAGTTCTTTGCTAATCATAATTTTTTCTGCAGGTGTCCTCTTTCTCTTAAATTTACCTAATGCACTGGGTATCTGGATGTCGCTTGTAATCGGCTTATTAACGGGCATAATAATAGGGAAATCAACTGAGCGTTTCACCTCCTATTCCTTTACCCCTACTAAAATTATTGCTGAAAATGCAAAAACAGGTCCGGCGACAGTTATCATTTCTGGCTTGGGCGTTGGAATGCTTTCCACCGTAATTCCTGTATTAGCTATCGTTGTTGGTACAATTCTGGCCTTCCTTTCTGCAACCAACTTTGAAATCCATAACATGTCAGGAAACATTAGTTTAGGTCTCTATGGGATCGGAATAGCCGCTGTAGGTATGCTTTCGACTTTAGGGATAACTCTTGCAACAGATGCTTATGGGCCAATCGCTGATAATGCCGGTGGAAATGCAGAAATGAGTAAATTAGGGCCAGACGTAAGGAGGCGTACGGATGCACTCGATGCTCTGGGGAATACCACAGCTGCAACAGGAAAGGGTTTTGCTATTGGTTCTGCTGCATTGACTGCGTTGGCTTTGTTAGCTTCTTATGTGGAAGAAGTCAGAATAGGTTTAATGCGTATTCCTGAAAAAGCAGCTCTTTTTGAGGCTTCAGAAAAAATTAAACTTTCTAAAGCATCCCTGATGGATTTCATGAATTACTTCAATGTTACCCTTATGAACCCTAAAGTATTAATGGGCATTTTGATCGGCTCGATGATGGCTTTTATGTTCTGTGGATTGACAATGAATGCAGTAGGCCGTGCAGCAGCAAACATGGTTGACGAAGTTCGACGCCAGTTTAAAGAAATAAAAGGAATCTTAGAAGGAAAGGCAGACCCAGATTATGCCAGGTGTGTAGCTATTTCTACAAAAGGTGCGCAAAAAAAGATGATGCTGCCATCCTTATTGGCTATAATTATGCCCATTTTGACAGGTCTTATCCTGGGTGTTTCAGGTGTAATGGGATTGCTTGTCGGCGGCCTCGCAACGGGATTCGTACTCGCTATTTTTATGGCTAATTCGGGTGGAGCCTGGGATAATGCTAAAAAGTATATCGAAGAGGGTCATTTTGGAGGCAAGGGTTCAGATGCACATAAAGCTGCTGTAATAGGAGATACAGTCGGAGATCCTTTCAAAGATACATCAGGCCCAAGTTTGAACATCTTGATAAAATTGACGAGCATGGTTTCCATAGTAATGGCAGGACTCATTGTAGCCTTTTCTATTATGTAAAATAATATTATTCATATTTTAGCGCTACTTTTTATAGTAGAACCTATTTCTCGTTGACTGTTTGTATTTCTTTTCTTTATAATATTGGTACTGATTAAAAAAGAGGGATAATTGTGTTTACACTTAATGAAGATTTTTATGAAAATTTATTAGATAGGTTTAATGATGGGGTTTACTTTCTGGATAGAGACTTTACGATATTTTTCTTAAATCAAGCAGCAGAAAAAATTACGGGTTATATAAAATCAGAGGTTATTAATAGACCCTGTCAGAGAAATACTCTTTTTCAAACAAAAGAACAAGGGTTGTATCTGTGTAAAAATTTATGTCCAGCCAAGTCTGTACTTCTGGATGGTAAGACGAAAGAATTAAAAGCATACCTCAGGCATAAAGGGGGATACAGGCTTCCCGTTTATATGCAGATACTCCCAATACATGACAAAAAAAAAGATATAATTGGAATGGCAGAGATATTTTGTGAGACTTCTCCTAAAATTATTATCCCTCAAAATACTCAGGATCTTGCCAGAATGGATTTACTTGATCCCGTAACAAACCTGGGAAACAGATCTTATCTTGATTTATATCTTAAATCCAGATTAGAAGAGATGAAAAAATATGGAATGACTTTTGGAGTTCTTCTTGTTGAGGCTGATAGATTGAATATAATAAATGAAGCTTATGGTATACAGACTGGGAAAAGAGTAATGAACATGATTGCCCAGACTATCGTTAAAAATATCAGATTTTTTGACATTGCAGGCATATGGGATGAGGGAAAATTTCTTGTTATTGTGCTTGATGTAGATAATCCAAAGCTCGATTTTATTGCAAATAAACTCTCTTTACTAATATCTCAATCCAATATTATGGAAGGAAATCAATTTATTAGGACTTCTGTTTCTATTGGAGGTACAATTGTCCATTCCTATGAAACTACTCAGGATATTGAAAAAAGACTTGAAGAATTGCTGAAAGAGAGCAAGAGACTCAGGCAAAATCCATGTTTGGATAATGATCGCTGAATAATCGGCTTTTTTATCAATTTAACTAAGTTTGGGAGTAATATCATGAAATCCAATGCAAAATGGGTAAAAAATTTTTAATCTATTGTGGATAACAGTCGTAATCATTCTCTTGTGATTGATCTTCCGGTTGAGCAGAATGGAGACAATCTCGGGCCCGCTGCTCTGGAATTGGTTGTTATGGGGTTTGCAGGATGTATTTCAAGTATTTATGCCATGGTGGCAGCAAAAATGCGCCTTGCGTTCAGCCAATTGGAGATTACTGTAGATGCAGAAAAACCAAAAGAGGCTGTGGCTGTAACTTCTGTTTCATTTGATTTGAGGATAAAAACCGATGCGCCAGATAACAAAATCAAAAAATGTCGGGATAATACTCTAAAAACATGCCCTGTTGAGGCAATTTTTTTGTCTTATTTACGACGCCTGACTTTATTCCAATCTTTTAAAAATCTTTCAATTCCAATATCTGTTAGAGGATGTTTCACCATTTTTTCGAGAACAGCAAATGGTATTGTTGCAATATCAGCACCTATCATAGCGGCATCAACAACATGAAGAGGATGTCTGATGCTTGCTACAATCACCTCTGTCTCTAAATCATAATTATCAAATATTGATATAATCTGAGCTACGATATTCATTCCTTCATTAGAAATATCGTCCATCCGACCAATAAAGGGACTGACATATTTTGCTCCCGCTTTAGCCGCCAGCAAAGCTTGATTAGCTGAAAATACTAAAGTTGTGTTAACCCGAATATTTTCCCGAGACAGTATTTTAATAGCCTTAAGGCCCTCGATACAAATGGGTATCTTAATAACTATATTCTCTGCTAAATTAGCAAGTTTCCTTGCTTCTTTAATTATCGCCATTGCTTCAGATTCTACGCATTCAACACTAACCGGCCCGCTTACAATCTGGCAAATTTCCTTGACCAAATCCTCAAATTTTCTATTCTCTTTTGAAATGAGGCTCGGGTTGGTAGTAACACCATCGAGTACGCCCCAGCTGGCGGCTTCTTTGATCTGCTCCAAATTCGCAGTATCAATGAAAAATTTCATGAAAACCTCCCAAACTCAATTTTTTGCTTCTTTCATTGCTTAAGTTACTATAATTCTCTGATAAAAAACAAAATTAGTGAACGATATGTATTAGATGAAAATATTTAAAATTATTTTCTTATCTTCATTACAGTATTCGAGAGTGTTCCTATCCTCTCTATCTGGATATCGACCCTATCCCCTGGTAACATCGGGCCTATTCCTGCGGGTGTACCGGTTGTGATTACGTCCCCTGGACAGAGAGTCATTACATTTGAAACAAATCTCACCAAATAATGAACAGGGAAAATTAAATTCCTTGTATTTCCTGATTGCTTGAGCTTCCCATTCAGGAAGGTTTTTAACATGAGATAGTTAGGATTTATTCCGGTAGCAATGCATGGTCCAACTGCGGCAAAAGTATCGAAGGATTTTGCCCGGGTAAACTGCCCATCTTTTTCCTGAAGGTCTCGAGCTGTAACATCATTAAAGCAAGTATAACCTAAAATGTAATCTTCGATATTGTCATTTTCATCAATATGGGAGGCCTCTTTCTTGATAATCAAAGCAAGCTCTCCTTCATAATCTACTCTTTTCGACATCTTAGGGTAAATAATAATGTCATTTGGCCCTACAATCGCAGAAGGGGGCATGAGAAAAATCAGTGGCTTTTTGGGCAGTGCTTTTCCTCTCTCCATTGCATGATCTTTGTAATTAATTCCTATGCCAATAATTTTGGATGGCCTTATGGGAGGTAAGAGGATTACCTCACTGATAGGTATTCCCTTTTTCTGAACGCGAAATTTTCTGAATATACTGCCTTCAATAGAAAAGAGTTTCTCTCCCTTTAAAATTCCATAAAAAATTCTTTTATTGTATTTATACCTATAAATTTTCATAACACGCTTCCCGTATAATTTCAGAAATATATTCAGATTTTTTACTTTCATTTCCTGCATTATCGAGTGCGCTGACAGCATAATAGTATCTCTCATTCTTTTCAACCGTAGTATCATTATAAGCATTTTCAAGAATCGGCTTAGGCGTAAGCAAAATATATTTTTCTTCTCCTTCTAACTTTCTCCATACATGATATCCTGCTAGGTCTCTTTCAGAATTGGCATCCCAAGTCAAGGATATGAAGTCTTCTCCTGAAACATAAATTAATCCTGTGGGTATTTCAGGGGCAAACACGTCCTCTGGTAAAGCTTCTACAACTTCGGAATCTTCACTTTCGTATAAAGATGAGGAATCATATGCGGAGATTCTGACAAAATATCGATAAATTTTTCCGAATGAAAAATTCCTATCTACATATTTTTCCTCTTTGATTAATTGATTGTTAATCTGTCTCCATTCCTCTCCTTCATCAGAGCGATAAATATTATAGCCTTTAATATCGGGTGGAAATGACTGGTCAAATTTTTTTTCGGGAGGATGCCATTTAATCTCAATCCTGTCCTCATAAATAGAAGTCTTGAGTTCTTGGGGTGAAAGAGGGATAATTTTTGGCCTGAAGAAAATTAATTCTGAAAATTCCGAACTCTTTTTTCTATCATCAAATACTCTGAGGCTAAAAACCAACTTCTTTAATTTCAAGTCATTCTCGCATAGCTTATAAAAATATCTAAACCTGCTTATATTTTTACTCTTTAGTACTTCATATTCAGAAAAATTTTCCTTTTTTATACGAGCGAGCAGTTTAGCCTGTTTTTTAAACTCTTCTATTTTAATTGAATCCTTTTTGTCCTCCGATTCTTCCTGCTTTTCCAACATTAATATCCAGATTTCTATTTCATTAGTCTCAAGCAAAGTGCTTCCCTTAAGATAATGAGATGGATTTACCCAATCCAGTATAATATGACCTCCTCTCTGAGAAACATTAATTTTTTCAATTTTCTCCGGAGTCTTCACGAGAGGAGGTAAAAGTGCACCTTTTTTACCACAATGAGAAAAAAAGAGGAAAAAAAATATTGAGATTAATAAAACAAAATTCTTCTTCATCAAAGAATGAACCGACTAAGATTCTGGTCTTCAATTATATCTTTTAACCTCTCCTGGACATACGTTCTATCTATAGAGATATTTTTGTTCTCTATATTTGGAGCTTCAAAAGATATTTCTTCTGTAACTTTTTCCATTATTGTGTGAAGCCTTCGAGCTCCAATATTCTCATTCAATTCATTAACTTTTTCAGCAAGCTCTGCAATCTCATCTATGGCATCATCAGCAAAGTTTACACTAATCCCCTCTGTTTCCAGAAGTGCTATGTATTGTTTGATCAAAGCATTCTCAGGTTCTGTCAATATTTTAATAAAATCTTTTTTATCCAGAGATGTGAGTTCTACTCTTATTGGGAACCTTCCCTGAAGCTCGGGGATAAGATCAGATGGTTTTGATACATGGAAAGCGCCCGCTCCTATAAAAAGGATATGATCAGTCCGTACAAGACCGTATCGCGTATTAACGGTTGTCCCTTCGATGATAGGAAGGAGATCTCTCTGGACTCCTTCTCGACTGACTTCTGGTCCACGCCCGGATTCCCGTCCTGATATCTTATCCACTTCATCGAGAAAAATAATTCCAGAATGTTCAACCCTTTCAACTGCAAGTCTTGTGACCTGGTCCATGTCTATCAATCTTTTCTGTTCGTCCTCCAATAGATATTCCCTGGCATCTTTTATTTTAATCTTCCTCCTCTTTGACTTACCACCTCCAAATCCAGGAATAATTTCCTGAATATGGATTCCAATTTCTTCCACCCCTGCATTAGAAAATATTTCGAAAGGAGAAGACATTTTTTCTTTAACTTCAATTTCTATCTTTCTTTCATCAAGGAGCCCTTCTCTTAGCTGTTTCCTGAATTTCTCTCTTGTTTCCTCGAAGCGCACTGAATCGCCTTGATCAAAAACATCTGGTTTCTTTCTCAACGGAGGAAGAAGGATATCGAGTATCTTTTCTTCAATATTTCTTTCAGCCTTTTCTCTTATTTCTTCCATCTTTTCTTCTTTGACTATATCAACTGCTATTCTTACTAAATCTCTGATCATGGATTCTACATCACGACCAACATAACCGACTTCAGTGAATTTACTCGCTTCAATTTTAAGAAACGGCGAACATGTTAGCCTGGCCAGCCTCCGTGAAATCTCTGTTTTTCCAACTCCTGTTGGGCCTATCATCAGTATGTTTTTTGGTGCAATCTCATCTGCTAATTCAGGTGGAAGTTTCCTCCTGCGGTATCTGTTTCTTAGAGCAATAGCGACGGCTCTTTTTGCTGCTTTCTGTCCAATTATGTATTTATCCAGTTCTTCAACGATCTCTTTAGGAGTAAGCTCTAAATTCATATATTCTTGGGCTTTTTCGTTTAATGTCTGGGGAAGAATGATAGGCATTTATAATTCCTTTATTGTGATTTCATTATTCGTGTAAATACAGATTTCAGAACTTATCTTCATGGCTTCTTCAACGATCTCTCTTGCGGATAAACTAGTATGCTTGACCAGTGCCCTTGCGGCCGCAAGAGAATAAGGTGCTCCTGAACCTATAGCGATAATGTTATCATCGGGTTCAACTACATCTCCAGTCCCGGAAATCATGAAGGAATTATCTTTATCTGCTACGATTAATAAAGCCTCTAATTTCCGAAGTGCTTTATCCAGACGCCATTCCTTAGCAAGCTCGATGGCTGCGCGTGGCAAATTTCCTCTGTATTCCTCTAATTTTCCTTCAAAACGCGAGAAGAGGGCAAAAGCATCTGAAGTTGCCCCTGAAAATCCGGCCAGTACTTTTCCTTTATAAAGAACTCTTATTTTACTGGCTTTTTGTTTTAATATGGTATTTCCCATCGTTACTTGACCATCACCACCAATGACCACTTTCTCTTTAAGACGAACACAAATTATCGTTGTTCCATAAAACATTTAATAACCTCTTATGATGATAATTGAAGCTCAAGAATAAGTAAAGAGGTCTTTCAAGTTAAAAGTGTTTCTGCTATTTTCATTCCCAGATTGAAGGCATTTTCTAAATAGTCTGGATGTTTCCAAACGGCTCCTTTTTTGTCGAGTCCTGTATATAAAAGCTCTTCTTTGTAATGTACATCGATAGTATAAAAAAAATTTTTGACAATCGAGGCAGCATTCTGGAAAAAATCATTTCTTTTTGATGCCTCAACACAAATGAATGCTCCAGCCTTCTTTTTGTTAAAAATATTCTTACCAGCTACTTTTTTGCTTAACCACACACATTGAAAGCGGTCTATCATAATCTTGGCTTGAGCAGTCAAGCTCCCAAAAAATATCGGTGAGGCCAGTATTATGGAATCTGTTTTTTCTATATTTTTGTAAATCAAATGCATGTCATCTTCTATTACAGAAAGCCCATTATCTTTAATATGTTCGTACTCTACTTCCTGACAGGGGCTTAATTTTAAATCATTTAGTATGATTTTTTTAGTTTCTGCACCCTTTGACCGTCCGCCTTCAAGGGCTTTATCAAGCAAAATATCAGTGTTTCCTCCAAACCTAGGGCTGGCATTGATACCAAGGATTCTCATTCCTGTTCAGTACTTCTTTTATAAATTATTAGCATGTATTTTATTTTTTATCGAATCTTTTCTCCTTTATTACAATTGAAACTTAGAAAAAAACAATTGTCAACTCTGATTTTTATCTAACTTAAATTGTCTATTGGATAAATCTTGCAAAGTTGGTACTACTTTTATAAAGTTTAGAAAAAACAAATATTTATATGATATTTGAAAATCTTAACCAGGGAAACTAAAGAAATGATAAGATAAATTTTGCACTATGATGAGTCAAGGACAATTTTGGGTAGAATAGGGTTCTTGAAAACATTGCTTATTTTTGGTTAAAATAAAACAAGAGATGTTTATCACAGAGAGAGCGAAATGAGATCCTTAAGCAAAGACATACCTTCAGTATTCGATAGGAACCTCCAGAGCAAAAAGCTTGTTTTCTTAGATATGGATGGTACTATCTACTTAGGGAATAATCTCATTCCTGGAACCAAGAAATTTTTAGCTTATCTTAATAATAAAGATGTTAATTATTATTTTCTCACTAATAATTCATCCTGTTCTAAAAAGGATTACGTGAAAAAATTATCAAATTTAGGCCTGGCTGCCCGAGAGGACCAGATTATTCTTTCAACCGATGGCGTAATAGAATTCTTGCTTGAGAAGAATATCAAAGAGGTGTATGTCGTTGGAACTCGCTCTATGAAAGAAGAATTTATCAAATCAGGAATTGATGTTAAATCTAAGAGTCCAGCATATGTAATTCTGGGCTTTGACACCGAACTAACCTATGAAAAATTAAAAACTGCTGCCTTTTTTTTATTGAACGGAGTGGATCTCATTGCTACTCATCCTGACCTTGTGTGTCCTACTCCTGAAGGGCCAATCCCAGATGCAGGTTCAATGCTTGCTCTGTTTGAAAAAAGCACGAAAAAAAAGCCTGTTAAGATTTTTGGGAAGCCTAATGCAGATATGGTGAACCATATTATAAAAAAGCACAGAGTTTCACCCGAAGAGGTGGTCTTCATTGGAGACCGAATTTACACGGATATGGAGTTAGCACATAGAATCAATTGCGATTTTATTTTAGTATTAAGCGGGGAGACCAAAAAAGAAGATATCGAAGATCTCAGCGAAGAGCCTTCTCTCATAGTTGATGATATAGGATGTATTTTAGGTTGATCCTTTCACTATTGTTTGTGGAGTTGTTGAATGGACAAGGTGTAATCGTACCACTCAGGAATAAAAATTTAGTTATAAAATATAAAACCAATTATTAAGACAGACATAAAACATAAAACAAAGATTTGAATCATAAAGAGGAGTAGATTATAATTTTACATCATTTTTTGTTAGCTAATAATTTAGCAGAAAGGATGAAAAATTTTATTTCTCACGGCGGGTGTATATTTTTCAAACTTCATATTCAGCCAAAATCTGAATTATCTATTGGATAATTCATTCTCATGAGATTTTTTCCAATGAAAACTCTTAAAATCAAGGGCTACAGGAATCGATTGGTACCAAATACGTTTTACTCAAGTGAAAACAAGACTAACCACGTAGCTATCCTTTATCCAGGCTGGGAATATACAAATCAAATGCCTCTCCTTTTTTATACTCGTCAATTGTTGATTAACAGAGGAGCTGATGTTTTATGCGTTGATTATTCGTACAGTTGTAATAATGAATTTAATAATAGTTCCAATATTGAAAAGAAAAAGTGGATTACTGCAGACGTAATTTCTGCTTATAAGTCTGTTATATGTTATCGACATTATAGAGAAATAACATTGATAGGCAAATCTTTAGGTTCGTTAGCTGTAGTCTATCTTCTACAGATGGGCATTACTCTGGAAAAACTCAAGATACTCTGGATAACACCTGCACTATCTGAGAATGAATTGCAAAAAGCGATTAAAGAATGTAAATATGAGTCATTGCTAATAATCGGTACAGAAGATCGGTTTTATGATCCAGATGTTTTGTATCAAATACAGAAAAATACATCTACTGAAGTACTCATCATACAGGATGCAGATCATAATTTGGGTATAAAAGGAGAGATAATCGGATCAATAGATAATCTAAAAATAGTGATAGATGCTCTGAATTCTTTTTTGAAATGAGTCCTGATAAATTTTTCTTTTGTGGAAGAGGAGAAATATAGAGAGTAAATTTGGGAAAGATCCCATCAATTTTTTATTTTTAAATAAGGAGATCCAATGTCAAAATCATTAAAATGTACGATATTTTATGTATTAGTATTGGCTTTAATTTTCTCGTTTCCTTCAATAGGTGAAGCTAAAAGTAATTCAGACAAGCGGAGTTTGACACATGATGATTACGATTCATGGAAATCGATTGTGGGAGCGCAAATTTCTGATGATGGAAGATGGGTACTCTACATAGAAACACCCCAGGATGGGGAAGCAGAACTTGTTGTGAAGAATGTCGAGAATAAAAAAGAATTCCGTTACAATGTGGGCTATTCCGGAGAAGGAACAGACTCGGAAAGAGCCGCAAATCCTCAGTTCAGTTATGACATGAAGAATGTAGTCTTCCTTGTTTGTCCCTCAAATGCCGAAATCAGAGAAGCGAAGAAGGCAAAAAAGAAAAAGGACGAGGAAAAGCCGAAGAAAAGGCTCGGGATCATGCATCTCTCGGACGGGCATGTTGAGATAATAGAAGAGGTTAAAGATTTTAAGCTTCCCGAGGAAGCCGGAGGTTGGGTTGCATATTTAAAAGAGAAGCCTGAAGAACCAGAAAAGAAAAAGGAGAAGAAGCAAGAAGAAGGCAAGGTTAGCAAGAACAAGAAAGAAAAAGAATATGGAACCTCTTTGATATTACGATCCATTCAAGATGGCAGCGAAACAGTTTTTGATTCTGTTCTAAATTTCTTTTTCACTAAGAGTGGAAAACACCTTCTTTACGTTGTCTCGAGCAAAGAGAAACCCGAAACAGATGGGCTTTATCATTCTCCAGGGGAAACTTCGAGCATTCCTCTATTAAAAGGAAAAGGCAATTACAAGCAATTGACAATAAATAAGGACGAGACCCGGGTGGCTTTTCTCACAGATAGAGAATACCAGGATTCGGAAAAACCTGTTTTTAATCTTTATGGCTGGAACATAGGAGATGATAAGGCTTCTTTATGGGTTTCTAATAAATCGACACCCGGTTTCCCTGAAGGGATGGCTGTAAGCGATAAATCCCCGATTTCTTTTAGTGAAGATGGCCATGTTGTTATGTTCGGAATAAAAGAAATTCTGCCGTCTGAAAAAAAGAAGGAAGAAGAGGAAGAAAAAGCTAAATTTGATCTCTGGCATTGGAATGATCCTTACCCTCAATCTCAGCAGAAAAAGATAGCTAAAAGAATAAGAGATAACACATGGGAGTCCGTTTATTACCCCGAAAGTAAGACTTTTGTTAAGCTTGCATGTAAAGAAATTCCTGATATCCAGCTATCCCGCGACGGCGCTGTAGCTTTTGCACAGAGCATCTTACCCTATTCAAAACTTGTTTCATACGATGGTTCTTATTGTGACGTTTATGTAATAAACCCGAAAAATGGGGAACAGACTCTGGTGAAAGAAAAGCTTTATGGAAGTGCAATGCTCTCGCCGAATGGAAAGTATGTGTACTGGTTTCAGAATGGAGATTGGTATGTTTATGACATTGCGGCAAAAACGACAAAAAATATAACATCATCACTTGGAATCTCTTTTGAGCGGCATGATTGGGATACGCCAAATCCTCCCAGAAGCTATGGAATAGCAGGCTGGTCAGATAATGATGCTTCGATTCTAATTTATGACCGCTATGATATATGGGAAATTAGTCCAGATGGTTCGAAGGCCAGAATGGTAACAGAAGGCTATGGGTGTGATAATGACCTTTCTTTGCGATACGTTAAACTTAATTCGGAGGAGAAAACAATTGATCCAAAAAAGCCGTTATTACTTCGGGCTTTAAATCAGAAAACTATGTCAGAAGGATTATTTATGGATAGAATCGAGGGAAAAAATATACCATCTGAGCTCATTATGTCTGGTAAAAGCTTTCTGGCGATAAAGAAGGCGAAGAAATCCGACAGGATAATTTTTATGCGTTCGGCATTTGATGAGTATCCAGATTTATGGGTTAGTGACATCCATTTTTCTAATCCGCAAAAAATCACCAACTTAGGCAAGCAGATGGAGCCAGTCTTCTGGGGAAAGGCCGAGCTGCGGTCTTTTTTAAGTTCAGACGGAAAGCCTTTAAAAGGAATACTGATCAAACCAAAAAAATTCGATCCCAACAGGAAATATCCGTTGATGGTATACATCTATGAAACTCTTCACCAGATGTTACACCGCTTCCGTCATCCCTCTCCAGGTTCATCCATCAATCCTTCCTATTATGTAAGTAACGGCTATGTCATATGGATGCCTGACATAGAATATGAAACCGGTTATCCCGGCCGGGACGCTCTAAAGTGTGTTGTCCCTGGTATAGAAATGCTTATACGGGAAGGATTCATCAATCCAAAAGCTATAGGCATTCAGGGCCATTCCTGGGGAGGCTACCAGATAGCGTATATGGTAACCCAGACAAACATCTTTTCTGCTGCAGAAGCAGGAGCACCTGTTTCAAACATGATAAGTTCTTATGACGGTATTCGTTGGGGGAGTGGTATGGTAAGGCAATTTCAATATGAAAAGACACAGAGTCGGCTTGGAGCCAGTCTTTGGGAAGTGCCGCTCCGTTATATTGAGAATTCTCCGATATTTTGGGTAGATAAGATCAAGACTCCTCTTCTAATCATGCATAATGACGAGGATGGAGCTGTCCCGTGGTATCAGGGAATAGAATTTATCATGGCTTTGCGGCGCCTTGAGAAAGAAGCCTATATGTTCAACTATAATGGAGAGGCTCATGGATTGCGAAAACGTGTAAATCAAAAAGACTGGACGCGACGGATGGCAGAGTTTTTCGATCATCATTTGAAGGGGGCTCCCGAAGCATCCTGGATGAAAAGCGGCATCAAGGCTTGGGAGAAAGAAGAAGAGGAGAAAAAAGAGTAGTAATCCAGATATGTTTGAAGGTTGACAGGGTTGATTATCTAAAATATAATTAATAACCTGATAGGGGGCGAATTGGATTCGACGGAGGTAATGAGACGAAGGTAGCACGTCGAGGTCCCACCTACCTCGAAAAAAAGGTGGAACAAAAAATAAGTGCAGAATCACTGCCAGTTGCTGCCTAAAGAGTAGGCAAGCCGCTTCTCTTGTGCTTTCCTGCGGCGCTTGAGAGGCGTCGACCTGCAGGATAGCGAACCAGGTTTGTCTTGAACCCGGTGAGCGAAACTATTTCAGGACTGGTTTTGCGGTTGTTTTTCCTCTTGAGAAGCCGTAGAACGAGAATAAAGAAGAGGATAAGCGTGTAGAAATCTTCTGTTGAATATCTTCGGACGCGGGTTCGATTCCCGCCGCCTCCAAAATATTGTTGTGTGCGAGAGAAATTGTTCATTCGTAAGACAAAAAATCTGATTTTTGTTTCGGTATTTCTTTTCTTTCCTTCTTTATTATTTTCTTTTTCACAAAGCACGCCTTTCATAAGATTATCTGTAAAGGATTATACCGAATACAGTCGGGTTCTTATTGAATCTTCTTTTCCTCCTGTTAGTTACCACATTGAAAAAGAAGAATTTCTTATTATGGTAAAATTCAGGGCAAGCAAACCTCTTCGTCTCCAGAGGAAGGTTTTTAAGAGCGACTTTGTTAAATCTCTCGAATGGTCAAAGGGCCCTGATTATTATATGCTCACGATTAAGACCGAGAGTGCGGATTTATCATATGATTCATTCACTACCGCTGATCCACCTCAACTTATAATCGATATTAGAGAGAAAAAAAGAGAAAAAATAAAGGGGGAATTTTCTGAGGAGAAAAGGGGGATATCTTCAGGTGTAGAAAAAGAAGAAAAGAAAGCATCTCAATCAATTCTTCCTTCTTCTTTTTCCCGAAAGAAAGATCAGAAAGTAATCGTCATTGATCCTGGGCACGGTGGAATAGAAAGTGGCGCTAAAGGAAAGTTTGGGGCATTAGAAAAGGATATTACTCTAAGCATTGGCCTTAAATTAAAAAATATTATAGAAAAGAATCTGGCATTTCGTGTGGTTCTTACCAGAGATAAGGATGAAAATAAATCCCTGGAACAGAGAGCTGCTGCAGCAAACAACAACAATGCTTATGTATTTATAAGTATTCATGCAAACGGTTCTTACAGAAGGGAAGCAAGAGGTTCAGAAACTTTTTTCCTTAGTTTAAATGCAACGGATGAGGAAGCAAGAAGGCTGGCTTATATGGAAAATAATTCGAGTGAAATTGAGAAAAAAATAGAGGGAGAAAATGAGGATAATATCCTTATGATATTATGGGATATGGCTCAGACAGCTTATCTGCGGCAGAGTAGTCAGCTTGCAGAAAGCATTCAGAATCAACTGAATTCTTTGCTCGGGACAAAAAACCGGGGAATTAAACAGGCTCCTTTTAAGGTTTTAACAGGAGTGGCCTGTCCTGCAGTGCTTGTAGAGGTAGCTTTTATTTCTAACCCCGTAGAAGAGAGAAAGTTATTGACAGAAGAATTTCAGGCCGATGTAGCCCAGGCTATCTACCGTGGATTACTGAGTTTTATCAGATTAAATCCACAGAAATAAAAAATGGTTGTAAAAAAGCGGGTATTTGTTGGATTGTTGTTTGTTTTGATGGTAATTCTTATTGTTGTTTTTTTCCAAAGTGGAAGTAAAGATGAGATTAAATTAACTTCTTCTCCAAGCTCTTTAGAATCAGAGATGCGGGCAAGTGGACCTCGTGAGATGAGAAAAGTTGTGTTGTTTTTTCTTTCTGAGAGAGATAATCTTTTTCATCCCGAAGAAAGGTTAATTGAAGTTGATAAGTCCATCGTTCTCATGGCGAAGCGTACAATCGAGGAGTTGATGAAGGGTTCACAGAGAGGTTTTATTTCTCCATTTCCTCCTGGAATAAAACTGAGAGAAGTTTTCTTGTGTAAAGAGGGAATTCTATATGTTGACTTTTCAAAAGATATTCAGAGTAGGCATCTTTACGGGTCAAATGCGGAAATTTCCACTATTTTTTCTACTGTAAATTCTCTTGCTTATAATTTTAAGCCTATTAAAAAGGTTTTTATTTTAATTAACGGGGATGAAAAGGAGACTCTGGGAGGTCATATAGATTTAACCCATCCCCTTGTGCCTCACTATGATTTGATTGTCAATTAAATTTATTGCCTTTTTATCTTATAATTCGATATTTTTTCAGATGAGAAAATTAACTAAAGTTGTGATTTTGGGTTTTCCAAACGTAGGTAAATCTACCATTTTCAACAGAATTTTAAGAGAGAAAAAATCTCTTGTTCACACTTTGCCCGGGATGACAAGAGATCAAGTTACAGCTCTCTGCAATTTGGGAGGAAAGAGTTTTATATTAATCGATACAGGAGGATTTTTTGATTCTCAGGAGGATCCTATCTCAACCAGAGTGAAAGAGAAGGCCTGGGAAGCAGCGCAGGAGGCAGATGTAATTCTTTTTGTTTTTGACGGAAAAAGGGATTTATTGCCTGTAGAGGAAGAGCTTTTTCTATCAATAAGAAAATTAGGGAAACCCGTTTTTATTATTGTGAATAAAATAGATTCACCTTTTGAGGAAAGCGCACTTTGTGATTATTATAGGCTTGGTGAGAGACAAATCATCGGAATTTCTGCAGAGCATAAAAGAAACCTTGATCAGCTTGAGGAAAGCCTTCTGGGTGTTATTCCTTCTCATGTTAAGGAAAAGGAAGATTCCGAGCCTCTGAAAATTGCTCTCGTTGGCCGAATTAATGTAGGAAAATCTTCGTTAGTAAATTTTCTGTGCGGTCATGAGAAGTTAATAGTAAGCGAACTTCCTGGAACCACACGTGATAGTACTGACACTATCATACGGAGGAACGGGAAAGTTTATTGCCTTATCGATACTGCTGGAATTCGGAAGTTAAGTCGGACTAAGGATAAAAAGGAAAAAGCAGCTATTATAAAGGCTAAAAAAGATATTATTCTGGCCGATGTCGCTTGTTTAATCATGGATGCTCAAGAATTTACCACGCAGCAGGACAGTGCTATTGCCCGTTTGGCTCACGAATCAGGGAAGCCTTTGGTGATTGTACTGAATAAGTGGGATCTGATAACGAAAGATGAAAGATCTGCAAGGGACTTTAAGGACAGATGTTATGCAAAGATGGACTTTGTTGCGTATTCTCCAATTCTTTTTATTTCTGCTTTAACAGGAAAAAGGGTAATAAAGATTCTTAATCTGGCTGAACAGGCCTATTTTAGTGGATGCCAGAGAATTGGTACTTCTCGATTGAATAGCTTTCTTGAGTGGATAAATAGAACCCATCCTCCTGTATCAAAAAAGGGAAAGAAAGTTAAAATAAAATATATTACACAGAAGGGAATACTCCCACCCACATTCACGCTTTATACACACTCCCGGGATTTGCTTTCTCCTGCTTACGAAATTTTTTTTGTTCGTTGCCTCAGGGAAAGATTTGGTTTCATAGGAACGTCAATTCGATTGACGCTTAAAAAAAGCTGAATTATTGATTAAATATAAGCCATCCTATTTTAAATTGGTTTGAGAGTGATATCTCCATTTTCTGTTGTTATGGTTAGTAGGTTACCTCCCTGATTTATTTTTCCCGAGAGCTCTTTTTTTGAAATAAGACCTTTAAAGACAATTGGAAGCTGGCAGTCAATATAACCCTCATCTGTCATGATTAATAAGTCAGCTGGAAAATCAGGAGAAGCGAAGAAATCAATATCGCCATCCTCTGCGGAAATGTTCCCTAATATTATTAGTAAATATGTTTATTTTTATTATGCCCTGGATGGTTGTGTCTGGAACTTTATCTGCTTCTTCTACTCTTCAAATCAAACCCAGAAATGTTTCTTATTATCTTCAGGAGTTCCACTAATTTCTCCCTTTTTTTAGTGTTAAAGCATATAATTTCAATAGGTTACATGGAGATACAAGTGGAAGTTAATCTAAGAGAGAAGAATGGAAAAAGAGGAGAAAAAATTGGGGGAATTCTTGTTATCATCTTTCCTTGACTTTAATCCTATATTCTATTATAAATTTTATTTCAAGTAATTTTTCTGAAAGAAAGAAAAGATTTGAAGATAAAGGAGGTCATGATGTTTCGAAATGGTATAAATATTCTTTTGTCTGTTTTTCTAATTCTATCTTTTATTTTTATATCTACAAGTTGTGAAAAACTCAGTGTGGGCAGGTTAAAGGCGAACCAGCATTTTACTAGAGCAAACCAGTTTTTTACTGATGGGAAATATCGAGATGCAATTGAAGAATACGAATTAGCCTTGAATTTTAATCCCGAGCTGGTCGAAGCTTATCGATTTTTAGGGGAAAGCTATAAAAATCTTTATAAGCAGGGAGTAGAAACTGAAGAGAACGAGAACAAGGCAGAAAAAGCATTAGAATCTTTAAATAAGGCATTGGAGATTGACTCTAATAACAAAGATATTATTCAATCTTTAGGTGATATGTATGACAAGATGAGAGACTTCGAAAAGGCTGAGAGTATGTATTTAAAAATGATAGAGATGGAACCGACAAAAATGGGGAATTACTATGTAGTTGCTGAATTTTATAAAAGATATTCTGGGAGTGAAGGGGAGAAAGGCGAAGAGGGAATTAAAGAAAGCAAGACGCCCTTCCAGAAAGCAGAAGAGATGTATTTGAGAAGAATCGAGAGTGAACCTGAGAATCCTCAAGGATACGCATATATAGCTCAATTTTATGAAGGTATAGCCCCTGTTCCTGAGTTTGATAAGGCCAACATGTATCTAGAGAAGCGAATCGCTCTTGAACCAGATAATGCTGCAGCCTGGCTCTCCAAAGGTGTAAACAGGTGGTCAAAAGCTTATCGTATGGCTACGCTCCTCAAACAAGAACGACTCCAGCTTGCTAACGAAAGTCTTAAGGCTTTGAATAAAGCGAATGAATTAGATCCATCCTATCCTGAACCTTATTCCTGGCTTAGCGTTCTTTACAAGAGTGTTTTAGCTAAGCTTGATACTCAGAGGACAAAGCGATATGAAGAGGAAGCGGATAGATACTTGGAGAAATTTAAAGAAGCGAGAAAAAGACAGGCAGAAAGAAAGCAACTTGAGAAGGAACTGAAAGGGAAAGGAATTAAATAACATAAAATCATTTTTTTGAGACTTTTTGTATAGTTCTCTTTATAAATGTAGTCATTTTTTAATCTTCAGAGAAAGTATGTTTTTTTGTAAACTTAGAGTGCCTTTAGGTGATTAACTTTTTTGGATTTGATTTAACCTGAAACTGTATTTTTTACTCAGTATTAAATCCCTTTACAATCTGAGTTGTAATTTTTAAGAATACCCAGCATAATTTGGTCGGTGTTTTCATAAGCCAATAATAAAATGTTCATTCCTCTTAAAGATGAAAATCCTACCTCTCGTTTTCCTTTTGTTACTGTTTGCTTAATTGCACTCAACATCTTCATTTTTCTTTACCAGCTTTTTTCTCCACAGGGTATTCAGTATTTTGTTTATAAAATGGCGGCAGTTCCTTATGAAATCACACATTTTACTCCGGTTACTTTTGTTGCTTTAGAATTTCATGATCCCATACTGCGCCTACACCCCGCCTTAACACTTTTGACTTGTATGTTTCTGCATGGCAGCTTTCTGCACATTTTTGGAAACATGCTTTATCTCTGGATTTTCGGGAATAATGTTGAAGACTTCCTTGGTCACTTTAGATTCATCATCTTCTACTTAATTTCAGGATTGGGTGCCAGTTTTATTCATATTCTTTTCCATGTTAACTCCAAAGTGCCGATGATAGGGGCAAGCGGTGCGATAGCAGGGGTGCTTGGAGCATATTTAATCTTATATCCTGGGGCAAAGGTCTTAACTCTCATCTTAATCTGGATTGTCCCTATTCCTGCAGCTATTGTTCTGGGGATATGGTTTTTGGGTCAAATAATGAACATAGGAATAGGTGGAGGTGTAGCCTGGTTTGCTCACATTGGGGGCTTCATTATAGGAATTTTATTGATAAGATATTATTTGAAAAAACGAAGAAGGGTGTGGATTAGATGAATAAGGTCAGCTCAACACCTAAGCTGATTCTCATTATTGACATCATTTTTCGTCGTAGAGCCCACTAAGGTTGACATATTCTTAAAGATTTAGTATTTTTATTCATCTCTTGTTTGAAAGAATTTAATAAAAAGGCACAGATATGAAAACATTTGTTCCAAAAAAAAAAGAAGTCGAAAAGAAATGGTGGATTATTGACGCAGATGGGAAAGTTCTAGGGCGATTGGCTACAGAAATTGCAATCTTGCTAAGAGGAAAGAGAAAACCTCAATATGTCAATTATCTTGATAACGGAGATTTTGTAGTTATAGTTAACGCTGAAAAGGTAAAGATCACGGGAAAAAAGCTGGAGCAAAAAAAATATTATTCACATTCTGGCTATATAGGGGGATTAAAAGAAAAATCACTAAAAGAGCTTTTAGAAAAGAATCCTGAAGATGTGATTCGGAAGGCTGTCTGGGGAATGATACCTAAAAATAAACTGGGAAGAGCAGTCTATAAAAAGCTTAAAGTTTATAGAGGCCCACATCATCCCCATGAGGCGCAGAAACCACAGGAATATCGATTTTAGGAGGAAATTTGAGTTTAATACAGTATTATGGAACAGGAAAGAGGAAGACTTCAATTGCCCGGGTTTTCCTGAGAACTGGGAAGGGAGATATATCTTTATATGTTAATAAAAAGTCATGTCCTTTTAATGAATATTTTTCTTTAAGCCGTCAAAAACATATTATTAGACAACCACTTCTTCTCACAGAAACAGAAAGTAAATTTGACATTTTCATTCGAGTAAGTGGAGGAGGAGTAAGTAGTCAAGCAGAATCAGTCAGATTGGGAGTAGCAAGAGCCCTTGTAGAGTTTAACAAGGAATTAAAACCTGTCCTTAAAGAAGCGGGTTTTTTAACAAGAGATGCCAGGATAAAAGAAAGAAAGAAATATGGATTATTAGGGGCTCGCAAGGCACCACAATATCACAAGAGATAATTGGAGGATTACAATTGGTTTCAGTAACAATGAAAGAACTTTTGGAAGCAGGTGTTCATTTTGGCCACCAGACGAAGAGATGGAATCCCAAGATGAAAGAGTATATTTTTGGGAAAAGGAATGGAATCTATATAGTTGATTTACAGAAAACGATAAAAATCTTTAAAGAATCAGTTAAGTTTTTAGAGAGTATAGCCGAAGAGGGACATGATATACTTATGGTTGGAACTAAGAAGCAGGTGCAGGACATCATAAAAGATTACGCATTGAAATGTGAATGCTGCTATGTTAATCAGCGCTGGCTTGGAGGCTTGCTGACCAATTTCCATGTTATAAGGGGAAGCGTAGAGAGATTAATTGAACTTGAAGAGATGAAAGAGGATGGGAGATGGGATCTTCTTTCGAAAAAAGAACAGTCTAAAATGGAGAAGGTTTATAGAAAACTTTCAAAAAACTTGGGTGGAATAAAGAATATGTTGGAACTTCCAGGCGCAATCTTTGTCATCGATTCGACTAAAGAAGAAATAGCTATTGCAGAAGCACAGAAACTTCATATTCCTATAGTAGCAGTGGTCGATACTGATGGAAACCCGGAGAACATAGATTATCCAATTCCTGGAAACGATGATGCTGTGAGAGCTATTGAATTATTTACATCCAAAATCTCGGAATCAATAATAGAAGGAAAGAAAAAGAGAATCGAAAAAGAAATAGAAGAATCGAAAAAAGAAGAAGAGATTGTGACTCCTGAAGAGGGACCAGCTGGAGAAGTAGCTGATAAGGAAGAGGCGCTTGACTCTGTTGACTCTAAAGAGCCGGTGTAAATGGAGGAGAGTTATATGGAAATTAGAGCTGAATTGGTAAAACAGCTCCGTCAGAGAACTGGAATTGGAATGATGGAGTGCAAAAAAGCTCTCAAGGAAAGCAACGGAGATATTGAAAAAGCTATCGTTGTATTACGGAAAAAAGGTTATGCCAGGGCAAAGGATAAATTAAGCAGGGAAACTTCAGAAGGAATCATTTCATCTTATATTCACCTCAACTGGAAAATAGGTGTTCTCGTTGAATTGAATTGTGAGTCAGATTTTGTAGCTCGAAACAATGAATTTCAAGAACTGGGTAAAAGCATTGCCATGCATATTGCTGCAGCAAATCCTAAATATGTTTCTTCTGATGAGATTCCCGAGGAAGTTTTAGAGCAGGAAAAAGATATTATCCGTGAACAATTTAAGAATTCAAACAAGCCTCCTGAAATAATTGAGAAGATTATTAACGGGAAACTGGGGAAATTTTATCAAGAAGTATGCTTGTTAGACCAAGCGTATGTCAGGGATGATAAAATTTCTATAAGAGAGCTTGTTGCTTCTTATATTGCCAAATTTGGGGAAAATATAAAAATTAAGAGATTTGCTCGATTCGAGTTAGGCAAATCTTAAAGATTCTTATATGGTTCAAGAAAAGTCAGTTTATGAAAGGATTCTTTTGAAACTTTCTGGAGAATCTTTTTTGGGAAAATTGGCTTATGGAATTGAACCTGAAACAAGCAGGTCTATTGCCGAAGAAATAAAAGAGATTCATGACTTAAATGTCCAAATAGCAATTATGATAGGAGGAGGAAATATTTTTCGTGGCGCTCGAGGTACTAAGGTGGGAATGGATAGGACATCTGCAGATTATATGGGACTGCTTGCCACGGTAATCAACGGAATTGCTCTCCAGGATGCTCTTGAGAAGACCGGGCTTATTACAAGGCATATCTCTGCGATAGATGTTAAAGCTGTAGCAGAACCTTTTATTCGTAGAAGGGTGATTCGCCATCTTGAGAAAGGAAGGATTATTATTTTCAGTGCAGGAGTTGGAAGTCCTTATTTTACAACCGACACAGCCGCCGCTTTAAGAGCCCTTGAAATTAAAGCCCAGGTAATTTTAAAAGCAACAAAAGTAGATGGTGTTTATTCTTCAGACCCGGAAAAGGACAGGAACGCAAAGATGTATCGTTCTATTTCGTACCTTGAAGTGATAAAAAAAGGCTTGAAAGTTATGGATACTACAGCAATCTCTCTTTGTAAAGACAATAATATTCCGATTTTTGTTTTCAACATAAAAAAGAGCGGCAACATGAAAAAGGCCGTTTTAGGCTGTGAAGTTGGGACAAAGATTTATTAGAATAAATATTATTTTTTGTCCAAAAGAGAGTTTTTATTATTAAAATAGAAGGGGAATAAAGATGGTTAAGGACATATTGAGAGATGTTGAAAAAAAAATGAAGGTCTCCGTTGAACATTTCCGGAAAGATTTAAGTAAATTGAGAACAGGACAGGCAAATCTCAATATTTTTGAGGATATTAAAGTAGACTATTACGGGACTTTAACGCCCATCAATCAAGTATCAACCCTTGGAGTTCCTGATCCTACATTGATTACGGTCCAGCCTTATGATCCTTCTTTATTAGAATCTATCGATAAAGCAATAAGGGGAGCTGATTTAGGCCTAAATCCTTTAAATGACGGCAAGAGGCTGAAGATTCCGATTCCTCCTATGGATGAAGACAGGAGGAAAGAAATAGCCTGTTATATAAAGAAAATGTTAGAGGAAGAGAGGACAGCTCTTCGGGTAATGAGAAAGGAAGCTAAAGAAGAGATAGAAGAACTGGAAAAGGGAAAAAAAATCACAGAGGATGATAAATTTTGGGGATATGATAAGCTTCAGGAAGTAATAGGTGCATACACAAAAAAAATAGAGGAGCTTGCAAGCAACAAGGAAGAAGAAGTTCTTAAGTTCTGAAAATTGAAAAGTGCCCATTAAGACAATCTGTATCTGATGAAAGAGCAGGAAAGATTAGATAGATAATCACAAGATATCATCCATTTTGAGTAGCGCAATATTTTATATGGAATTAAAGTAAAATGGTTATAATTTAAAACTCTGTTACAAGGTTTACAGTGTTCTAATTTTCAATTATTTCGACTCCAGGAGGAATTTTAATTTCAAATATATTTTCTGCAAGATAAGAATTTATTTTTATCCGTTTGAAATGAAATTCCTGTTTATTGCCAGCCCAGTCAAAGAATATTGCCTTTTGGATGAGCCAGGTTTTTTCATTAATTTCCAGCAGGATAAGAGAATAATCCTGTTCTATTTTCGGTGTTAACTTCAAGTGCAAAGCATTTGTTTTCTCTGTGGGGAAAGGGCTAAACTCTACTGAGTAATTGTCCAGTAGACCTTTACGACCCGAAAGAAGAGCAAGAATTTCTGATTCTCCCTCTTTTTTGGTTAACCGATTTCGTATTAGCTGGTTATCTTCAGGAAAGTAAGATAAGAGAATCCTATTTTTATAAAGGAAAATTTTTTCTTCTGGGTCCTCATATTTCCATTTCATTAAATCAGGTTTTTTCATAAAAAGTTTCCCTTTTTCTTCTAAGGGTGAGGACACCGAGGTGGAGTAGAAGAATTGCTCGAAGTTAGCCTGGAGAGATTTTAAAGATCGAAGTCTATTTTCCACTTTTAAAGCGACTCCTTCAGGTGTTTGGGTGATACTTATCAAAAGAAAAATAAAGGAACAGAAGAAACTTCTCATACTTAAGACATTATAACATACGAAGAGTTAGTGAGAAATATTTTCTTTTTAGTCGAGAATATCTAAGATGTTTTTTCAATTATTTACTGTTTTATTTGTTTCGTATATTATTGGAGGCGATGTCTTTTTTAAGAGAAGTTTGGTGGTATTTGGTAGGGACATTGGGCAAGATTGTTTTATGGATGTGGGGAAAAACTGCTCGAATTAAAATCTTAGGAGAGGAAGAATACAAAAAATTGAGAGAGCAGGGGAAACCCATGATTCTACTTGTTTGGCATGGCCGTATTTTTATCGCTCCTTATTTCTTTCGTAGAACAGGAGTCGTACCTCTGATAAGTCCGAGTAAAGATGGAGAAATCGCAGCTCAGATTGCAGCAAGATGGGGGTACGAAGTCTTAAGAGGATCTGGTTCCCATGCAATGATAAAAGCTTGGAAGAGTATGAAGAGCAGGCTTCAAGGAGGAAAAGCATTATTTGTAGTCCCTGATGGGCCAAGAGGACCCGATAGGAAGGTTAAGCCGGGGAGTCTAAAACTTGCCCATGAAGCCGGAGCTTATTTGGTTCCTTTTACGTTTTCTGCATCGAGGAAAAAGTTTTTAAAAAGCTGGGATAGTTTTTTATTATTTTATCCTTTTTCGAGAGTTATAGTAATTTATGGAAAGCCCGTTGAAATAAGATCATGTCTAAGAGCCAAAGAGATTGAAGAAGAACGACGTAAGATTGAAAATTATATGATTAGCCTCGACAGAAAAGCAGATTCTTATTATAAATAGAGAGACTTATTCTTGATAAAATAAACATAAGGAGACACAGATGAAGATTAAGGCATTTCTTTTTGTTGGAACAATCTTAGTTTTGATTTTTAACTTTTCATCAATACAGGCACAGGATTCAATTTCTGAATGTGACAGGTTGTATACAGAGATACAGGATATGATAGCAGCGAAAAAGCTCTTTTCTAACTACCTGAATTTACTACCGACCGCTGAGAATAAATATGAAGTTTATTGGAGACTTGCAAGGATTCACTATCTCATAGGTATCTACTCAGAAGACAAAAAAGAACAGAAAACTGTTTTCTCTCAGGGCATTTATTATGGCAAAAAGGCTGTAAACTTGGAACCGGAAAAGCCGGATGGATATTACTGGCTGGGTGTCAATTATGGAAAATATGGAGAAGTTAAGGGAGTTCTAAAGAGTTTGTCCTTAGTTAATCCTATTAAAGACGCTATGAATAAGGTCATAGAATTGGATCCAACTTATGAAGACGGCGGTGCTTATAAAGTACTGGGCAGAGTATATTTTAAGTTACCGGGTTTTGCCGGAGGAAGTAAAGAAAAATCTCTCGAACATCTTTTGAAGTCAAAAGAGTTAGATTCAAACGATGCCTTAACCCGTCTTTATGTAGCAGATACATACCTTGCTTTGAAAAGAATAGATGAGTCAAGAGAAGAGCTGGAATACATAATGAATATGCCTGATGACCCCCGCTGGATATATCAAGTAGAACAATGCAAGGAAGGAGCAAAAAGAATGCTTCGGAAGAAAGAATTCAGAAAGAAATAATTGAGATTAAGAACGTGGATTACTCTTTCTAACTTTGATTATTCTGAAAATACCTGAGCTGAAAAAATCTCTATATTTGCACCTTTTTTCCATTCATCCCCATCTAATCCCGCTTTCAGACAGCCGTGATGTAAATAGGTTTTTAGGTCCCAGTTCCATTCAGTAGGGACCTGGGGGAGTAGAAGGCCTTTATGGGGGCCTTTTGAAACAATAATCCCATGTTTTCCAATTTCTATTTCTGATATATCTGTTAAAGACCTGGGAAGAGTAAGAACTGATATTTCGATCTTTGTTTCTGCCAGTTCATCAAGCCTTAAAAGCTGAAATCGGTAGTCCTGAGTCGCAGAAGAGATAGCTACCTCTATGATTGTTTCAATCAGAGGTTTTAGGGGTAGGGCATATCCAATGCACCCTCGGAGCTGGTTATTGACTTTAAGAGTAACAAAAGCTCCTCTTTTTTCTTTCAGGATTTTATCATCTGTTTTGGCTTCGAGGATTTTTCCTGTTTCAAGATAATGTTTGATAGATTGGCGAGCCAATCCAAGAAGATAATCTTGTTGCTCTTTATTCAGGATTTTTTCCATTATTCTCTATCCCCTTAGAAAGTTTAAGTGGAATATAAGAGAGAAAAAATTTATTATCGTAATCTATTATATAGGATTTAAAGCTTAAATTTTTTTTCTTATTGGGAGTAATTTCTAAAAAAATTTTGCCATAAGCATAAGGGACTAAAATTTTTTTGGTTTTTCCCTCCTCATTACCTAAAGTAAAAAATCCCAGGATTTTATCACCGTACTTCTTTTCAATATCTAAATAAGAATCGAGTGATGAGAAGAATCCTTTACATGTAGGGAATATTTTTTCTACAAAAAATCTATGTCCCCTTTTGTGTCCTAAAAGGAGTCCGTTTGCATTGAATTCAGAAAGAACAAAGCTAAATGTCGATAGCATCTTATAGGCTTCCAGAGAAATGTAAACATCCATTTTTTTGATTATAGAATAGAATCATATAAAACGCAAAGTTGACTTAGGGGTTAAACTTCAAGACTCAATGAACTTTTTTTGCCCAGATCATGAGTCCGTAGCCCTGTTGAAAAAAGAGAAGCTTATCCAGTTTCGATATAAGCCAAACAAGAGGGTAGCAAAAGGAATAGATTTTGAAGGCATTTTTTTTTGATTTGAATTCATCAGAAGTAGCAGGACGGATATGTCCATCTCTTAGATTAAACGGTGCTTTTGGAGAAAGAAGTTTTATATAGAAGAAGTTAAGCATTAGCTCTAAGAATTCAGAAAAAAATTTAGAGAAAGTGCGGTATTTTGTTAAGTAGAAATGTGCTTTCTCGAGTTTTGTTTTCATGTCTTTCAGACTGTAGCCTTCTCTTTTATGGCCATAAAATTCGAGTTTCATACCAAGGAGTGATCGTAACTTGTGGAGAATAAAGAATTTTCCTGAATGAGGTGTTGCGATAATCACTTGTCCTCCAAATTTGAGCACACGATTTATTTCTTTAAGGCATGATTCATCATTTTCTAAATGTTCCAGATAGTCGAGGCTTATTACTGCATCAAAAGATTCATTATGGAAGGGAAGGAAATCCGTACCAATCTGGACAAGATTTTTCTTTAGGAGTTCTTTTGATGTTTTAATGTTGACAAAATCTTGGTCTGTACTTACCCAGAAGCCGCCTTTCTGCCTGAGAAAGTAGCTCAGAATTCCTTGAGCGCAACCTAAATCAAGAGAAATAAATTGATTTTCGATAAGTAGTTCCTTGTTGAGAAAATCGAGTTTTTCTTTTTTTTTAAGAGACTTTTTTACGAGTTGAAGCTGCCAGAATTCTTTACTCATTCAAATTATTATATTTAGATCTTGGATAAAAGGCAAGGTAGCAGTGTAAGAATTTAAGGCGACTTGACTGATATAAAACATCGATTTAATATAAAAAAATGATTTATGAAACGGTTATAGTTGGAACCCTGGATACAAATTGTTATCTTGTATTCTGTAAACAAACCAGGGAATGTGCTGTCGTTGATCCTGGCGCAGAACCGGATAAAATATTTCGTTTAATATCTGAAAAAAATCTTAAACCTTTAGTCATAATTAATACTCATGGTCATATCGATCATATTGGTGCAAATAAAGACATAAAAGAAAAATTTAACATCCCTATTTTCATCCATTCCGGAGATAAACAGATGTTAAATGGGGCAATTCAGACTGCAATGCAGATTGAACTGAGGGTTTTTTTAGAAGCTAAAAATTCACCTTCTCCGGATAAATTTCTTGAAGATGGAGAAAAAATAAGAGTAGGGAAAGCATCTCTTCAAGTGATTCATACACCTGGCCATTCTCCTGGGAGTATCAGTCTACTGGGAAATGGTTTCCTCATCTGTGGTGATATCCTTTTTTGTGGTGGTATTGGCCGAACGGATCTTCCTGGGGGATCGATGGAAGAATTAAAGGTGTCTGTGAAGAATAAAATTCTTATCTTACCTGATGATACCATTATTCTTCCCGGCCATGGACCTCACACTACAGTCGGAGAAGAAAAGAAGTTTAATCCTTTCATCAAATGAGCTCTTTCCAATCGTCAGCAGAGGAAGCAATTCGATCCTTCATTGAATTTCTTTCTGTAGAACGAGGACTTTCTCAAAATACACTGGTTAGCTATGCTCGTGATTTAAAGAAGCTTTTTCAACATTTCCAAAAAACAAAAATACCTTGGTTAAAAGCTGGAGAAGAAAGTTTAATTGAGTTTATTCATAACCAGAGTCGTGCTGGTCTTTCGGCGCGTTCAATAGCCAGGCAAATTTCTTCTATAAAGTCTTTTTATAAATTCCTTATAGTTGAAGGAATTATTGATAAAAACCCAGCTGACAATCTTACTAGCCCAAAGATCTGGATGACTCTTCCAAAATATTTGACAGTGAAGGAAATTGAAAGTCTTTTGCAACAGCCTGATAAAAGCAATCCTCGTGGGCTGAGAAACAATGCCATGCTGGAACTTCTATATGCAACAGGATTAAGGGTATCAGAGCTTATTTCTCTAAAATTAAAAGATCTTAATCTGGAAGATGGATTTCTTCTTTGTAGAGGGAAGGGAGGGAAGGAAAGAATTGTTCCTCTTGGAAGATCCGCATCATCTGCAGTTAAAGTTTATCTTGATGAAGCCCGACCCCTTTTGATTAAGAAGGAAAATGATTTGCTTTTCATTACTTCTCGCGGAAATGGTTTTACCCGACAGGGTTTCTGGAAAATATTAAAAGGCTATGCTGTGAAGGCTGGCCTCGGTTTGAAAATCAGCCCCCATGTCATCCGCCATTCATTCGCTACCCATCTTCTCGAGGGAGGTGCCGACCTGAGGTCTGTACAGCTCATGCTCGGGCACAGCCAGATCACAACAACACAGATTTATACGCATGTCAGCCGTAAACATCTCCGTGAAGTCTATGATAAATACCATCCTCGAGCTTGAATCAATTCATATATCAACATAATACTTTATTTTTCATTTTTGTTTGTCACACTTATAATAGGAAAATTGTGTTAAGGAATATTAAATATTGTCCTTATCGATTCAATTATGCTTACAGTAGCATTCGGCTCAGGTCAAGAGTTTCATTCATAGTGAGATGTTATGTTTATTTTTATTTTCACATCGTGTTTATTGGAAAACCGGTCGAATTTTTTCTGTTTTTTAGAAAATTTCTGGGAAGCCCATCTCCAGGAGAATATCTTTTCGATTGAATCGCCGTAGATTTCATTGTTTTCTACAATAATCAAATTGGATCCTTTAAGTATATGAGAGTTGTAATCAATACCCATCGAATGATCAGAATATTCCGCAGAGGCAGGTAAATTAAGGTAATATTTTTTCTCTGATTCGTTTTTAGGAATGAAAAAACCATGAACGATAAAGTTAAAGTGGAGTTTATCACCTTTTTTCAATATATAATTAACATGTAAAATGGGTTTTTGCTGAAAATCGTTTGTTGAAGAAAAAATCTTATTTCCACTGAGATTTGCCGTTTCTTGAATATTCCACACAGGAAGTTCTGAGTTTTCATAGTAAAGAATAAAATCTTCTTCATCTTTTTCTATAGAACCTTTCCAGAAAATGATAAAATTGTATTTACCAGAATAGCATTTATCTTGCTCGTAGATATCGTAAGTCCCCACACTACAGATTAATATCTTTATTTCCCACCATAAAGGTGAGGTCTGCGCCTCTGAAGATATGAGAGAATAAGAAATCAGGCATTTTTCAGGTGAAAAGAGGGAATGAGAGGAGGTCTCTATGAAATTTATAAGGGAAGGTTCAAAACTTTTGTGGTTACAGGAAAAAGAAGTCGATTCAGAAGTAAGAAAGAAACAGCTAAAAAAGGGGAAGAAAGCAAATAAGAGAATAGACTTTTTGAACATTTTATAAGATTGAGAAATTTATTAAGTTTTATACCTTAAGAGAGCCCCCATATTTCCATATCGACGCAGTTTATAAGGAATATTTATGTGTTTTACTTGGCATTTTTTCTCCATGGCAATTTCTATGGCTTCATCGACTACATCTACAAGAGGCTCTGTTTTTACCTTACAAAAAGGACAGTTTGTTTCATCCACAAAAAGAAAGTTGCATTTCGGGCATATTCTTCCTGGCTTAAAGAAATTTCTTGTGATAAGGAGAGTTTGAGCCTCACCTCTGTTCAATTTTTTTAATGTATTTTTTAAACCAGAAATAGCCAGACCTCCTTTCTCCAGCTCTGAAACAAAGCGGAGCACGATTTCTTTCTCTTCATTATTTTTCAATATATTTTTTAATTCGAGTGCTTCTTTGAGTGCTTTCTTAGGAGAATCATCGGGTTTTACCTTGATACGCCCTCTTAGTCTTTTCTTTAAATATGGGTGAAAAAGAGGCTCTAAATGTGCAGAGTACTCATCTTTGCAGCCGAGAAAGAGCCAGTAGAAGTTATTTTTCTTCAGAATGTCGAATGTCATATTAGCAATGGTTTTGAAATGTTCATGAAGATAAGTAGAGAGGCGTGTTTCGATGCGTTTCGATTCGTATCCTTCCCTCCCTGCTTCCTTTGTTTTTGAGAAATTTTCTCTCTTTATACTATCGAGGAGATGGATGTCTCCCATAAAAATATCGTACCATTTTGCTTCTCTGCGATCGAAAGTGAGGACGCATATTCTGTGATACTCATCGAGAATGGCAGAGAGAGGGCGAACATAAGGATTTTGATCAAAAATAATTCTATTGCGAGGAGAGTTAGGAAGATTGATTATCTGCCAGAATTTTTCTTCACTGCATGAAAATATAGATAGGCCTGCAAAATCATAAGAAGGAAGATTATCTGCACAGAATTCATTGATATTTATAAGGTCCTGTGTGAGTGATTCTTTTTGAGGCTTATCTAATGACATTAGCTCTAATTGTGATTTGTTAAAGCGAATAAGATTTTTAAGAGAAAGTTTTATTTCTTTTTTTGTAAGCTTACTCTTATCGGTATCGAGATAAAATGAAGTTGTGAGAAAGTCTTTGCTTTTAAATTTGGAAAGAGCGCCAATTTGCTCTTTGCTTAAAAGTTTCATTAGACCTCCTTTTCATTAAAAAATGGAATGTGATTTTAAGGTAAAATAAAGAATAAAATATTTTTCACTCATTAATTGAGTAAGAGTCTATTTATGATATTAAAATAAGGAGGGAATTACATTTTGTCAAGCACCCATAGGGCTCTATGATTAAAAGTGTATTAAAGAATGTTAAATATTGTTTTAGTTGGTTTCAATTATCCTGATTATAAGAATATTGAGCTTGGGTCAGGTGTTTTGAAAACACACAGTCTTAACACAATAAATTATTGTTCAGTGAAGGATAGTGGATAAAAAAACGTATAGAAGACTGAGCTATCCTTCATTTCTTTACTCTTTTTCAGGATATTATTATAATAAAAATTCTGCTGGATACCGGAAAATTGATATGATTGCGGAAGTGGCGGAATTGGTAGACGCGTAAGCCTCAGGAGCTTATGGTCTTTAATGACCGTGTGGGTTCGAGTCCCACCTTCCGCATGAGAAAGATTTAGATTATATACGATTCAGTTCCATAATCGCTGGGGATTAACGTGAGAAAGATAGAGTTCGAAGGGGTAATTGAATTTTTCTGGCATAAAAATTGCATATGATTTTTGCACATTGAATTTATTTTAAATAGGTTTTAATTTATTGACTTAGAGATTTTATTTCAGATGTATAAAGGAATTTGAAAGTGAAGAAAGAACTTTCTTGTTTTTTAGTGATTCTTTCTGTGTTTATGTTATGTAAAAATGTAGCAGCGGAAAAGAAAAACCTTCCAGAGCGTTATAAAAAATGGCTGGATGAGGAAGTCGTTTATATTATTTCTCCTTTAGAAAAAGAAGTTTTTTTAAAACTTCAAACCGACAGAGAAAGAAATCTATTTATAAAAGCTTTCTGGAATCATAGAGATCCTACTTCAGGGTCTCCCGAGAACGAGTTTAAGAAAGAGCACTACCGCAGGATTAATTACGCCAATCATTTTTTTGGTCGTAGTGCTCCTATTCAAGGTTGGAAAACTGACCGTGGAAGAATATATATCATTCTGGGCGAACCTAATGACGTTCAGAGGTTTGAAGGGAAGACAACGGTATACCCATCCGAAGTATGGTTCTATCAAGGGAAAAGCAGCATTGGATTGCCTCCAGGATTTCACCTTGTCTTCTTTCAGGAAGGAGGATCAGGAAAATACAGGCTTTACAGCCCACTAAAAGATGGGCCTCAGGCATTAATGACTTTTTATTATGGTGATCCTATAGATTATCTTGGGGCATACAGGCAGCTTAAAGAACTTGAGCCCGATCTTGCTGAAGTCTCTCTAACACTCATTCCAGGAGAGCAAGCTGTAGCAGCAGGAAGGCCAAGCATGTCTTCGGATATTTTGTTGCAGAGAGTAGAGATGGCCCCTGTGAGAAATTTAAAGGAAAAATACGCCCAGAAATTCCTCGACTATAAGGACATAGTGGAGGTGGAATATTCGACAAATTACATACTGAATGATTCTTTAATAACAATTGTAAAAGATCCGTGCGGTATATATTTTGTTCATTATGCAATCGAACCACAGAGACTTTCTGTAAACATGTTTGAAAACAAGTATTATACAACTTTAAAATTAAACGGGAAAATCTCCGATATTAAAGGGGAAACAGTAAACCAGTTTGAGAAGAATATTTCTCTCGAATTCAATGAAGAAGAAATAAAATATGTGAATAAAAAACCACTGAGCATCCATGATATGTTTCCCCTGATTCCAGGGGATTTTAAAATGTCTGTTCTTGTAAAAAATGAAGTCTCTAAAGAATTCACCTCCTTAGAAAGAGAACTCTTCATCCCCGGAACCGAAGAAGATATCCAGATGACTTCTTTACTTCTTGGATACAGGGTGGAAGAAAAGAAGCCCCCTCAGGGTAGAATTCGACCTTTCCAGCTGGGGTCATATCATGTGTACTTTCAGGCAAATAAGGTTTTTCTCAGAGGAGATAATTTAGTGGTAGCTTTCCAGATTAATAGTCTAAATCAAGCACTGAGGCAAAAAGGAGAGATTAAATACACTTTTATGAAAGCAGGAAAAGAGTTTCGTTCGATAACAGAAAAAATAAACTCTTATACAAATCTTCCTGATGTAGTGGAATCTTTTTCCCTAAATGATTTTCTTCCAGCTCATTATGTGCTTCGGGTTTCTCTTTTCTTAGATGGACAGGAAATTCTGTTTGAGAGAGATGAATTTGATGTCACACATTTAGGAACTATCCCCCGTCCGTGGGTTTATTCTAAGCTGTTACCCGCAACTAACGACCCTGTCTATGATTACTTGATTGGCTCTCAACTTTATAATTGTGGTAAGAAAGAGGAAGCTCGAGTTAGACTTGAGGAAGCTTATAGGAAAAAGCCAGATTCTCTGGATTTTTCTTTAAGCTTGGCGCGTGTTTATATGTCATTGGCTGAATACCAAAAAATTGGACCGATTTTACTCCCATTTTTGGAAGCCTCTGAACCAGCAAAGTTTGAAGTCTATTTAATATTGGGTAGGGCCTACCAGAATCTTGGCAAATTTAGCGAGACAATAGATGTTTTAGATAAGGCTATTTCCCATTATGGTATTAACACCAATGTTCTAAATGCAATCGGTGAATGTTATTTTAAACTGGAAGAATTGGAGGAAGCACTGGCAGCTTGGGAGAAATCACTTGAAATAAATTCTAATCAGCCTCAAATCAAGAAAAATATTGAGGCGATAAAGGAGAAAAAATGAATTTTTTTTCAACTTTTAAAAAGAAAAAGACCATGAATTTATTTTCCCTGTCAGCTTTTATGTTTTCGCTTATAATTTTTTCTTCTCTGTTAGTTTTAGCTTCCTGTCATTACTACAACTTACAGCGGAAGCTGGACCCCGAAGATTCGGAATTTTTATCCAGGGTTAGGTATATTATTACGAAAAAAGAGGAAAGAACTTTTCTTGATATTCCCAAAAAAGATAGGGGAAAATTTATAGAGGAATTTTGGAACCGTCGGGATCCTGATCCTTCTACAGAAGAGAATGAGTTCAAGATGGAATATTTTGACAGAATGGAAAAGGCGGATGAGCTTTTTGTGAGCGAAGGGAAACCAGGATGGATGACAGATAGAGGGAGAATTTACATCCTGTTTGGGCCACCTATGGACAGAATTACATATCCCATGGGAGGCGATCCTTACAGCCGTTGCAGAGAGATTTGGTATTATGGGAATTTCCCTGTTGTTTTTCTTGATGCTACATGCACAGGGAATTATCGTCTGGTCACGTATGACTTCAGCTCTCTTCGTTCTATAAACTTGATGTATATGCACGAATTAACCAAGGCTCAGGCAAGGGCTCAGCAAACGGTGAGAGGGGAAGCAGGATTTTTTGATTTTGACTGGAATATCAAGAAGACAATGGTAAATTCAGAAAGGGTCGAAGGAATTATATCTATAATCGTTCCCTATGCTAACATATGGTTTAAGGAAAAAGATGATAAAATGGAGACTTTTCTGGATGTGCATATTGAATTGAGGAATTTTGAAGGTAACATTGCATGGGAGCATGAAGATTTTTTTAAAATTGAAACAGATGAAAAGAAGCTAAAAGAAAATAAAAAAGGAACATTCAATATTGAAATTCCTTTTGTTCTTGAAAAGGACTTAGATAAACTTCGACAGGGAAAAAATAAGATGTATGCGTTCATTAAAAATAGAACAGGTGGAGATGAACAGAGAAAAGTTAAGGAGTTTGAGCTTAGAAAATGAAGCGCAGGCTGGCTTTGATGACTCTATTTCCGTAGGCACTATAGATATCTCCGTAGTTTCCGTACCTTTCAAACGTCGGGTTGGAGGGATCTGAATAGTCTATATAGCCACCGGGGTCGGAAGTAACACAATAACCACTTCTTCCCAATGCGTTTATTATATCAATGTACCCGCCGACAGACATTTTTTCTGTAAGACGGAATCTCTTTTCTAACCTTAGGTCGAGAGTTGTTATGGGCGAATTACGTCTCTCTCCAATTTCTTCAGTTCCGACAGTGTAGGCTGCTCCAGGATGTTTATACTTGGGGTCCTCAGGGATGTAGACTGTTACCGATCTTCTCCAGGGAGAACCGGAATGGTGGTTGAAATAAGCACTGAGAACAAAGTCGTAAGGCAGAATGACAGTACTCTGAATTTTTATGTTGATCGGGCGATCATAATCCAACCTTCCGTCAGAATATACCCATGAATTGGGTGTATTGAAGTTGTCTGAATTGCCACAAGATGATTCAGAGCTTCCACCGATATTACCCCAGGTTTTACTCCATACAAGAGAGGCTAACATCTGCCAGTGGTTGGACATCCTCTTGTTTGCAATAAACTGAATGGCATAGTATTTTCGGTAAGAACCCTCAATGTTTGTCAGATAATAGTGGATATCGGGGGCATCGGACTTTTCGGCATAGCAGTAAGACGTTATGTCATCATCTGTTCCAAAAAGACCATCATCGCCGGGGTCTCGAAATTCAAATTTTTCCCAGTAAGGACTTTTTTTGGTGTAACCTTTCCAGGAATCATCTTTCCCTAAGCCATAGTCATTAACATCTTCAAAGATATTTTGTTTGTGTTTGTAAATAAAATTGAGGCTAATGCTTAGATCTTTGGCTACTTCCCTTTCTATTCCAAGAGTGAACTCATCCGTGTAAGGAGCAGAAGCATCTGTGTCCATTTCTTTTTCTATGTCAAAAGAAAGAGGATCGGGAGGAAGGTAGCATAGGATGTACCTATCTGTAGAATCAAGAATCTGGTTATAATTATCATCATACCAGTACCAGCTTCCTGTAGTGGGATAATTGGGATTAGCAATGGAGAAATACTGAGTCATCAAGTATTCGTTGTATCTTGAATAAGAGCCTTTGACCGAAGTCTTACCGTCTCCAAACATGTCGTAAGAGAATCCGATACGAGGTGATAGGTGAGTCCATGTTAAACAGTCAAATTCATCGAGAGTATATTCACTGTAAGGCGACTCTGTGCCTGCAATCGTGGGGAGAATTCCGTAAGGATCAGCACTTGCACCGTGCTTCTGTGGAGGAAATTTTCCCTTGCTCATATCAAATCGGACACCCAGATTCAATGTCAGATGGTCTCTGATTGTGACATTATCCTGAATAAATGCCCCAATTCTTGACATGGTATTCTCCTGAACAGAGCTTCCTTCCTCTGGTCCGCAAATGTAGGCATAAATACGGCCGCGGTTAGGAGAGCTTGGAGTAGGATAGGAGTATATGTTTCCATCATAGAAATAGATAATGAATGGATTTTCTCTCCACCAATCCCAGTTGGCGCTTGTGTACTCATATTCAGCACCGATTTTTATTTCGTGAGATGCTCCAAGAAGGTTATCCTGAAAAAATGTTGCTGTTGCAGAAGGATTAAATCTTTTCTGTAGGTATGTTTCTTCATATGGAGGATTGTTCCTGTATATTCCCCAGTATATGTCATAATAACGGGGAGCATCGGATTTTGCATAATCACTGTATGGAATAGGGAAGAAGCAGTGAGCATAACCTATGCGGGCATCGATATAACTATTTTGATTGAGAAGCCAATTTAACTGGCCACTAAGAGTATGCCCTTTTTCTCCATTCCACTTGGATGTGGACGTAATATCAAGATTATTCTGGATACGGTTTGTGTAAAACTCCTCCTTTACTCCCGTCAGATTATAAGTTGCCATAAATCTGATGTTCGAGGCGATCTGAAAGGTCAATTTTCCAAAGAGGTTCATTTCTTTATGAGGTGCTTCATCAAAAGTATAGACTCTTTTTCTGGCAGTAATCGTGTCATCCCATATGATATGGCTGAAATCTCTCTTCCATGTGAGGTACCTGCCATTCGTATAGAACCAGACCAAGTCTTTCATTATAGGCCCGCCTAAATGCAGTGAAAAGTCCTGCCAGGACTTCCATTCTGTAGGCTTTGTAAGGTCAACAGCTTCGAGGTCTTCTTCGCTCAAGAGGCTAATCTGCATGTCCTCGTTGTAGTATTCAACTGTTGCACCTCCATGGAAGTTATTTCCCCCAGATTTTGTGACAATGTTTACAAATCCTCCATCTGCCATTCCAACGTCTGCTGGGTGGCCGAAAAGTCCCATTTCGACTTCTTCATAAACATCGATGTTTACGTTCGTCATAGGATACATGGACATAGGATCATTGATGCTAATACCGTCTATAGAATACTGGTTGCCGCGTACAGTACCTCCAGAAATGTAAAAGTTCCTTTTATAGCTCTCTCCCTCAGAGACAGAACCAGGGATGGAATTTATAACGTCATAAAGGTCTCTGTTCATGGGAATGTTATATATAAAATTTTTAGAGTAGCTGATAGAACTTTTGGATGTCCTTACATCAATGGATGGAGATTCGCTTTCAATCGTGACTTCTTCTTCTAAGTCACTCATTTCCATGGTGATAAGCAGAGAAATTGTTTTTCCGGCACTCACTTTCAAACCCTTTTGGTTTATATTTTTAAAGCCCGGCATCTCCAGAATAAGGGTGTAATCGATTCCTGGTGGAAGAGATGGAAAGCGAAAAATTCCATTGTCACTTGTGACAAAAATTATCTGGCCTTGAAGGGCGGGTCCCTCGACTGTAACTACGACTCCCGGGAGATTATTACCTTCGGTGTCAATAATTTTTCCAATTATGGATCCTGTAAGTCTTGCCTGGGCCTTTATAATGGAAGTAAATCCTATAACGAAGCATATTATTATCAGAATTCGAATAAATTTTTTATTCAACTTCTCCTCCTTTTATGGACAAAATATTTAACCTTCTCCTGCCATTGCAGTACCTACTCTCTATTGTTATTCTATCTATAATGAATAAATTTTATTAAATAAAAATAAGTTATGATTGCTATTCATTCAAAAAAAAGCAAATTCAATTTTTCCTATAATAAATTAAATATTTTCTCTCGTCAATCGCCCTTCTTCAAAATAAATATTCTTTTAATCTATCATTAGACATAGACAGCTTGATAGAAAAGCTCGATGTTCTTTATTATAATTGATGAGTGGTTCTTTCTTAGGGCTGTAAATTTAGCTGATGGGTGATTATATTTGTATAAATGGAAAAGAGAAATTAGCGAGCTTCAATCCTCAGGTGATGAAAAAACTTCTGATACTCATTAGAAGCCTTTATTAGTTCTTGCTTTTAAAGGATAAAAAATTAGTGGCTTGAGAATATGCTCTCGAGATAATTGTTAAGGCTAAAATGAGAAAAAAATATATTAAAATTATTTTTTCCTGTAATTATCACCTCCTCATCTTCATTTTTTAAGGTATTCTTTTAATCCATCATTAAAGGTAGGAAGCTCGAGGAGTGATATCCAATGTTTCAACATCAGATTCTCCAATTTTGTTTTATCTTTGTTTTTGAGGTCTTTCAGGATTTCTTTATGGTCAGCCATAGATCTTTCCAGGGCTCCGTGTTTTCTATAAGCATGGAAACGTGCATAATTATACCTGAGCATATGGTTATTTACGTAGTGGAGGGTCGTTTGAAGGAATTTATTTGGGACAGACTCCCATATTTTATTATGAATATCCAGGTTAATAGCCATATATTTTTCTACATAATCAATGCTGCAATAGCGCTCCATTTCATCAGTCATTTCTTCGATCTTTTTCAGGTTTTCGGGAGATATATTTCCTGCAGCTAATCCTGTGGCTAAACTATCCAGGGTACCAAGAACTTGGAAAATATTCTTCAATTCTTTGTAAGAAACTTCCTTGATTACTGATTCCCGATGAGAATTAATCGTGACAAACCCTTCGGCTCCTAATCTTAAAACTGCTTCTCTTACAGGTGTGGTGCTTACATCAAAGAGTTGAGCTATTTCTTTCTCATTTATTTTTTGGTTTGCCTTGAATTTGTTGTTGATAATGGAGTCTTTTATATAGTTATAAATAGATTGGCTAATAGTTTTTGGAATTGAAGAGGGGAAAGAGTTTTTATTATGCATTATACACTCCAAATAATATTTTATAATTTATTATCTGTATAAACGGCAAAATTCATGCCAGATATTTAATTTTTATAATTTATTTATTTTCTGTTAGTTAAATTATCTATCCGTTTTAATCCAATTAAAAAAATTCAAATATATGGATTTCAATACAGATTTTTGGATATTAGTTAAGTTGTGCTTTTTTATTACTTTTTAGTAAAAGAAATACTGTTAATTCTTAATATTGTTTTTTGCCAAGAGTGCTGCTCCAATGAATCCCGCGTTATTTCCGAGTGAAGCTCTTTTTATGGAGCAGGATTTAAAGGAATCGTTGTATGATCTTTTTTGAGCTTCTATAAGGGCAGGAGAAAGCAGAAAATCATCGGATTTCATGACTCCCCCGCCAAGGAGAATTCTTTCGGGATTGAGAAAGTTAATAATGGCAGCGAGTCCGATTCCAAGGTAATAGCCAGCTCGAGCAAAAGCCTGTTTTGCAGTCAGGTCTCCTTTTCTTGCTCTTTGGAAGACTTCTTCTGATGATAAATCTTCTCTGGTGTTACTGAACGTGAGGTAATTTTGTACGATCCTTGATGCTGAAACTTCTGTTTCGAGGCAGCCCTGGCTCCCGCATCGGCATTTTTCTCCTTCAGGATTTACAGGGATATGACCGAATTCGCCCGCAAATCCTCTTGCTCCTTCCCAAAGTTTGCCGTCGAGTATGACCCCTGCTCCGACTCCTGTTCCAATCGTTATCAGAATCATACTCTGTGCACCCTGCCCGGCTCCACATTTGTACTCTCCATAGGCAGCCATGTTAGCATCATTATTTATATAAAATGGGACATCTATGAAGCGAGAAAGAGCGGGAATAAAGTTGAAATTGTCTATCTGTGGATAATTTGGAGATTGTAAAATCTTTTTTTCCTTTAGACTGAATATTCCGGGAAAGGCAAACCCTGCAGCCGTGATGGAATCTTTTACTTCATTTTTCAGTTTTTTCCAGAGGTTCTTCAGGACTTCTAATAGTTCTTCTGTTTTCTCTGGGGTGTCAGCCTTATCTTTGAAAATCAGGTGTGTATTATTGTCGATGAGACCGTATTTAATATGAGTACCTCCGAGATCGAATCCGGCAAATAAGGGGAGTTTCATTTCTTAAGGCCTATTGCTGCATAGTTGACGGGTGAATAAAGTAGTGTGTTCAATCGATCTATGTTTTGATTTAGAGGAGAAATTATCTCTCCTGCACCGGGAAGCTCTCTAAGCCTTTCTTCTTCAAGAGGTGAAGAATATTTTATTTCTACTTCATCAAAACCTACACTCTCGAGTAAAAATTTTAAAGCCTGAGGATGAACAGGTCTTTGATGTGAAAAGTCTAATAAATAAATCTGGACAAGAGCAAATACAGATGCTGGATTGATGGTTTCAATCAAGATGTAACTTGAGGGAACAAGTTTAAAATAGGCAAGCTCAATCATTCTTTTAAAATAAGAAGGGAGCAGATGCTCGATAACCTGAGATGAAAAGATGCCTCCCAGTGAGTCGTCTTTGTAAGAGGCCAGTTTTTCAAGGATATCGGCCTTCTCACATTTCAAACCTTTATTCCGGCAGATTTCAATCATCTGGTCATTTATATCAATACCCTCTGCTTCTATGCCGTTTTCTTCAAGAAGTTCGAGAAATTCTCCACGCCCACAACCGAGATCGAGGACTTTTTTCCCATTTTTGAAATAAGGCAGATACAAAGACTGCTGTTTTCTTACATCTTCTTCATTACCCCTATGTCTATTTTCGAACCCTGCATAATACCAGTCTTCGAGGGGCCGGTTAAGCTCTTTTACTTCATATGGCGTTGGCATTTTTTTCTCCTCCAGTATAGATATTAGTCGATTAAGTTTTTCTTTAAGAAGGAGAAATTTTTTCATAAGCATGTTAGCATCCTGACATTCAGCCGCTAATTTATCCACACGCCATTCCATACTCTTGAATATCATTCCTACGTGATTGTTGCTCAGTGCATCCCACTCTCTGTCTTTGGCATCTACAAGAACCGTATTTACCTCATTAAGAGCAGTGAGAGAGGCGAGAATATCCTTTATTTGATTGAGGCTTTGATCGAGAGCATTTCTGAGTTCTTTGATGGTGAGGAGTGTTTGTTTACCGAAGCCTTCAGGCGAAGTTTTTTTTGGTGATATCTTTTTCAGAGAAAATGGTGTGCTTTTCTTTATATAGGATTTTTTATAAGCTTTTGATTCTTCTTCAAGATCGGAAATCAGTAGGTCTAATCGATGGGATTTTTTAATATCAGGAATTTCTGAAATCTTTTTTTTTATTCCATCGATTTCTTGCTTGAAAACACCTTCTTTTTCTTTTCGTTGATGTATTAGTTTTTCAATGGTGCGTCTCATTATTTCTTCGAATGAGGCTTCGATTTATCGGAAGAAGACTTATGCGTATCTTCTTTAGAAGTAATTGATTTTTTAAAATTCTTTATGCCTTCACCTAAAGATTTTCCCAATTCAGGAAGTTTTTTTGCGCCAAAGATGATAACGATTATAAGTACAATAAGAAGAAGTTCTGTAGGACCAACAGGCCCGAATAAAAACATATAAACCTCCTCAAAGATTAGTTTTTTTAATAATCTTGCTTTCATACAAAAGCTACTTTAGTATTACTAAAAAGTCAAGAGGGCGAATCAAATCGTCATGTTATTTCAGCAGTTTATATTGCAAAAAAGAATCTCAAATGGTCCCTGTCCCTCATCCTTTGATATGATGGGTTAAGGGCAGTAAACATTGGGACCGAGTTGCCTCGATGTGACATCTTTTATATACTGTTGTATTAAAATGGATAGAATCAGGAATTTCTCGATAATTGCACATATCGATCACGGCAAGTCAACACTGGCGGATCGCCTCCTGGAGAAGACAGGAGCACTTTCTTCCCGAGAACTTAAGGCTCAAGTCCTTGATACAATGGATCTTGAAAGGGAAAAAGGGATTACCATAAAAGCCCAGACCGCCCGCCTGAACTACAGGTGTAAATCGCATAAGGAATACATATTAAACCTTATAGATACCCCTGGACATGTGGATTTTTCTTACGAGGTCTCCCGCAGCTTATCTGCCTGTGAGGGAGCTTTATTGGTTATCGATGCTTCTCAAGGCATAGAGGCTCAGACCCTTGCAAACACGTATCTTGCTTTACAGAATGATTTGGTTCTTATCCCTGTTATCAACAAAATCGATCTTTCTCAGTCCAACCCGGATCTTGTCCTGAATCAGGTAGAAAATATAATAGGTATCAAAAACAAAGAAGCACTGCTGGTGAGCGCCAAGACCGGTGCAGGTGTGGATGCTATTTTAGAGGCAGTAGTCGACCGCATTCCCCCGCCTAAAGGAGATTTTGAAGCACCCCTCAAGGCATTGCTGTTTGATTCCTGGTTTGATTCTTACCGCGGCGTTGTTATTCTTGTTCGGGTCTTTGATGGTGAGCTTCGTGTCGGCACTCAGATAGAATTTATGTCCAGCGGAGCTACTTTTGAGGTGGAAGATCTTGGATACTTAACTCCAAAACCAAAAAAAGTGGATAAAATTAGCGCGGGTGAAGTCGGGTACATGATTGCAGGTATTGGGAGTAAGGAATTGAAATTTGCACGTGTTGGAGAAACAATTACAGAAAGGACAAGAAGGACACTTCAGGCTATGCCAGGTTTTAAACCTGCAAAGCCGATGGTTTTCTGCGGAATGTTCCCTACATCGGAAACAAGTGCAGAGGATTTAAGAAAGGCTATGGAAAAATTAAGGCTCAATGATTTTTCTTTTCAATACGAACCCGAGAATTCTCCTGCACTCGGAATGGGATTCAGATGCGGTTTCTTAGGTATTCTCCACAGAGAAATAATTCAGGAGAGATTGGAGAGAGAGTTTGATTTGAGCCTCATAACGACCGCCCCGAGCGTAAGTTTTCGTGTGACTGGAACTGATGGAGAAGTGTCTGAAATTCATAATCCTTCTCTTTTTCCTCCGGCTGAGAGGCTCAGGAAAATCGAAGAACCTGTCATTGAATCTTTGATATTGACGCCCGAAAAACATCTGGGAGCTGTTCTCAGTCTTCTCGAAAGACATCGAGGAGAGCAGAAGAAGATGGAATATATCAGCTCTCAACGCATTTTTTTAACATATATTCTCCCTTTGAATGAAATTGTCTTTCGTTTTTATGATCGTTTGAAATCTATTTCTCAGGGATATGCTTCTATGGATTATGAATTTGCAGGCTACAGAGAAGCTTCTCTTGTAAAACTTGATATCTTGATAAACAGGGAAGCAGTGGACGCCCTTTCGGTCATCGTTCATCGAGATAAAGCATATTCTACGGGGAGAGCTTTAGTTGAAAAGATGAAAAATCTGATCCCGCGACAGCAATTTGCTGTTTCGATACAGGCTGCTATCGGGAAAAGGATTATTGCCGGAGAGAGCATCAAGCCTTACAGAAAAGACGTCTTAGCCAAGTTGTATGGGGGAGACTATACAAGAAAGATGAAACTTCTGGAAAAACAGAAAAAAGGAAAGAAGAGAATGAAAAAGGTAGGTCACGTAGATATTCCTCAAGAGGCTTTTCTTGCTCTTCTTCAAATAAAGTAATTTTTCTTGAAGTCGTTTATTAAACTAATGGCATTTGTAATGCAATAATCTGGCAAGTATCTTTGTTTTATTCGCATGAAAAGTGAGTCTATGTTAAGGCGAATTTCTTCTTTACTCTTTAGATACAACAGATTATATTAAAGAAACATGAAAAGAAAAGAAATTGAGAAGGCTATTGATGGTGGTTTTCGTATTCTTTCAGAAGTTTTTCCCTTAAAATCTAATCTTTATTTTCCTTTAATTTATAGTACCCTCGTTTGGGCGTTAGAAAAGCAAGAAGAATGGGAAGAAAAGATATTTTCCTGGGAAATATGGCCTGATCCTGGGTTTGTTCGTACGAAGCCTGATGCTTTCATCCTTAATTTTTTTGGGAATAATAAATCACTTGCTTTGAATTTTAAAGAAGAAGTTAAAGAAAAAGATTTAAAGACATTACGTAAATCTTTTGAGTGTCTTTATCCTATTCTTGGACTCAAAGACCCATTTCTCTCATGTCTTTTCTTTGAAGAGCTTAAATCAGAAGACTATAAGAAAATAGTTGATAACTTTGAGAAGAGGCTCTATCAGGCAAAAAGGCAATTAAAAACTCTTAAAGCCAGACCCGATCTTATTCTTAGGTTGAAAAATTTTGCTTTTAATGCAAGCTCACTTGGACTGAATATCCTCTCCCAATCAAAAGTCCAATCTGCTGTTGTCGGGCTTGTAAAAAAGGCTATGAAGGAGAAAGATGAATAGCTTTCGTATGAAAAGAATAAGATCCTGTCTTCTTCTTTTTCTCTGTTTATTCCCTCTATTTTCCTGCGTATCTCATCTTGAGGAAGCTAAGTTTTATTATTCTAAAGGGCAGGATTTTTCAAGGATTTATGAGTATGAAAAAGCCGTGGCTTCATTTCGTAGTGCACTGAATGAGGCAACAATTGAAGCAAAAAGGCATCCTTCTTCACAGGCTTTTATGGTGAAGGGAATGGCTGAGCTAAATCTTCAGATGTGGGAAGAAGCAAGGAAAAGCTTTGCAAAAGCATTTTCCTACGGATTTGAAAAGGGAGAAGAATGGGCTGAACAGGTTTCAATTTTAGGCTTAGCTGTTTCTCTCCAGGAGTCGGGCCTTGAAGATTCAGCTTCCCGTATGTATTCCTATCTTATCGATAGATCAAAGTTCAGACCTGTTTGTGTTTTAGCGGCAGAAAAATACATTGATATTACACTGATAGGAATCCTGAATATGAAAGGAGAGGAGAAGCAAAAAGAATTGTTTCGTCTTCTCAGGAGAGTGGAAAAGCTTTCGAGCAAAGATCTGAGCTGCAGTTATTACCATTATCTTCAGTCGCAGATATATAGTCATCTGGGGGATTACAGGAAAAGCTTCGAAGAAGCAGTAATGGCAAGAGAACTCGGTCTGCCTAAAGAGGAAATATTTCGTGATAACGATCTTCAGATTGTCTTCTGCTACGATAAGCTGAGAGAAAAACTCACTTCTGAAAAATGGCAGAGATTTCAGTCTATTTACAGGGAATGGGTGAAAAGATGGGGATGGAAGGATCATGAAACTCCTGATTGGAAATGAGGTGAAGTATGCTTCCAACAATCAAATGGGAAAATGAAAAGGTCATAATGATAGACCAGAGAAAGCTTCCTGAAGAAGAAGTTTATGTAGAATGTTCAGATTACAATCAGGTTGCAGAAGCCATAGAAAAGATGATCATTCGTGGTGCACCTGCTATTGGAGTCGCAGCGGCGTTTGGTGTAGCGCTTGGAGTAGAGAAAACTCATAAAAAGAAGAACATGGATTATGAGTTTTCCCGAATTTACCATCGGATCGAAAAAACAAGGCCAACTGCGAGAAACCTTTTTTGGGCACTCGAGCGAATGAGAGGATGTTTCGAGAAAAGCAGAGACCTTGATTTCAGGAGTCTAAAAGAGAATCTGCTGCATGAAGCCCTGTGTATCGAAAAAGAGGATGTGGATACTAACATGAAAATAGGCTTCTGGGGAAAGGAATTGATAAAAGACGGTCAATGTATATTGACTCATTGTAATGCTGGTGCCCTTGCGACTGCGGGTTATGGGACAGCCCTGGGAATCATAAGGTCTGCTTTCGAAGAAGGAAAAAACATAAGAGTCTATGCCGATGAGACAAGACCTCTCCTTCAAGGAGCAAGACTGACCTGCTGGGAATTAGAGAAAGATGGTATTCCTGTGATATTAATTGTTGATAACATGGTAGGGTATTTCATGAAGCAAAGAGAGATTTCTATGGTGATAACAGGAGCGGACAGAATCGCTCGGAACGGAGATACTGCAAACAAGATTGGAACATATAGTATAGCTGTTCTTGCCAGAGAACATGACATTCCATTCTATGTGGCTGCTCCAATTAATACAATCGATTATAGCCTTTCTGATGGAAATAAAATCCCTATAGAGGAGAGAAATCCTGAAGAAGTTATGGAAATCAACGGCCGATATATTTCCCCCCGCGGAGTTGAAGTAAAAAATCCTGCCTTTGATGTCACTCCTGAAAAATATATTTCGGCAATAATCACAGAGGAAGGAATTGCCCGACATCCTTTTGAAGAAATCCTGAATGAATTAAGAAATAAAAAATACAGAAAGTAAGGAAAAAACTGAGCGGTAAGTATGTACATCTTAGGAATTGAAACATCTTGCGATGAGACCTCTGCGTCTGTTATAAAGGATGATTTAACAATTCTCAGCAACGTAGTCTTATCCCAGGATGAAGTTCATGCTCCTTACGGTGGTGTAGTTCCTGAGCTTGCTTCACGTCAGCACATCTATTCCATCGGATATGTAGTAGAAGAAAGTCTGAGGCGTGCAAAAATAAAGCTCGAAGAGATAGAATATTATGCAGTGACGCAGGGACCTGGCTTGATCGGTTCCCTTCTTGTTGGACTTTCTTTTGCAAAGGGGCTTGCTTATTATTTTGAAAAGCCTCTTATTCCTGTAGATCACCTTGAAGCCCATATCCAATCGGCTTTCCTGGAAAATCGGGAAGTTCTTTTTCCTGCTCTGGCTCTTCTGGCTTCAGGAGGTCATACGTCACTATTTTTCATGAAGAAAAAGCTCGATTTTAGGCTTATAGGGAAGACAAGAGATGATGCTGCCGGTGAAGCCCTTGACAAAATTGCAAAGTTTCTTGATTTAGGTTATCCGGGAGGTCCTGTTATTGATAGTCTTGCTGGAAAGGGAAATAACAGGAAATTTGAGTTTTCACTGCCACGTATGACAGACAGGAGTCTTGATTTCAGTTTTAGTGGATTAAAGACCGCAGCATTGATGATAATCAGGAAAAATAATATTAGTAAAAAACATTCTCTTTTTCTCGATTTTTTAGCCAGTTTTGAAAAAGCCGTCATAAGTGCCTTACTGTGGAATGTGGCTGAGGCCGTGAAGAAGTACAAGCCTCGATCCTTAATTCTTTGTGGGGGAGTTGCCAAAAGCAGCAGATTGAGGAAAGATTTTATTGAACTTTCAAATAAAAACCACCTTATTTCTTTTCTACCTCCTCCTGAATACTGTACCGATAATGCTGCTATGGTCGCATCACTTGCCCTGGAGAAAATAAAAAGTGGAGAGAAAGCTTCTTTTTCTTTAGACTTAAATGCCTACCCTCGACTTCCTTAGAATATTTTTTATTCATGGAGGAAAATCTTAATTCTTTTTGATTCTGAAATCCTTTGTGTTGATGAACATGAATACAATTTAAGCAATAAAGAATCTTGATGTACGAGAGATATGAGTACGGAGATCAAACTATTTTTTCAACCATTTCATCATGCCGCGAAGCTCTATCCCGACCTTTTCAATTATATGTTTCCCTTCCATACGTTTTCTTAAATTGAATTGTGGGCGTCCAACGAGATTTTCCAGCATCCATTCCCTGGCGAACTGTCCTGTTTTTATTTCATCGAGTATTTTCCTCATCTCTTTTCTTGTTTCTTCTGTGACAATCCTTTTTCCCCGGGTCAGGTCTCCATATTCTGCTGTGTCAGAAATTGAGTTTCTCATATTTGAAATCCCACCCTCATATATCAAGTCGACAATGAGTTTCATTTCATGTAAACACTCAAAGTAAGCGATTTCTGGCTTATAGCCCGCCTCGACTAAGGTGTCGAAACCGGCTCTAATTAGCTCTGTTAGTCCTCCACAGAGAACTGCCTGCTCGCCGAAAAGGTCGGTTTCTGTTTCTTCTTTAAAAGTAGTTTCAATAATACCCGCTTTGCCTGCTCCTATGCCGCAGGCGTAGGCTAAAGCTAATTCTTTGGCTTGATTAGTTGTGTCTTGTTCAACTGCGATAAGTGCCGGCACGCCTCCATGTTCTTCATACATACGGCGGACAAGGTGTCCAGGGCCTTTTGGTGCAACCATAAAGACATCGATATTCGATGGAGGTTTTATCTGCCCGAAATGAATATTAAAACCATGAGAGAATACGAGTGCTTTACCTTTTGTCATGTTTTTCTCTATTTCTCTGTAATAAATTTTACTTTGTATTTCATCGGGAATAAGGATTTGAATAATATCTGCTTCTCGACTGGCTTCTTCCGCACTTTTCGGCTTGAAGCCATGTTTTTTTGCGAGGAAGTAGTTATCAGAATC
>Ga0209121_10000207_pt1 | contig 61784 bp, 40 predicted proteins | sample Cruoilmetagenom3_FD_187292 | JGI IMG/M metagenome (GOLD analysis project Ga0209121, IMG submission 187292) | Oil polluted marine microbial communities from Coal Oil Point, Santa Barbara, California, USA - Sample 3 (SPAdes) (version 2) | ecosystem: Environmental > Aquatic > Marine > Oil seeps ...
ACTCGAATATTCAACGGTTTCCCACGCCATTCGATGATCCGGTTCAAGCTGCGCACCACACGATCAGCGGGCAATGAGAAGTCCACTTCGGTGCCCAAAACGGGTTTTTGCATGACCTTCTTGGGCCAGAGTTCAGCCTGATCTGTTTTGACCAAGCGCTGGCTGATCAGCTGATTGTCAGCGATTTGACCGTTTGCCTTCTGCAACCCGCATCAGAGACTGCACAAATTCTGGGGGCCTCGGCCGACAGCGCCTATCTGGTTCGTCCCGATGGTCATATCGCCGGGCGGTGGAAATCCGCACGACAGGCCGACATTTTAATTGCTCTAAAGGCCGCAACAGTGGCGCCAAAGGAAGTCACACCATGAAACCCGCAGATCTGGAAACTGTATACGAAGACCTCTCCAAGGCGCTCGACGCCGCCGAGACCGGAAAACGTGAACTTCTTCTCGCCAAGTGGGCGCTGCTTTTGGCCAATGATCTGGACGATGCTGCGCGGGTCAGAGAACACATTGCAGCGGCGTCCGCGAACCTAGACGTATAGGTCAAAGAACACAGCAAAGCCTTGGCATCAGCGGTGCCAAGGCCGGTTCAGCGCGCGGCAATATGTCAGCCAATCCTCTCGTTCAGATATCCAACCGCAAGCGCCAGGGTGGCGATCTTCGGATAGTCGATCTCAGGAATATCAACGCCCAGCCGTTGGTGTAGCGCCGAAACAAGGTTGAGGAAATCCATCGAATCGAGTTCCAGGTCGTCTTGCAGATGATCATCTTCGCCGACATCGACCGGGTCGATATCAGGGGCGATATTGGTCAGTTCTTCAAGAAAGGTTTTGCGGATGTCGACGTCAGTCATAAGGCCTCCGGGGTCTGTAATGCCGCGTTGACTGCGGCCAGGAATTTGGCACCACGACGTCCGTCGCTGACACGGTGGTCAGCAGACAGCGTAACGGTGACGGTCATGCGCGGGGCGATCGTGTCACCAGTGATCCATGGCCTGGACACCGGCGCGCCAAAACCGACAATGGCGACCTGCGGCGGGTAAATCACAGCCGCCATCGCATCGGCACCAGTGTCACCCATCGCCGAAATGGTGATCGTGCCATCGGTCATCTCCGAAGAACGAAGCCGCCCACTGCGCGCGCGCGCGACCAGGTCCCGCATTTGCGCCATGAGGGTATCAAGCGGCAGGGTTTCGGCGTCGTGCAGCGCAGGCGCGACAAGCCCACCACCGCGCAACGCGATTGCCACGCCGGCGTTGACCGATTTGGCGGGGTGAAAACCCTCGGCATCATAGTGGCCATTCATCTGCGCGACCTGGGCAGCCGCCAGGGCCGAGGCCTTGACGAACAGGGCCCCCATCAAAAGGCGCGCATCGGGCGTGCGTTGTGCGTTTGTCGCGGCAAGCCAGTCACTGGCAGCTTGCAAGTCGATCGTCTGAGACAGGTAATAATGTGGGATTTCGCGTTTCGAGCGGGCCATAGCGTTGGCAATGGCTGTGCGCATCGCGGCCATTTCAAGCCCGGCCTTGGTGCTGGTTTTCACAGGGACCTTGCGGCGCGGGCCAGGTTTTTCCACCGTGATATCGCGCAGAACAATCGCGCCACCGGGGCCTGTGCCCGTAAGGGTCGCAAGGTCGATCCCGCGTTCCGCCGCCAGTTCCCGTGCAGCCGGAGACGATGGTGGCGTTTCGCCAGCCCGCTGCACCCGGGCAACGGGTCCGGGCACCACAGCGGGCTGTGCAGGGGCGGGCGGTGTTGGCGCATCAGCAGGCTGGGCGGGCGCTTGGGTCGCGGCCTGCGGTCCACGGCTCGTCTCGGGTTTCGCTGTGGGCGTGGCCGGGCCTTCGGCATTTTCGCCGGGCGCGCGGATCGTGGCCAACGCGGCGCCCACGGCAAGTTTGGCCCCAATGCCTGCATCGAGCGTTTCGACCGTCCCGCTCTCAAAGCACTCGATTTCAATCGCGCCTTTCTGGGTTTCGACCACTGCGACCACATCGCCCCGGGTGACGGTGTCGCCCGGTTTGATCATCCACTCGACCAGAGTGCCCGCTTCCATGTCAGCACCAAGCGAGGGCATGGCAAAAACGGCCATCGGATTACTCCTTGCCCATCGCCGCACGCGCGGCGGCAACGATGCCAGCAACCTGCGGGATCGCCGCCTGTTCCAAATGTGCGGCATAGGGGATCGGCACTTCGACGGAACAGACCCGGCCCACCGGGGCATCAAGCCGCCAGAACGCGCCTTCGGTGATCCGCGCCGATACCTCAGCGGCCAGTGAACCGGTGCGCCACCCTTCGTCCACCACCACCGCGCGACGGGTGCGCGCGACCGAGGCAAGGATGGTTTCCTCATCGAGCGGGCGCAAGCTGCGCAGGTCGACCACCTCGGCCTCGATACCCTCTTTGGCCAGTTCCTCGGCTGCCTCGAGCGTTTTGAAAAGCGAGCCGCCATAGGTAATCAGGGACACATCCTTGCCCGGCCTGCGGATCGCGGCCTTGTCGATGTCAACGGCCCCCGCATTCGCGGCAATATTGCCGGTCATGTTGTAAAGCATCACGTTTTCAAAGATCAGAACCGGGTCGGGATCTTCAAGGGCCGTCAGCAGCATGCCGCGCGCATCCTCCAGCGTCGCGGGCGCCAGGACCTTCAGCCCCGGGATGTGCGCGAACCACCCTTCCAGCGAATGAGAGTGCTGCGCGGCCAATTGCTTGCCCGCGCCGGTGGCCATGCGGATCACGACAGGGCAGCCGAATTGACCGCCGGACATGTGCCGGATCGTGGCGGCAGTATTCATGATCTGATCCAGCGCCAGCATTGAGAAGTTCACGGTCATAAGCTCTATGATCGGCCGCATACCCGCCGCTGCTGCGCCGATGCCCGCCCCTGTAAAACCCGATTCCGACAGCGGCGTGTCGCGAATCCGGTCCTCGCCGAACTCTGCCATCAGACCCTTGGAAACTGCGTAGCAGCCGCCATAGGCGCCAACATCCTCGCCCATCAGAAAAACGCGATCATCCTGTGTCATCGCCTCGCGGATCGCCTGTTTGACGGCCTCGCGGTAAGTCATTTCGACCGCCTCGCCCGCAGGTTCAGGCGTGGCGGGCGGCGTCGCACGGTCCTCGGCCATGGCATGTTTCGTCAGGGTCTCGATCGGCTCCCATGTGCCCGCTTCGGCAAAGGCCACCGCCTCGGCAATCTCGGCGTCGATATCGGTGATGATCCCGGCGATATCCGCCTCGTGGATCAGGCCGTTTTCCAACAACCACGCTTGGAACCGCACGATTGGACCCTTTTCGCGCCATGCGGCGATTTCGGCCTTGTCGCGATACAATTGCGCGTCGAACATCGAATGTGGCCGAAAGCGGTATGTGCGCGCCTCCAGCAGATACGGACGCCCGGTTTCTCTGATCTTTTCCACCGCGCGACGGGTGGCGGCCTCGACGGCGACCACATCCATGCCATCGACAACTTCGCTTTCGATGCCATAGGCTGCGGCCTTGGCGTGAATGTCGGTCTGTGATTCCGTACGCGCCAGCGCCGAACCCATCGCATAGCCGTTGTTTTCGCAGACCCAAAGCACCGGAAGATCCCAAAGCTCGGCCAGGTTCAGCGCCTCGTGGAATTCACCCTCGGCCACGGCACCTTCCCCAAAGAAACAGGCCGTCACGTTCTTTTCCCCGGTCATCCGATCCGCCAGGCCCAGACCCGCCGCCAGCGGCAGGCCACCGCCGACAATCGCATTGCCACCATAGAAATTGGTGCCCGCGTCAAACAGATGCATCGAACCGCCGCGCCCGCCCGAACAGCCGTTCGCCTTGCCATACATCTCGGCCAGGATCGGCCCCATCGCGATGCCGCGCGCCAAGGCATGCCCGTGTTCGCGGTATGTGGCAACGATGCGATCCTGCGGCCCCAAAACGGGGATCACGCCCATCGCCACCGCCTCCTCTCCATCATAAAGATGCAAGAAGCCGCGGATCTTTTCGCGCGTGTACAGTTCGGCGCATTTGTCCTCAAAGCGACGAATACGGATCATACCCCGCAGCAGGTCATGCACATGGGTTCGGGTCAGATGTGGCTTGGTCTCAGCTTTCATTTCTCGTCCGCCTCCAGCGTGGAAATATCACCTTCGGGCAGGCCAAGTTCGCGGGCCTTGAGAAGGCGGCGCATGATCTTGCCCGAACGGGTCTTAGGAAGTTGCTTGCGAAATACGATTTCGCGTGGCGCAACGGCGGCGCCAAGCCGTTTGCGCGCAAAGCCCCGGATATCACGCTCCAGGGTCTCGGACGCCTCGAAACCGGGGTTCAGCGCCACATAGGCCTTTACCACCTCGCCCGCAGTTTCGTCGGGGATACCGATGGCGGCGGCCTCGGCGACCGCATCATGCTCAATCAGCGCGCTTTCCACTTCGAACGGGCCAATCAGATGGCCTGAGGATTTGATCAGGTCATCGGCGCGGCCAATGAACCAGAAATATCCGTCCTTGTCCTGCATCGCCAGGTCGCCCGACAGATACCAGCCGTCCACAAAACACTTATCATAACGGGCCTGTTCATTGAGGTAAGCGCGCATCATCGAAGGCCAGCCCGGGCGCAGCGCCAATTCGCCGATTTCGCCTGGCTTGCACACACGCACCGCGCCATCTTCGACACTGACGATCCCGGCTTCAATACCCGGCAAGGGCTTGCCCATCGAACCGGGATGGATGTCCATTTCGGCAGTATTGGCGATCATGATGCCACCAGTTTCGGTCTGCCACCAATTGTCATGGAACGGCTTTGCGAACACGTCCTGGCCCCAGACCACCGCTTCTGGGTTCAAGGGTTCGCCAACACTGGCAAGAAACCGCAGCTTGGGGAACCGATAACTGTTCGCGGCCTCTTTGCCCGCCCGCATCAACATGCGGATCGCGGTGGGCGCGGTATACCAGACCTGCACCCCTTCGTTCTGCAAGATGCCATACCAGCGGTTCAGATCGAATTCCGCCTCGTCGACAATCATCGTCACCCGGTTCACCAACGGCGAAATGATGCCATATGACGTGCCCGTGACCCAGCCGGGGTCAGCGGTGCACCAGTAAATATCGTCGGGCTTCAGGTCGAGCGCAAAGCGCCCCGTCGCGGCATGTGCCACAACCGCCCCATGCACATGGACGGCACCCTTGGGCTTACCGGTGGTGCCCGAGGTGAAATGGATCAGCGCCATATCATCAGCCGTGGTCTTTACCGTCTCGAACGTGTCGGCGGCGGCATCCATGGCCGGGCGCAATGCCACACAGTCTGCGGGGACAACGCCATCGCTCAGGATCAGCACAAGCTTTAACGAGCCAATTTCCTTGCGCCAGGCGACCACTTTCTTGCGATACAACGCCTCTGTGGTGACAAGGACGTCGCACGCGCCGATCTCCATCCGAGATTTGATCGGCTCAGGACCGAATGCGGCAAACAGCGGCGTGAATGTCATGCCAGCCTTCAGCGTGCCAAGGGCTGCTGCGTAAAGTTCCGGCACCCGCCCCATCAGGCCATAGACCCGCGCGCCGGGTTTCAGCCCATGCGCGGACAGCACGTTTGCGAAACGGGCCGCATCTGCGGCCAGCGCTGCATAGGTGATGTCGCGCTGATCGCCGTCTTTGCTAAACCAGCGGATCGCAACCTGTTCACCATGGCCAGCATTGACGTGCCGATCCAGCGCCTCATGCGCTATGTTAAGCCCGCCACCTGGCAACCCGTCCAGCATGTTGCGCGCGTCCTCCCAGGCAAACTGAGTGCGAACTGCATTTGTCAGATTTGCGGTAGCCTTGGTTGCATCATCTTTTGGTATTGTTGGCCAAGTCATGATCTCACCTCTGAATTCAGCCTATTTACCCCTGATCGGCATCACCATGAGATAGATCAAGACCGCCCCGTGGCTGATTGACACCCGCACAAAGCACGGCGCGCGACCTGTCCGCAGCACCCGTCGCCACCATATGCTCGGTGCTTCCCGAAGACCCCTTTGGTGCCGAACGACAGGGTTTTCACCACAAACTCTGCCAAAAGGCCGCCCAACAGACACCAAGGCTTGTCCTTGTCAGGGCACGGTTGTGGGGGCGTTTTGACCTACCTCGCTGCTGAGTGAGGCAGCTTGCCGCTTCCGCACAAAAAGCTACACGTAAGATGTGTGCTTTACGCCATCCAATACTCCTATGCGTGAATTAGCCACGTTTTTTCCGGGTATGGAGGACATTATGCCTGCTGATATCACCATCGATTCTCACGACGAAAACCACGTTGGGAACCCCCTGACAAGCGATACCACAGACACGGCCAATCCGGTCTCGGCAGGCCTGTTTGGCGGCATCTATCTGGATACACAACCCAACCCCAGGGACACGGACGATGCGTTTGATATCAGCGCGACATATGATGACCATTTCGAAGACGCGCTGGCGTATACCGACCTGACCTTCATCCGTTTTCCCGACGGGGAAATGCCCGATGGGTTTGCAGTGGACAAGGACCCGTCAGCCGGTGAGGACTGGATATTTCGACACAACCAGTTGAACGACGGGGATCGCTTGGTCAACGACCCAAGGCCAGGGGATTGGAATGAAACCGCTCTGGTACCAGGAGACATTGACGAGGCATTTCTGGAGAGCCTGGTCCCAGCGATCCGCCTCGACTATCCCGATTTTGTTCATCCCGATCTGATCAAGGCCGGGCATATGGGGCTGAGCGACGCAATGGCGCTGGCGGTGGAAAACGGCACCAGCTTTGCACTGGTCTTGCCTGAATTCCAATACCTGAAGGTGCCTCAGACTCTCGCCCCTGGCGCTGCGTTCGACCCGGACGAGCACGTCAAGCACGCTGAATTGAAGGCGGACGTGAAAGCCTTCCTTATAGATCTTCTGGTCAACGAAAAATACGGCCCCGTCCCCGACGACTTCATTCTGGAACTGGGCAACGAAGATTATTTCGGCTGGAACAAAGCGTATTTCTCTCCCGACTCGACAATTGATATCGACAGTTATTCTGCCTACGCCTTTGCTGTTCTCGAGGCTGTGAAAGAATTTCGCGACGAACACCAAGCCCAAGCAGACGACTTTAAGGTAGCGATACAAGTTCGGGCCGAAGGTTGGGCCGACGAGCTTGAGGCGAATTTCATCGGCGCGGCAGCCATTCTTGGCTATGACGCTGACGATCTCGCCAGCCTGTTCGGGCAAATCGACGTGCTAGACACAAACCACAACCTGTTGGACGCGAGCCTGGACAGCGCCGCAGATTTTGAGGGCATCAATTGGATCGAGCAGGGCATCACAGCAATTCTGGCCCTGATCAACCCGCCCGGCCAAGTTGCGAAAGAGGTCGAGATTTACAACTCGGCCTGGAGCGTGGAACACACAAACACCGCAACACAGGTCGACCTCTCCGCCGCTGCGGTCACCTTGTCAGTCATTTCCAGCCTTGCGGAACTGGGGGTCGACTATGCCGCACTCTGGGGCATTGGCAGCTCGCACACCCATGATACCGAAGCAACCTGGGGCGATGGCTTGGGTGGCGTTGACTATGGCCCCCATATGGAAGTCTTGCGGCTGATGGCCGAAAGCATACCGGGCACGTGGCAACTGGAAACCGCGTCCAAAGACAATATCAGCGGGAAAAGCGACACCCTGGCTTATGCTTTCGAAGACTCATCCAAGGGCGTGATCTTTGTCGCCTCGGACGGATTTGATGGCACCAAGACCGTCGATTTGAAAAACTTTGGCAGCAATATTCAAAACGTCTGGATCGCGCGCGTTTCGACGGATGCCAGCGGCAAGACGGTGATTTCGCGCGAAATGGCTGCGGTGACCGTGAACTCAGAGGGCTACCCGGAGATTCAGGTCACGTTCGACAATGACGAAGTCATTCGCATCATTGTCGCCAAGGAAACCCCCGGCGATGGGTACTTGCATCTCTATGGCAGCACGGCCACCGCCGACACATTCGAGGGCGGCACGGCCGATGATCTGCTCGAAGGCAACGGTGGCGGTGATACGCTGAACGGAGGCACCGGGATCGACACGGCCAGCTATCGCGACGCGACATCCGGGGCCAACGTGGACCTAAGGAACAACACGGTCGGCGGATCAGCTGCGGGGGACACATTTACCAGCATCGAAAACCTCACGGGCTCGGCAATGGCCGATGAGTTGAAGGGGGACGATACCGCCAATGTGCTGGAAGGTGGCGACGGCGATGACCTGTTGTCGGGCCGCGGTGGTGATGACACGCTGAAGGGCGGCGCCGGGGTCGACACCCTCTATGGCGGGTATGGCAATGACCGTCTGGAAGGTGGCGACGACGATGACGCGCTTTACGGCTATGACGGTGATGACGTGCTGATCGGAGGGGCTGGCGCCGACACTTTAAACGGTCAGAATGGGACCGACACACTGGGCGGCGGCAACGGCGAAGACACCCTTATGGGCGGTGACGGCGATGACACCTTGCAAGGCGGCGACGGCAACGACACCCTGGCCGGCGGCACAGGGGCCGATCATCATGACGGTGGCGCGGGCCAGGACTATATCGATTTCCGCGACATTGATGGCGGCGGCATCGGCATCAACATGATCGCTGGAAACGCTTGGGGCAACGCGACTGGCGACACCTATGAGAACATCGAAAACGTCTGGGGCTCGCTCTATAACGACAAGATCATCGGCACGAATGAGCGAAACATCCCGTCCGGAGGCGGCGGCCATGACACCGTCGAAGGACGCGGCGGCAACGACCATATCTATGGCGGTTGGGGCCACGATGTGCTGGACGGTGGCGACGGAAACGACTTCCTGAACGGCGGCCACTTTAACGACACCTATACCGGTGGCGCCGGGGCTGACACGTTCATGTTTCGCGAGGGCGCCGACGTGGTCACCGACTTTGACACCGCCGAAGGGGACCGCGTTTGGTTTGACGATTATCGCTGGGGTGGCGGTGCAAAAACCGACGCCGAGCTGCTGGCATATGCCTCTGTGGTCGGAGGCGACATCGTGTTCGACTTCGGCAACGGCCACACGCTGACACTGGAAGGCACTACAGACCTGAACGCCCTGAATGGCCACATGGGCATCTATTGAACGCAACCGCAGCCTGTGCCCCGCACAGGCTGCCACGCCCAACCGACAGACGGGCCGAAAGGCCCCGATGACGGGCGGGAGGGCGTCGGTTGTTGAGGGATCAAAGCCCGCCCAGGCGGGTCCAAGCGTCTGTGAAGCCCGGCCAGGGGCACAGTGACCTGCACATCTTCGGCGGCAGCGCGCGCTTCATTCGACAGGTCGGTGAACGCATTTCGGGCCAAGCAACCAGCGCCGGGATTACAGGTCAGGTATGCCGCTTCGACCACGTTCGTGCCGTTGATCGCCGCCCGCACAGGCTCGCGCAGCGCGACGCCAAGGGGGGTCAAGAAGGCCACGACACCTTCGCCCCGACCTCGTTTCGCCGCAGAAAGGTCGACAAAAGCGGCTCGGCCTGCCCGGTTCCGCCTTGTCGGGTCAGCTGTTGACCCATGCAACAGAACGATTGATCCGCCCCGTCGATGCGCGTGCAGTTCAGCACCCAGTTCTGATAGGCCTCGGTCAACGCATCAGGCGTGCCGGTGTCTTGCGCCACGGCGGGCGCCGCCGCACAGGCCATTGCCACAAGGCGGTCTGCCCCCATCGTTCTACCATGTGAAATTCACCCCAATCGTTGCTCTCAGGTCCAAGCCGTCGTCGCCTCCGCCCACGGCCAGCGAGGCGCCAAGTGTCCCAAATGCCGTGCCCTGACCAAAGTAAAAGCGACCGCCAAGGCCCAGTTCAACCCGTGTTGCTTCGGTTGTGCGGCCCATGGCAATCATGTTCGGCGCGGCCACAGCCACGCCCGTTCTGCCATCGAAATCATGTAGAATATTAACCGACACCCACAGGGCATTCTTGCCCCCGCCCGCCCCATCCCATTCGCGTTCGACCGACAGGCCAAGGATACGTCCATCACCATGATACCGTCGCCGGTGCCCCCCCGACGCCACGAACGTGTCGCTGGCATAACCATCGGCAAAGTCGATCGTGCCGGTATTGGTGAAACTTTCGAGCCCATCAAAGCGCGTCATCTGACCCGCCGTGCCGTTGCCGACCACCAGGGTCAAGTCCGAGGCGTTGAAGAACTGATCGTCCCCCAGGCCAAAATCGCTGGTGCCTCCCGAAGCGTCCCAGTGGCCATCGTTGGTGAACACATCATCCGCGTCGGTCAGATCGACCGTGCCGATGACAATGCCTGTCGCGCCGATATTCAGCGTGACCCCGGCACCTGTGTTGTCTGCGTTGATCGTCAGATCGGACGACAGGAACGACCGGTTCGCCACCACACCGCCATTGTCGATATTGATGTTGAAGCCAAGAAAGACGTTGCCGATCTGAGAGGCGGTGATGCCCGACAGACCACCCGTGACATAGGTCGCGCTGGTGACGTTGATATTCGTCTCAAAGTCGGCTTGCGAGAGAACCTGAATACCGTGGCCGGAATTTCCCGACACAAAGGTTGTTTCCCCGTTGTCACCATAGGCCAGAACATCAGCGGTCCTGACGGCAACCCCGCTGGATCCACAAGAGCAACCCGAACACCTTGTGCCAACCGATTGTTCAATCACAATGCCGCTGCCTGCCGAGGCGGTGACCGTGCCCAACCGCGTGTCGACAAGGCTGTATGCTCTAGTGTTGAAAACACTGCCGCTGTTCACAGCATGGATGCCAAAACTGGTGCCAATCACGTCAGCCATGGTGATCTTAACACCAACAACACTGCCGCCAGACGCAACGCTTTGAATGGCCTGAATGCCACCGCCCGCCGTACAAACAACGCCTCCGCCGGTTGTGTCAATTGTCAGACGTAAAGACCTTGTTGGGGTCCGTAGGTAGGACCCGTAATACTGAATGCCAGAACCGTTATTCGTCGCCCCGCTCAAGGCATAAATCCCGGTGCTGCCGGTCACATCTGCCGTGGTCACGGTGACGTTCACGCCCTCGCGATACGTCAAGCCTGCATAACTATTCAGCCGAAACGCTTCTTTCATCCCGCCATAGGCGTACCCTTGGTTGCGAGCCACAACGCCGTTGCCCACCCGTCGCAACAAAGCTGGTTCCGTCTTGGCCCAAGACGGTCGGCCCTGCGATTACTCCATAACAATTAAAGCTGCTGGGCCCCGTTCCCACACAGGCCGCATACGCCCCGCGACTGTAAGGGAATAGTGCCATGCCGCTGATTGCAATGGTCCAGGCCAGGCGGGACATCGTTGCGCGGCGCGCGGGGGGGGAGTGTGCTGTATTGCTCATCTTCCAAATTCCCTGCCTGGGGCGTCGCTGTTGGTGTTGGCCCGTTGTTGGGTCAAGGGCAATGTGTCAAAATCACTGTCGCCCGCTCCACCTCACTCTCGAAACCATGTCGCTGCGTCAAAAATATTTCCCTCATAAATGGTATCAGACTTTATCGTCACTTCCATACTTTTCGCCATCTGGCTTAAGAGACCAAGCCTGAAAACGCCGTGTTTCCGGCCAAACGCACGTTTTGGGTGTTCCAAGCAGGCGACACACCTTTACATTACGCCTGAAATCTCCATGTTCGACCCTGTATACGCCAAACATTTGGACCAATGCCATGACACCCAAAACCTCGAAGACGCCCCCGTTGTCCTTCGCCTCGGACCCTGGGGCCGGGCGATCGAAATGGGTGGCCGCCGGGCTGTTGGGCGTTGTGGTTCTGTGGATGGGCAGCGGTCTTGTTCTATCGTCACAAGACCCTACGCCCCGCGATGGCACCGCACCGAAGCCGGTGGCCATCGCCGTGCAGGTCCGCACCTCGCACGCCGAAAGCGTCACGCGTCACTTTGTTGCCAAGGGCCAGGCCCTGCCCCATCGCGACACCCAGGTGCGCGCCGAGGCCTCGGGCAACATTACAAAGCTGATGGTGCAAAACGGCGACATGGTGAAGACAGGCGACGCGATTGCACTGATTGACACCGCTCAATATCAGGCCAACCTGACCCGCGCCGCCGAAGACCACACGCGCGCATTACGTGAACGCGACAACGCCGTCACGCTGCGCGATCGGGGGGCTGCCACGAACGATCGTGTTCTTGAGGCCGAGGCCGCTCTGGCCGCCGCCGCCAGCACGCTGTTGCAGGCGCAAACCGCATTGGCGGACGCAACGATCACCGCGCCCTTTGCGGGCCGGATCGAAGACCTGCCCATCGAGCAGGGCGAATACATCGGCGCGGGGGAACCGGCTGCGCGCATTGTCGACAATGTGCCGTTGACGGTCGCCATCCAGGTGCCGCAACACCTGCGCGCGCGCATCACACAAGGCGCGCCCGCCCAGGTTCAATTCCTGACCGGCGAAGCTGCCAAAGGTGTGATCCGGTTCCTGGGGTCTTCTGCCGACGCGGACACCCGCACCTTTCTGGCCGAAATCGAAGTCGCCAATGACGATGGCACCATTCCCGCCGGGGTCAGCGCCGATGTGATCATCGCCACCGGCGACGTCACAGCCCATTTCATGTCCCCCGCGATCCTGTCGCTGGATGACAGCGGCACCTTGGGCGTGAAGACCGTCACCGCCGACAATCGGGTTGAGTTTCACGTGGTCAACATCGCCAGCGCCGGCACCGACGGCATCTGGGTTACCGGCCTGCCCGATCAGGCCCGGCTGATCACCGTCGGCCAGGGCTATGTGAAGGCAGGCGACCTGGCGACACCCCAGGACGCCGCGCAATGAACGCGCTGATCGATTTTGCCTTTGCCCGCAGCCGGGTGGTCCTGCTGGCGCTTGCCGCGATCCTGACCCTCGGCGCTTGGGCCTATATCGTGATCCCCAAAGAAGCCAACCCCGAGGTGCCGATCCCTGTCGTCTATGTCATAACCACGCTGGATGGCGTGTCCCCCGAAGACGCCGAACGCCTGCTGGTCGCCCCGTTAGAGACCGAGCTGGGATCAATTTCAGGCCTGGATGAAATCATCAGCAAGGCGGGCGAAGGATACGCCAGCGTCCAGATGGAATTCAGCCCGGACCTGCCGGTCGACGACGCCCTGGATAAGGTCCGCGAAGCGGTGGACCGGGCCAAGGGCGAATTGCCCTCGGATGCAACGGACCCGACGGTGCATGAAATCAACACCGCCCTGTTTCCGATCATGAACATCGTGCTGTCCGGCCCCGTGCCCGAACGCACCCTGAACGACATGGCAACCGACCTGCAAGACGACATCGAAGGCCTGTCCGGCGTGCTGGAGGTCGACATCGGCGGCACCCGCGAGGACCTGTTGGAAGTCCTGGTCGATCCGACCGTATTCGAAACCTATAACATCACCTTTGGTGAATTGATCACACAGGTCACACAGAACAACCTGCTGGTCGCCGCCGGGTCGATCGAAACCGGCGCGGGGCGGATCCTGCTGAAGGTGCCCGGTCTGATCGAAAACGTCCAGAATGTGATGGAACTGCCGATCAAGGTGTCAGGTGGCACGGTCGTGACTTTTGCCGATGTCGCCACGGTGCGGCGCACCTTCAAGGACCCCACCAGCCTGGCCCGCATCAACGGCCAACCCGCGCTGGTTCTCGAGGTCAAGAAACGCGTTGGCGCCAATGTCATCGACACGGTGGCCGAGATTCAGGCGCTGCTGGACACACGGCGCGCGACCCTGCCCGACACGGTGCAACTGGACGTGACCTATGACCAGAGCGATGACGTGCGCACCATGCTGAATGACCTTCAAAACAACGTGATCACCGCTGTGGTTCTGGTGATGATCGTGATCGTCTGGGCGTTGGGTCTGCGGTCTGCCGTGCTGGTGGGTCTGGCCATTCCAGGGGCATTTCTGGCCGGTGTCACAGCGGTCTGGTTGATGGGATACACGATGAATATCATCGTGCTGTTTGCGCTGATCCTGGTGGTCGGCATGTTGGTCGATGGCGCGATTGTCACCACGGAACTGGCCGACCGCAAATTGCAGGAGGGCGTGCCGGTGCGCACCGCCTATGCGCTTGCCGCCAAACGCATGGCCTGGCCGATCATCGCCTCGACTGCGACCACGCTGTCGGTGTTCTTTCCGCTGTTGTTCTGGTCCGGCATCATTGGCGAATTCATGAAATACCTGCCAATCACCGTGATGCTGACCCTGGGCGCCAGCCTGTTCATGGCGCTGATCTTCATCCCCGTTCTGGGTGGGTTGATCGGCAAGCGGCAGGCACAAACAGCCCAGTCCAAGGCGATACTACAGGCCGCGGAACACGGCGATCCGCGCGACATCCCCGGCCCGACGGGGGCCTATGTGCAGCTGTTGCAATGGGCAATCCTGCGCCCCGGTGCGACCGTGATGCTGGCCATTGCCGCCCTGTTGGCGGGGTTCATGATCTATGGCCAGTTCGGGCGTGGCCTGACCTTCTTTCCCGAACCCGAACCCAGCGCCATGGTGGTCGAAATCCGGGCGCGCGATAACTATTCGATCAGGGAACGCGACGCGCTGGTGCGCCAGGTCGAACAGCGCCTGATCGGGCATGGCGAAATCGAAAGCGTCTATGCCCGCACGGTGCTGGACAACCGCAATGACGCCGAGGTTATCGGCACCCTTCAACTGCGCATGAACGACTGGGACACCCGGCGCAAGGTCGCGGAAATCATCCCCGAAATCCGCGCCCAGATGGCCGATATTGCGGGCATCGTCGTGCAGGTCCAAACCCAAAGCCAGGGACCGACCCAGGGCAAACCTGTGAACCTGAAACTGGCCTCGGATGACCGCGCGGCACTGGCCTTGGCGGTGGAACAGGTGCGCAGCCAGATGGACGCCATCGGCGGCTTTACCGACGTGACCGACACCCGCCCGCTGCCCGGCGTCGAATGGGCCCTGATCCTCGACCGCCAGGAAGCGGCCCGGTTTGGCGCCGATGTCGCCCTGTTGGGTCAGGCGGTTCAGCTGCTGACCCAGGGCGTTGGCGTGGCCACATACCGGCCCGATGACGTGGACGGCTCGGTTGATATCCGTGTGCGGTTCCCGGAACAGGATCGCACCTTGGATGAGCTGCAAACCCTGCGCGTGCCGACCGCTGCCGGCCTGGTGCCGATTTCGAATTTCGTGCGATTTCAGCCAATTCCGCGTTCGGGCCAGATCACGCACACCGACCAACGCCGTGTCGTGACAATCGAGGCAAACGTCGCCCCTGATCTGTTGGTCAACAACCAGATCGTCGCGTTGACGGCGGCCATTGCCGACGCTGGCCTGCCCGGCGACGTGACCCCCAGTTTCGCAGGCGAGGCCGAAGAACAGGCCGATGCCGTGACCTTCCTGGTCAGTGCATTCATCACCGCCATCGTGCTGATGTTTGCGACCCTGCTGTTGCAGTTCAACAGCTTTTATCAGGCCTTTGTGGTGATGAGCGCGATCATCTTTTCCATCGCCGGGGTGCTGTTTGGCCTGTTGCTGACCGGCCAGCCCTTTGGCGTGGTCATGGGCGGCATTGGTGTGATTGCGCTGGCAGGCATCGTGGTGAACAATAACATCGTTCTGATCGACACGTATAACGACCTGCGCCGGAGCGACATGCCGCCGCTCGAGGCCGCTTTGCGAACCGGTGCGCAACGTCTGCGCCCGGTGCTCCTGACCTCGGTCACCACCGCGCTGGGGCTCATGCCGATGGTGCTGGCGCTGACCATAGATTTTGGCGAGCGCACCATCCAAATCGGCGCCCCGTCATCGCAATGGTGGACCGAGCTGAGTTCCGCCATCGCCGGCGGTCTGGTCTTTGCCACCCTGCTGACCTTGGTCGTCACACCCGCCATGCTGATGCTGGGCGAACGCAAATGGTTTAAAGAAAACCGGGCCCAGAACAGGGCGGGTTAAAGAAACGGCTTGGCCTTCATCGTCACCGGAATGGGAACGCCCAGACGGTTCAAAATGGTGGGGGCCAGCTGGAGCTGATCCAGCCGCTCATCGAAATCCGGCCCCTCGGCATCGCCGAAATAATACAGCGCGAAATCCTGTTGCAGATCCTCGCGCCCGCCATGGTGGCCACGATCAGTCTGACCATGATCGGCGGTGACGATCACCTCATACCCATCATTGCGCCACCTGGTGATGAAAGGGGCCAGCATTTCATCTGCCACGAAACAGGCATGATCCATTTCACCGCAATCATGGCCGAACCGATGGCCCATGCTGTCAAGGGTACAGGTATGAAGAATGCCATAGTTCAGCCCCTTGCGCGTGGCCAACATGGTCAGCGTGGCGAACAGATCCACATCGCTGGGCGTCATCTGATTGGCATGCCCATATCCGGTCATGGAATGGAACCGCCCATGGTTGATGCTGGCGCTGTCAGGTTCGTCATATTCGATGTCGCGGACATAATCGAACGGGTGGCGATTGAAGAACTCGGACCAAAAGGAATGCGTTACCGCGCCGGTCACACCACCCGCCTTGCGCACTTCGGAAAAGATGTCCGGCTGGCGGATGCGAAACACATTGCCATTGCCCGTGCAGCCATGCTCCTGCGGCGTCACCCCGGTATGGATCGAGGCATAACAACTGGCCGAAGTGGACGGCAACACGCTGCGCATTTTCCAGCGCTGCGCGTGGCCTGAATCAACCCAGCCTTCGAGATTGCCAAACAACCGGCGCCAGTTGCGCCAAGGCACACCATCCAGAATGATCAGCAACAGCTTGCGGTCCATGGCTTGCTCTCCCAGTCACACGGGTCCAGGCCCCGGCCTAGTTCCCGGCGCTTTCCATTTTGCGGTTGGCGATAACCTCCTCCAGCCAGCCCAGGCGCATTTCCGGCACCGAAGACAGCAGCAGGTCGGTATAGTCGTCAAACGGCGGGCTCAGCACCTCGGTTTTGGTGCCATAGCGCACCAGATTGCCCTGATACATCACCGCGATACTGTCTGCGATCGCCTTCACCGTAGCCAGGTCATGGGTGATGAACAGATACGCGACATCCTCGGCCTCTTGCAGCTTGGCCAGCAGGGCCAGAATTTCTTCGGCCACCAACGGGTCCAGGGCCGACGTCACCTCATCACAGATGATCAGTTTGGGTTTCGCCGCCAAGGCCCGCGCGATGCAGACACGTTGTTTCTGCCCGCCCGACAGCTCGGCCGGGTATCGATCAATGAACCCTTCGCCCATGTCGATTTCGTCCAGAAGTTCCACCACACGCTTGCGCTTTTCGGCCCCTTTCAGGCCGAAGTAGAATTCAAGCGGGCGACCGATGATCGTCCCAACGGTCTGGCGCGGGTTCATCGCCACATCGGCCATCTGATAAATCATCTGCAACTCGCGCAGATCATCCTTGGAGCGTCCCGCAAGGTTGTCCGACAAGGTGCGCCCGGCAAATTCAATCCGCCCATCGCGCGGCGGCAGAAGGCCGGTGATCACGCGGGCAAGCGTGGATTTTCCCGACCCGCTTTCACCCACAACGGCCAGCGTCTGGCCCGGGTGCAATTCGACATTCACGTTCTTCAGGACATCGAAATTCGTGCCCTTATAGCGCGCGGTGATGCCTTCGACCTTCAACACCGGTTCGGGCGAGGGTGGCTTTTCCACATGTTCGTTCGAACGGACCGACACCAACGCCTGAGTATAGGCTTCTTGCGGGTTGTTGATGATCTGATCAACGCTGCCGTATTCAACCATATCGCCCATCTTCAGCACCATGATGTCGTCGGACACCTGCGCCACAACGGCCAGATCATGGGTGATATACAGCGCCCCAACCCCGGTGTCGCGGATCGCAGCCTTGATCGCCATCAGCACGTCGATCTGCGTCGTCACATCCAGCGCGGTGGTGGGTTCGTCGAACACCACCAGATCGGGCTCAGGGCACAGCGCAAGCGCGGTCATGCAGCGTTGCAGTTGACCGCCCGACACCTGGTGCGGATACCGCGATCCAATGTTGGCCGGGTCCGGCAGACCCAGCTTGTCAAACAGGTCGATCGCGCGGGCTTCTGCATCCGCCTTGGAGAACTTGCCCTGGCTGACGGCCGCCTCAATCACCTGATCCAGGATCCTCTTGGCCGGATTAAAGCTGGCCGCGGCTGATTGCGACACATAGGTCACCTCGGTCCCACGCAACTGGCGCAGACCCTTCACCGATTCCTGCATGATGTCACGGCCATTGACCCAAACTTCGCCGCCGGTGATTTCGACCCCACCGCGGCCATAGGCCATGGCAGCCAGACCAATAGTGGACTTGCCGGCACCGCTTTCGCCGATCAGACCCAGCACCTTGCCTTTGGCCAGATCAAAGCTGACACCATGCACGATTTCAATCGGATGCGGCTTTTCGCCGGGCGGATAGACCGTCGCGCCGATCTTCAGATCGCGGACTTTCAGAAGGCTATTGTCGCTCATCCCCGACCCCCTTTCAGGCTGGTGGTTCGGTTCAGCACCCAGTCCGCGACCAGGTTCACAGAAATCGCCAGCGTGGCGATGGCAATCGCGGGCACAAGGGCCGCGTTGATACCATAAACAATGCCGTCCTTGTTTTCCTTCACGATCCCGCCCCAGTCGGCCTCAGGGGGTTGCACGCCCAGACCAAGGAAGGACAGGGTCGATACAAACAACACCATAAAGATGAACCGCAGACCCATTTCCGCCACCAGAGGCGACAGCGCGTTGGGCAGGATTTCACGGAAGATGATCCAGATCCGCCCTTCGCCGCGCAGCTTTGCCGCCTCGACGAAATCCATCACGTTGATGTCGACCGCAACGGCACGCGCCAGACGATACACGCGGGTGCTGTCCAGCAGCCCCATGACAACGATCAGCATCGGGATCGTCACCGGCATGACCGACAGAACGACCAACGCGAAGATCAGCGTCGGGATCGACATGACAAGGTCGACAAAGCGGCTCATGACCTGATCGACCCAACCGCCAACAACGGCGGCCGTAAAGCCCAGGATTGACCCAGTAGTGAACGACAGGATCGTGCCAGCGGTGGCGATAAAGATCGTCGTGCGTCCGCCATAGATCATGCGGCTGAGCAGGTCGCGACCGATATTATCGGTGCCAAGCCAGTGCTTGCCGCTTACCGGTTCCCAAACGCCCCCGACGATTTCGGTCATCGAATAGGGCGCGATCAACGGGGCGAAAATGGCCGCCAGGAAATAGGCCGCAGTGAAAAACAGGCCGATCATTGCGGCCGGAGGAATACGCATCATTTCGGGTGCCTCAGTCGCGGGTTGGCCAGGATGGAAACGATATCGGCCACCATATTCAGGCCGATATAGACCGCAGCGAAAATCAGGCCGCAGGCCTGCACGACGGGCACGTCACGTTTGGACACATGGTCGACCAAATATTGGCCCATGCCAGGATAAACAAAGACCACTTCAACCACCACGACGCCAACAACCAGATAGGCCAGGTTCAACATCACGACGTTGACGATCGGCGCAATCGCGTTTGGAAACGCGTGGCGGGCAATGACCTGAAAGGCCGACAGGCCCTTCAGCTCGGCCGTTTCGATATAGGCCGATTGCATCACGTTCAGGATCGCCGCACGCGTCATGCGCATCATATGCGCCAGAACCACCATGGTCAGGGTCAGCGCGGGCAACAGAACGGCCATCAACCGGTCGCCAAAGCTCATCCCGTCATAAACGGTGGCTACGGACGGGAACCACCCCAGGTTCACCGCAAAGATCAGGATCAGCAAATAGCCGATGAAGAATTCAGGAAGCGAAATCGAGGCCAGCGTGACCGCCGAAATCAGCTTGTCGGGCCAGCGTTCGCGATAGCGCACCGCAAGCAGGCCCAGAAGGATCGCCAGCGGGATCGCAATCACCGCCGCAACCGCCGCCAGGAAAAACGTATTGCCCAACCGCGAGCCAATCGCGCTGGAAATATCCGCCCCAGAGGTGAGTGCCGTGCCGAGATCACCGGTCAATGCGCCGCCCAACCAGGCGAAATATCGGCTGACTGCGGGCTCGTTCAGCCCCATGTCACGACGCAGGTTTGCCAGTGCTTCGGGGGTGGCTGACTGTCCAAGAATGGATTGGGCCACGTCGCCAGGCAAAAGCTGGGTTCCGGCGAAAATCAGGACCGAAACGGCGAAGAGAAGCAGGAGGCCCAGCGCAAGACGCTGGGCCACCAATCTGAGTGCAAGGCCCATATCAGCCGACAAGCCACATTTTGGCCGGGGCGTAGTTGTTCATCAGGTCGAACCCTTTGGTGTCGGCCCAACCGGCAACCTTGTCACTGGTTGCATCGACAAAGTCGTTGAACATCGGGCAAATCAGACCACCGTCTTGGTTCAGGATCATGTTCATGTCGCTGTACATCGCCTGACGCTTGGTATCGTCCAACTCACCACGGGCCGCGATCAGCAGCTGGTCGAACTGTTCATTGAAGAACCGCGTGTCGTTCCAGTCAGCGGTCGACAGATACGCGGTCGAGAACATGGCGTCCTGGGTTGCGCGACCGGACCAGTACGAGGTGCAGAACGGCTTGTTGTTCCAGACTTCCGACCAATAGCCATCGTTCGGCTCGCGTTTGATTTCCAGATCAATGCCGGCGCCTTTGGCCGACTGCTGAAACAGGGCGGCCGCATCCGGCGCGCCCGGGAACGAGTTGTCCGAAGTGCGCAGCAGGATTGATCCCTCGTGACCCGACGCCTTGAGGTGATGCGCCGCTTTCTCGGGATCATATTCACGCTGCTCCATTTCCGCATAGAACGGATAGGACGCGTTGATCGGCGTGTCATTGCCAACCGTGCCATAGCCGAACAGGATCTTGTCGACCATCTCCTGACGGTTGATGCCGTATTTCAGGGCCAGACGCAGGTCCTTGTTGTCAAACGGCGCGGTGTTGGCGTGCATGATGAACACATAATGGCCGGGACCGGCAGTCGACCGCACGTCGATCCCCTTGGCACGGGCCACCAGGCTTGCGACCTTCGGCGGAACGCGGTTGGCCATATGCACCTGACCCGACTGGAGCGCGGACATACGCGCGGTGTCATCGTTGATCGCCAGCAATTCGATGCTGTCGGCGTGACCCATCGTGTCCAGCCAGGCATGCGGGTTGCGTTCGAACACGGTGCGCACGCCAGCCTCGTGATCTTTGATCACATAGGGGCCGGTGCCAATCGCGGCGGTCGGGTTATCCTTGCCACCATTGGGCTGGATCATCAGGTGATAGTCGGACAACAGATAGGGCAGGTCGGCGTTCGGCGCTTCCAGCTCCAGGATAAAGCTACCGTTTTCGGCGCGCATGCTGGTGATGCCGCGCAGCAGGCCCAGGGCGCCCGACTTCGATTCATCACCGGCATGGCGTTCCATGGTTGCCAGCACGTCATCGGCGCTCAGCGGCTGACCGTTTGAGAAGCTGATGCCCGAGCGGATCTTGAAGGTCCAGGTCTTGGCGTCCGGCGAGGCCGTGACTTCTTCGGCCAGGATATTGTCCAGACCACCGGTTTCACCCAGTTCAACCAGCGGCTGGCCCCACATGCGGGTAATCGTGATCATTGTGGTGTTGGTGGACAGCGCGGGATCAAGGCTGTCGGTGGCAGAGCCACCAGATACGGCAACCTTGAGAATGCCACCTTTCATCGGACCAGCGGCGTGCGCGGCAGAGGACAGCAGCGTGCCAGCAGCAGCCGCAGATACACCCAATGCGGACGCCCGGCCCAGGAAATCGCGACGGTTCAGTTTACGCTGAATCACGCGGGACGAGAGATAGTCGAGTTCTTTTTTCATGGTGAGCTCCCTGAAAGGCGGCCATTCGCGGCCCTTGTTGTTTTTTGGATAAACGAAGCCTTGCGCATATCCAAACGTGTAGCAAGTATTGTGTCGGTTTCAGATGACCCAAAAGCGACACTTTTACAAGCAATTACGAACCACAGAGTCAGTCACATCGCGGGCATAGACAAGGTCCTCCCCCGCGTAAGCCTCAATCCTGGCGGACAGGTGAAAATGGGTGGCATCGGACCACATCTGCGCCACAGCCTCGGTGCGCACGGACCAGTCGCCACGCGAAAGCGTCTGTGTCCAATGGGTTTTTCCCCGGGCAGACAGGGGGTCGTCGGGGTGAATTGACCAGGTCTCGCGGGCCACTTCGCCGGTGGTCAATCCGTGATCCAGGTCTTCGACCTCGCCGAAATCATCTTCGATCCGTAAGGTCATCACGCCCGTCGTGTGGTCGGTTTCCGTCACGCGTTTGTTGCTGCCGTCCCGCAGGGTCCGGGTGCGCCAAGGCTCGGCGGCGGCGGGTGGTTCAAACCCACATTCATCCTCGGTGGCCGTGGCCCGAATGGGCAGATCCAAATAGCCACCGGTCAACGTCAGCTGGGCACCATCCGGTGCGGGCCAGATCAATGGCCAATAGGCGTTGCTGATCGACACCCGCAGCTTGTGGCCAGCTGGCAGGCGATAGGCGATGTGATCAAGGTGCAGGGTCACGCCCACCTCTTCGCCAACTGGCAGGGGGCGCGGATCGGCTGCACCGTCACGATGGGACAGGTTCAGCACGCCATAGGTGATCCGGGTCGATGCCCCATCAGGGTGCACATGGCACAGGCGCACCGCAATCTGGCCTTGCGGCTTGTCGGACGTCAGCCGCACACGCACACGCGCAGCACCGACGATATCCACGTCACGCTCCATTGGAGCGCTGTCAAAACACACCGACAGGGCATCATCGCGCCGCTGGTCGCCGGGCATTTCCGGCCCCAGCCAGATCGCGCAATATTCACCACCGGCATAGCCCGTGGTGGCAAGCGAGCTGACCACCTCGGACAGCTCGGCACCACCATTGCCCAGACTGCGCCCGGTGCCGAACGGCAACCGTGCGACGGGCACATCATCAGGGTCCTTAGACAGCGCAATCCAGCTCCCCTCGCGGTGATCATACCAGGTGGCCGGGCGCACACCGTCCATCAGATAGTACCGCAGATCGGGGTCGTCCTCGACGCCCGTGTCGATGTCCTTCAGCCAACGATCCCACCAGCGCAACGCCTCTTGCAGAAAGCCGATACGCGGTTCGGGCACTGCGAAATGCGGATATTTGTGCACCCAGGGGCCAATGATGCCCTTGGCGGGCGCGGACAGGTTTTGCACCAACGCAGGTACAGCGTTCTTGTACGCATCCCCCCAGCCGCCCACGGCCAGAACCGCCGCTTTGATCTGGGAATAATCCTCGCACACAGACCCGTGTTGCCAGTATGCGTCGCGCGCCTGATGGCGCAGCCAGACCGACGGTAAAAAGGGCTCCGCCTCCAGCCGCTCCAGCCACATGTCACGCCAGGCATCGCCAACCAGCGCCGGGTCGGGCGGACGCGAGGAATAGGACCACATGGTCGAGCCCCAGCCAAGGTTTTCGTTCAGCAAACAGCCGCCCTTATAATGGATGTCGTCGGCAAACCGGTCGACCGTAGAGCACAGCGTAATGATCGCCTTCAGAGGCGCTGGCTGCAACGCCGCAACCTGCAAGCCGTTAAAGCCGCCCCAACTGATCCCCATCATGCCGACATTTCCGTCGCACCAGGGCTGCGCCGCCAGCCAGTTTATGACCTCGATCGCGTCGGCCTGTTCCTGTGGCGCATATTCGTCCAGCATCACGCCCTGACTGTCGCCATTCCCGCGCATATCGACCCGCACACAGGCATAGCCGCGCGCGGCGAAATAGGGATGGGTCAGCGCATCTCGCGCTGTGGTGCCGTCGCGTTTGCGATAGGGCAGGTATTCCAAAATGGCCGGCACCGGATCGTTGCCCGCGTCATCGGGCCTCCAGATACGGGCGGACAGGCGGGTGCCATCGGACAGGGTGATACCTTCGTCGGGCAGGTCGGTGATGCTGCGCAATGTCATGGCCCCATGGGGCATGCGAAAGGGGCGCCGCGTCAAGTACGCAGCGCCCCTTTGAGGTCGTTTATCACCGATTTAGAAGTTCAGCGAAATATCACGGTGATAGGAAGCACAGGACGCCATCTTGAGCGCCTGTTCGCGGGTGAGCCGATCCTGAACCCGGATACCCAGCGTGCCGCGAATGCCATCCAGATAGGTCTGGATGCCCGGCACAAGCGTGGCCGCGTCGGCCCGCCATACCAGCTGTTCCTCATAGGCCGCGACGGCATTGTCGAACTCCGCCAGTGCCTTTTCGCGATCCGGGGTACGGGACTTCAGCGCCTTGCGAGCCTTGCCCAGCGCCTTTTTCACGTCATCCGCGCCTTCGACAGCCCCGAACAGTTTGGCCAGATCGTTCACCAGACCCTCGGCGTCGGCCTCAGGTGTGGTTTCGATGGTGGACCGCATGTCGCGCAGCTGGGCTTCCAACGCCGTGAAGGCATCGTTCGCCTGAAGCACCGCCAGAACCTCGGCAGGGGCTTCATAGGCGACATCAGCCGCCTTGCGATAGGTTGCACGCGACTTGTTCTCGGCCCCGGTCAGCAGGGCAAAGGTGTGGTGAACCTCCTCCCACGTGGCCGGGATCTGCGCCTCAAGATGTTCGATCTCGGCTTGCATGATGGCAACCTTGGCTTCGATCGCGGCACGTTCTTCGGCCTGTGCCGCATCCCGCATCCGGCCCGCATGGGTCGACATTTCCTTCACCTCGCCGGCGATGACGCGGATCTGCTTTTCGATCCCACGCACCACGGTCAATTGCGGCCGATAGACATCGGCAGCCGCTTCAACCTCGGCAGCGGAGTCGAACGCAGCGCTCAGTTGCGCCAGCGCCTTGTCGGCACTGTCCAGACCATCGGTAAAGTCACCCGCCAGACCCTTGGGCAGAGCCGACAGATCCAGACCACGCGCCGCAGCCACAGCATCGACTGTCGCCGTGCTTTGGGTCAGTTTCTGACCGACATAATCCTCAAGACACAGCTGCAACTTGGGATTGCGCGGCGGCGGGCTGCTTTCGGACAGGAAGCTGACCCGGTTGGGCAGATAGTTCACCATCGGCGGATACAGACCAATAATGGCCAGCGCAGCAAGTTGCAGCGAAATGAAGGCGATGACGCCCTTATACATCTGCACCGTCTTGACCACGGCCGGAGCCACCCCGCGCAGATAGAACAGCGCGAAGCCGAACGGCGGCGTCAGGAAACTGGTCTGAATGTTCAGACCAATCATGACACCCAGCCACACGGCGGTGATGTTTGCCTGCGGATCAGCCAAAAGGATCGGCGCAACGATCGGCACAACAACCACGGCGATTTCGATGAAGTCCAGGAAGAAGCCCAGAATAAAGATCACCAGCATGACGATGACGAACTGCATCCAGAACCCGCCCGGCAAACCGATCAGGAAATCACGCACCAGTTCTTCGCCACCAAAGGCGCGGAACGCGGCGGTCAGCATGGCAGCACCCAACAGGATGATGAACACCAGAGCGGTCGTCTTGGCCGTTTCCAGCATCACACCCTGAAGCGTGTTTTCCAGCTTGAACACCCGCCAGCCGGACCAGGTCAGCGCCGTCAGGAACATCACCGTCGCGATGGCGCCAAGCGCGACGCCCATCCGATCCGCACCCGTCGACATCGCCTTTACGTTCATGTCGAAATTCGACAGGGCAAACCCGACCAGAACCAGGGATGCGATGGCCAGCAACGCCGGCGCATATAGCCACTTTGAGGCCTTCGGAAGGCGATAGCTTGCCATAATGATCGCACCAGCGGCACCAATGGCGCCCGCCTGGTTCACAGTTGCCACACCCGCGATGATCGATCCCAGAACCATGAAGATCAGCGCCAGCGGCGGCACCAGAGTGATCAGGATGTTTTTCACGAAAGTGCGGTCATACTTGCCTTCGTAAGGCACAGCCGGGGCCAGTTTGGGCCGCAGAATGGCGAAGACCAGAATATAGAGCATATAGAGCCCCACCAGCACCATGCCGGGAATGAAAGCACCCAGGAACATTTCACCAGCCGAGGTCGAAGCCACATCAAAGGTCGAGGACATCGACAGTTCACCCGTAGCTTCCTTGTACAATGCCTTGCGCAGGTTCGAGGCCTGGTCAGTGGCGCTGGCCAACTGGTCCGCCAGGATGATCAACACGATCGAAGGCGGAATGATCTGACCCAAAGTGCCTGACGCGGCAATCGTGCCCGTCGCCAGGGACTGCGAATAGTTGTTGCGCAACATCGCGGGCAACGAAATCAGGCCCATCGCGACAACGGTGGCCCCGACGATCCCCGTCGTTGCCGCCAGAAGCGCGCCGACGAACACGACCGAAATGCCCAAACCGCCCGGCACCGGCCCGAACAGCTGTGCCATGGCGACCAGAAGGTCTTCGGCGATCTTCGAGCGTTGCAGCATGATGCCCATGAAGATGAACAGCGGGATGGCGATCAGCGTGTCTCGCTCAACCTCCCAGAAAACCCCCCTAAGGTTGGTCACCCCGGCTGACAGCCACTGTTGCGGCCCGCCAGAGTGAAAGAAGGCATCGGTCGATCCGGCAAAGATATAGCCACAGCCTGCGGCGATCCCGATGGTGATAATAGCAGCCCCGGGCAAAGCGAAAGCGACCGGAAAACCGGAGCCCAGCGCCATGGCCATGATCAGAATGAGAAGGGCGAGGAAATAGAGTTCCATGTGGTGTGTTCCCTAACTCAGTGGGTCGCAGGAGCGACATTGCGGTGACCGGGTTCATCCCGTTTATCTGCCACCGCATCAAAGAAATAGCTGACGAATTGGATCAGCATGGTGATTGCGAACAGGCCCAGGAAGGCCGCCATCTGGTATTTTATGAACATGCCGACACCGCCCGTCTGGGTGATCTCAAAATTCGCAACGGGGCTGTTGATGATCGACCGGGGGCCATTAAGGCCGACCCCCATGATCACCCAGCAGGTGGTCATACCCAGCACAATCGCGCCAAAGGCATTGATGAACCCGCGTGTTGTTATCCCAAACCCCGCGTACAGAACGTCAACGCGCACGTGACCTTCTTCAAACAGCGTATAGGCCGAGGCGAACAGGAACAGCGCAGCATACCAATACCGCACCAGGTCCCCCATCAACGCCTGCTCATAACTGAACACGAAGCGCGAGATCACGATCAGCAGCTCGGCGACCACAACCATCAACGCCAGCCAGGTGAACCCCAGCGTCCGGGTGAAGGCGGCAATGACAAAGCCCGCGACAACCAGCGGCATGTGCACATAGGGCCCGACCCAGCGGGCTTTGCCGAACAACCGCGCAGTGTCTTCACCCAGCATCGCGACAAAGACGCCTTCGACCCGCATGAAGGCGATCGAGGCATCAACGATACCGACCAGAAGCACGGACCAGAACAGGGCGCGGATCAGATAGACGTTGAACTTGTGGATGTTGCGGGCATCCCAGCGCAATGCGGTGGTTGGCGTGCGCAGCACATACAGAACGGCAACGGCGAAGGCGGCGACATAGATCGCGACTTCAAGCCAGGTGCCGCCGGTGGCCTCTCCGCTCAGAATCGAGCCGACCGGCGGAATGTCGAAACCGACCGTCAGAACATTGTTGATCTGGAAAGCGAACAGCACCGCCAACATACCCCAGCCAAACAGGCGGGCAAGGATGGCGGGATCGCCGTTACGCGAAATTTCGATGGATTGGCTGGCCATTTGGTCCCCTCAACTGGCAGCGCGGAACGGGTCTTTCTCCCGTTCGCTTGAAAAAGAGCGGGACCGAAGCCCCGCTCTGATGTCTTGACGAAACGGTCCGGCTTAACCGCCGATACCCAGAACGCGGTTGCGTTCCGTCACGAACTTGCCTTCGAACTGCGCCATGGCGCTGCCGATTTCACGCAGCGAGGCCTGGAAGGCGTCATCGACTTCGGCAGCCAGCGCCGAATGGTCGCGGGTTTCCTGGAACACTTCTTCGGCGGCTTCGCCAAAGGCGTCCCAAACGTCTTCGCCAAACTCGCGCACTTCAACACCCTGTTCGTCGATCAGCTTGGCCAGGTACTGACCGTTCAGCGCCGTCGACTCTTCGTACATGTTGGCGGTTTCTTCGGCCGTGGCGGCCTCAATCACGACCTTTTCCCAATCCGACAGGCTTTCCCACCAGGCTTGGTTCATGCCCAGCGCCAGGTTGGCGTTCGGCTCGTGCATACCGGCGGTATAGTAGTACTTGGCCGCCTCATAGAACTTCATGAAGTAGTCATTGTACGGACCAACCCATTCGGTCGCGTCAATGGCGCCCGACACCAGGTTTTCATAGATCTGGCCACCCGGCAGCGACACGGTCGACACGCCCAGCTTAGACATCACGTTGCCGCCCAGACCCGGGATGCGCATCTTCAGACCCTTCAGGTCCTCGGGGCCGTTGATTTCCTTGTTGAACCAGCCACCCGCCTGGGTGCCGGTGGCGCCGCAGACCAGAGATTTCAGACCGTATTCGCCAGCGACCTTGTCCCACAGGGCCTGACCACCACTGAATTTGATCCAGGCGTTCCATTCAACAACGGTCATGCCGAACGGCACGGCGGTGAAATAGGCGAACGCCGGGTGCTTGCCGACCCAGTAGTAGTCAGCAGCGATATAGGCTTGCGAGTTACCCGAGGCGACTTCGTCAAACGAGTCAAATGCGCCGACGCGTTCGCCAGCCGCAAAGTATTCAACATTCAGTGCACCGTCCGACAGCTCACCGATACGCGCGGCCAGACGCTGGGCCGAAGTCCCCAGACCCGGGAAATCCCGCCCCCAGGTTGACACGATAGTCATTGTCTTGCCGCCTTGAGCCAGCGCCGGTGCGGCCAGCGCGGTCGCGCCAGCACCAAGGGCTGCGCCCTTCAGGAATTTACGACGTTCCATCAAAATTATTCTCCTCCGAGTTTTCGACAGTCTTTTTCTCAGTGGTCGCCAGGCCGGAAAGCCCGGGCCACGCTGCCAACCTAATTACTACGGATGTCTGGGGAGATTTCAAATGTAATTTTTCAGAACTGGTAACATTTACTTACCAATTGCGCATTTCCCCTCGACAATCGGTAACGAATACACGGTTGTCGGGGTGTGAGGAGCGTAGAACTACCCTACTTGACCTAACGTCAGGCAGCAGATGATTCGCCTGGATGCTTGCCTAGAATGATCATTCCCAGAAGATCGTCCTCGGTCACCTCATCCACATTCACCGTGCCCACCAACTGTCCATTCTTCATGACCGAGGCACGGTCGCACATTTCCTTGACCTGATGAATATCGTGGTCGATCAGAAAAATACCGATTCCCTGCTTTTTCAACTCTTCGATCAGCTCGGACACCATGCGGGTTTCTTCAACTCCCAACGCAGCGGTCGGCTCATCCATGATCAGGATCCTGGCGTCGAAGTAGACCGCCCGCGCAATCGCAACCGATTGTCGCTGCCCGCCCGACAGGGCCGACACGGGGGCTGAGAACCGCTCAAAATTGGGGTTCAGCCGCTTCATGATCTTGCGGGTTTCCGCCTCCATCGTCGCATCATCGACAAAACCGAGCCGCGTGGTCAGTTCACGCCCCAGAAACAGGTTTGACGCCGCATCCAGATTGTCCGCCAACGCAAGCGTCTGATAGATCGTTTCGATGTTATAGCGGCGCGCATCGCGTGGATTGTCGATCTGCGCCACCTCTCCGTTGATCAGGATTTCACCGCCATCACGATGATAGGCGCCCGACAACATCTTCATCAGGCAGGATTTACCAGCCCCGTTGTGGCCAAGCACTCCCACGACCTCGCCGGGATACAGATTGACAGTCACGTGATCGACCGCCGTGATCCCACCAAAGGACAGCTGCATGTCACGCATTTCAACAAGAGGTGTGGTCATGAGGTGGCCCCCGTCCGTTTGCGATACATGATGTCTATCAACACGGCCAATATCAGGACCGAGCCGACAACGATATTCTGGAACGGCGCATCAACGCCCACCATAGCCATGCCCGATTGCAGGCTCTGCATGATCAACGCACCCAGAATGGCGCCATGGATCGTGCCCAAGCCCCCGGCCAACGCGGTGCCACCGATCACGGCAGCAGCAATCACGCGCAGTTCATCCAGCGTGCCGATGTCATTCGAGTGGTTGGTCAGACGGGCTGACGCGACCACCGCCGACAAGGCACAGAGAAACCCCATCATCGCAAACACCTTCACGGTCAGCATCCGCGTGTTGATGCCCGACAATTCGGCCGCATCCGGGTTGCCACCAGTGGCAAAAATATAGCGCCCCAATCGGGTGCGATTGGCGACCATCGTCATGGCAACGGCCACACCGATCAACAGAAAGACCGAAATCGGCAGGCCATAGGCGGCAGTGAACCCTTCGGGCATCTCTTCGCCTTTGGCGGCAAACATGCGTTCCAGGCGACGGACCGGGATCTGATAGCTGTTCAGCGTCCAAATAAAGCCCAGAATTGCAGCGGCAATGATGCCCCCCATGGTGAATTCGGCCCAAACCGGTTTGACCGGGAAATCATGGCTGATCTTGTTGTGCCGTGACGACCACAGCGCATACAGTGCGGCGGCCACCGCCAGCAGGCCGACAACCCACGACAAGGTGGTGCCCAGCGTGCCATTGATCCCGCCGAATTTCATGAACGTATTGTCCAGCGGGCCAATCGTTTTACCGCTGGTCAGATACCAGGCCACATTGCGCCAAATGAGCAGCCCGCCCAGCGTTACAATGAACGCCGGAATGGTCAGGTATCCGATAAGCCAGCCATTGAACGCGCCAATCACCGTGCCTGCAAGCAGCCCGACCAACATGCTGATCCAGGGCGTCAGACTGTGATCCAGGCCGAGGCCCAACCATTGCGGCAGCACCAGCGTCTGGGTCATCGCCATGATGGCCGAACAGGTGGCCAGCAGGGCCCCGACGCTCAGGTCAATGTGGCGCGTGACAATCACAAACACCATGCCCGTCGCCATGATGGCCACCGATACGGTCTGGATTGTCAGGTTGAAAATATTGCGAGGGGTAAGGAAGCGTCCGTCCGTCAGCAGGTCGAAACCAATGCAAAGAAGGATGAATGCCCCGATCATGCCCAACAGCCGCGTGTCCAGCTCGAGGATCTGAAAGATGTTGCGACGGGGTTGAGCGGTGATCGGCACCTGGATCGTGTCGGTCATACCGTATTCCTGAGTCAGTCGGGTTGGATAAAAATTCTGGTCGCCCCGTGGTGTCACAGGGCGACCAGATTGCTCAGTTAGTTACAGGGGGCCGGGCCGCCGGAAACGCCTTGGCACAGGGCCTCTTGCGTGATCCAGCCAGCATCAACCACAACCGACAAGTTGTCGGCGCTCACCGGAAGCGGCGCCAGGAACTTGGCCGTCATCTCGGTGCCAGCGGGGCTGGTCCAGGATGCTGAGCCATCGATGTCACCCATCATGGTGCCACCGGCCATTGCCACGGCGATTTCACCGGCAGCACGGCCCAGTTCGCGGGCGTCTTTCCAGACACTGACGGTCTGGTGCCCCTTGGCAACACGGTTCAGCGCGGCGTGGTCACCGTCCTGGCCGGACACCGGAATGCCCTCCATGCCCTGTGCCGTCAGCGCGGCGACAACACCGCCTGCGGTGCCGTCATTGGACGCCACAACGGCGTCGACGCCATTGTCAGCGGCGGTCAGGATCTGCTCCATGTTGCGCTGCGCGTTGGCGGGCAGCCAGCCATCGGTATAGGCCTCGGCGACGATGGTGATGTCACCCGCGTCGATCGCGGCCTGGATGATTTCCTGCTGACCACCCCGCAGGAAATCTGCGTTGGGATCAGTGGGCGACCCTTTGATCATGACATAGCGGCCCGTGGGCTGGGCTGCGAAAATGGCACGCGCCTGCATCCGACCGACTTCGACATTGTCAAAGGTCAGATAGAACGCGCGCGGGTCTTCGATCAGGCGGTCATAACCGACAACCGGAATGCCTTCGTCCGCAGCCGCCTGAACCGCCGGGCCGATTGCCTGCGTATCCTGCGCCAGAATGATCAGAGCATCGACGCCCTGCGCGATCAGGCTTTCCACATCCGACAGCTGTTTCGCCGACGACGATTGCGCATCAGCCGACACATAGGTCGCACCAGCCGCTTCCAGGGCCGCCTTGATCGCCGCCTCGTCCGTTTTCCAGCGTTCTTCCTGGAAGTTCGACCAGCTTACGCCAACCGTCACCCCATCAGCCAATGCCGTGGTCGCCATTGCGGCACCAAAAAGCGCAGCCGTAAAACCGGTAATCTTTTTCATAATGTCCTCCCAAACATGTCTGTGCGCCAACGGTTCCAACCCGGATTCGCAAGCGACATAACAATTGGTAGCACCATTTATTTTTGCGTCCAAATAAATATCGCGCCGGGTGGCATTTTCGTGCTACGTCGGTGAAACCTTGCGCCTTTGGCGGTCAAACCGATATGCGAACAGGACACGAGGGGGGACGACGTGGCACCAAAGGACAGATCCGCAAACGGAGCAGATCAACGCGAGGCAGGGCGGACACAGGTCCTGGCCGTGATTCGCAAGGCGGGACAGATCGCCCGCATCGACATTGCACAGGAAACCGGCGTCAGCCCGGCGACGGTCACGGCGCTGACCTCTGAACTGTTGGCCGCCGGTTTGATCGAAGAGGTCGCCCCGGACATCGAAAAACCAGCGGGACGGGGTCGCCCCCGGGTTGCCCTGCGCCTGCGCGGCGCGGCGCATCTTATCGCCGGCCTCAAAGTCTCACACAGTACCCTGTCTGTGACTCTGGTCGATTTCGAAGGCATTACGCAGCACGAACACACGGCGGCCATGCCGGGCCACAAGATCACGGCACAGGCCCTGATCGACATCATCCACAGAACCTTGAGCGACGTCCTGCGCCACCTTGGCAAAGACCTGAGTGGTCTGTCCGGCATCGGTCTGGGTATGGCCGGCGTGATCGACGCGCCAAAGGGGTTTGTGCACTGGTCGCCCTCTCTGACCGACCGGAACATACAACTGCGAGAAATGCTGGAACAGTCTCTATCCCTGCCCATTTTCATCGACAACGACGCCAATCTGGTCGCCAAGGCCGAACAGCTGTTTGGCGAAGGCCGCGGGGTCAAGGACTTCATCGTTGTCACGATTGAACATGGCGTCGGCATGGGCATTGTCATCGACGGTCAGATCTATCGCGGCACGCGGGGTTGTGGTGCGGAATTCGGCCACACCAAGGTTCACCTGGACGGCGCCCTGTGCCGCTGCGGCCAACGGGGCTGCCTTGAGGCCTATGTTGCCGACTATGCCCTGCTGCGCGAGGCTCAGCTGTCCGAACCTGTCGGGAACCTGTCGCCTGAGGATCAACTGACCCAGCTTTTCCTGGCGGCCAAGGCGGGTGACAGCACCGCCCAAAGCATTTTCAACCGTGCGGGCCGGATGTTCGCGATGGGGCTGGCTAATATCGTCAATATTTTTGATCCCAAGCTGATCATCCTGTCGGGCGAACGCATGCAGTTCGACTATCTCTATGCCGACGAAGTCATTGCTGCCATGATGGCCCTCGTGGTTCAGGTCGACGCCCCCCCGCCTGAGGTGCGCATCCACAGATGGGGTGACCTGATGTGGGCCCGCGGGGCTGCCGCCTATGGGATCGAAGGGGTGACCGATCTGGCCGTACGGATGATGGCGGATGCGTAAGCTTGCCCTGCTCGCCCTGTTGCCCGGAATTGCGATGGCCGATCCTCGCTTTCAGCCGATCCCGGTCGAAAATCATGCCTATTCCGGCGGATGGGAACACTTTGTCGGCGGGGGCGTCGCCGCCTTTGACTGTGACGCAGACGGATTCACCGACCTGTTTGCGGCCGGAGGAACCGATCCGGCCGCCCTGTTTCGCAACCAGGGCCAAGACACGGTCACATTTGAAAAATCCACCCCGGATGCCCTTGCCCTGACCGGGGTCACCGGCGCTTATCCTGTGGATATTGACGGCGATGGCTGGCTGGATCTGGCGATCCTGCGGGTCGGACCCAATGCTTTGATGCAAGGCGGGCCGGATTGCAGCTTTGCCCCGTTCGATTTGGGGTTTCACAGCCCGGACCGCTGGACCACCGCCTTTTCGGCCACCTGGGAGGGCGACGGTCTGCCCAGCCTTGTCTTCGGCAACTATGTGGATCGCAGCAATCCCAATGGCCCATTCGAGGCCTGCGATGTGAACGCGCTCTATCGGCCGCTCAGCGGTCGCTATGTGGAAACCACCCTGTCCCCCGGCTTTTGCGCCCTGTCCACCCTGTTCTCAGACTGGGGCCGACAGGGGCGCGTAGACCTGCGTTTCAGCAACGATAGACACTATTATGTGCGCGATGGGGTCGAGCAGATGTGGGCGATGGACTCCACTCCACGCTTGTATACCCAGGCGGACGGCTGGCAGCAGCACAGCCTCTGGGGCATGGGTATTGCCAGCCGCGACATCACCGGCGATGGCCTGCCAGAGATCTATCTGTCCTCAATGGGCGATCAGCGCTTGCAGATGTTGGTGCCCGGCACAAGCGGCCCACATTACGCAGACGTTCCGTTTGATTGGGGTACCACCGCGCATCGTCCGCATTTGGGCGATGATGGCCGCCCATCCACCGGGTGGCATATCGCTTTTGGCGACGTTCAGAACGATGGCTTGGACGATGTCTTCATCGCCAAGGGCAATGTGGAACAGATGCCCTCGAATGCACTGGAGGATCCGAACTCCCTTTTGATTGCCGGTCCGGACGGCTTTGAAGAAGGCTCTATTGCAGCCGGAATCGCCTCAATGTCGCGATCGCGTGGGGTCGCTTTGACGGATCTGAACAACGACGGGCGTGTGGATCTGGTTGTCACCAACCGGCGCGCGCCGATGGAAATCTATCAGAACGTCACGACTGACACCGGGCATTGGCTGGAAATCAAACTACAACAGGCCGGGCCAAACCGCCACGCAATCGGTGCCTGGATCGAACTGCGCATCGCAGACCGTGTGCAAAGCCGCGAACTGACCATCGGCGGTGGCCATGCCGGTGGCACTCTGGCCTGGGAACACTTTGGGTTGGGAGAGGCCGAGACCGCGCAGCTGCGCATTATCTGGCCGGATGGCGCGACCTCGCAGTGGCGCCCCCTGACGGCAGATCAACACGTGACACTGACCCGGGACGGGGTCGATTTCGTCACTGATCCACCGCAAAACCGCTAGGAACCGTCTGTGGGACACCCATCCGACCCTGCTGGCTGATCGGGTCGGTCAGGGCGTGAAGAAACGCAACCACGGCGGCGGTGTCCGCATCGGACAGCATGACCGGAGACAGCTCGTTCGCCCCGGCAATGGCCATCAGATCCGCCGCGCTTGCCATGACTGCCATGTCCCATTCCGTGGCCTCGGCAAAGGTTGGCAAGACCGCCTGGGTCGGATCATAAGACATCAGCGACGCAACTGGGTCGAGATGATGGCGCACCACGGCCTGAAGCGTCGCAAAGGCGCCGGTATGCCCATACGGCCCGGTCAGAGCCACATTTCGCAGCGATGGCGTGCGAAACCGATACGCATCCTCAGCCTGTCCCGTGACACGCATGCGGCCAGTGTCGCGGTTGTGCGTTTCAAACCGTTCGGCCTTGCCGGGCCCGATCTGTGGCATGGCAATGGCGTGAAACCCGTGGTCCGTCTGAAACGGACCGGAATGACAGGCGCTGCAACCTGCCTTGCCATAAAACAGCTGCATCCCAGCCTGAGCCTGAGGTGAAATCGACCCTGTTCCGGCCAAAACCTGATCAAACGGGCTGTCCGTCGCCCGCCATTCAACCGCAATGAATTCGGCCATCGCGTTGGCGATATCTGTAAACTGAATTGGGCTGTCATCAATAACAGCATCAAATCGGGCACGGTATTCGGGAATGGCGGCGACCTTCTTGGCGATCAGGTCCCAGGCGCCACCCTCGTGGGCCAACATACCCAACCGCACAGCGCGGCTGATCTCATTCTCACTGTAATGCCCGGCCATTTCATCCGCCGAAAGCACGGGAAACATGGTCTGAGCGGACAGCACACCTGAAAATCCGGCGACCATATCCTGCCCCAAAGGCGTGCGGATGCCGCCGGGCTTGCTGTCGTCCGCCTCAAGTCGGCCATCGTGAAACAGGCTGGTGAACTCTAACGCGCCGAGATTGAACAAGGCAGGTGCGTTGCGGGGAATTCGCTTTTCCGGCAGGTTGTCAGAGACGACAATCCGGTCTGTTCCCAGCCCGGATCCCCCATCCCCCAGCCCCAGGCTGAGCCCATCAGATGTCCCCAGCCGGGGATGATGACAGGTCGCACATGAGACACTATTGCTGCCCGAAAGCACCGGATCATAGAACAGAAGGCGGCCCAGTTCGACCCCCTCAATCGTCGTTGGCATGAAATCCACGTCCGTCACAGGAGCAGGCAGGTCACCCGCAATGGCGGGCACCCCCAGGCAACACAGGATCAGGGCACGCAGTTTCATTCAGACAAACCGATTGATCAAGTTTTCTAGATACTCTTGTTTACCGGATTTCGGTTCAGGATTCACCGCGGCTTTTTCGACATGGTCCGCAAGGTCCTCCAGACTGTATTCGCCCGCCAGCATCTTCTGTGCATCATCCCGGTTCCAGCCGGAATAGCGGGCTTCAACATGAGCGTCATAGCTGCCATCGGCGATGATCGCCGCCGCCGCTTTCAGCCCGCGCGCACAGGTGTCCATGCCGCCGATATGGGCAATCAACAGATCTTCGGCATCCAGCGATTGGCGCCGCAGCTTGGCGTCGAAATTCGTGCCACCCGCCGTCAGACCGCCACCTTTCAGGATGTGATAGTAGGCCAGCGCGACCTCGGGCACATTGTTGGGGAATTGGTCGGTATCCCAGCCGGATTGGTAATCATTCCGGTTCATATCGATCGACCCGAAGATGCCCAGCGCCTGGGCTGTCGCGATCTCATGTTCAAACGAATGCCCCGCCAGGATCGCGTGGCCCTGTTCAATATTCACGGTCACTTCGTTTTCCAGCCCGTGACGTTTCAGGAACCCATAAACGGTCGCCACGTCGTAGTCATACTGATGCTTTGATGGCTCCTGCGGCTTGGGTTCCACCATGATCTGCCCCTTGAAACCGATCTTGTGTTTGTATTCGACCACCAAGTTCAGCATCCGCCCCATCTGGGCATCTTCACGGGCGAGATCGGTGTTCAACAGCGTCTCGTACCCTTCGCGGCCACCCCAGAGCACATAGTTTTCACCGCCCAGCCGATGGGTCGCATCCATGCAGGTCTTGATCGTTGCGCCAGCAAAGGCAAACACGTCCGGGTCGGGGTTGGTCGAGGCCCCCGCCATGAACCGTCGATGGGTGAACAGATTGGCCGTTCCCCACAGCAGTTTCACACCGGTTTCAGCCTGTTTTTGGGCGAAATAGTCAACAATTTCGTTCAGTGCGCGGGTGTTATCGGGAAAGGTCCCCATTTCGGGGCGCACGTCTGCATCGTGGAAGCAATAGTAGGGCACGCCAAGGGTCGTGAACATCTCGAATGCCACGTCCGCTTTCAACTTGGACAAGACCATGTCATCTGCCGGAAACCAGGGCCGGTCGAAAGTCTGGCCGCCGAAGGGATCGCCGCCGGGCCAGGCGAAACTGTGCCAATAGGCGGCGGCGAACCGCAAGTGGTCCTCCATCCGTTTGCCCATGAGCATTTCGTCCTTGTCATAGTGACGGAACGCCAGGGGGTTGGCGCTGTTGGGGCCCTCAAAGGGGATGGTATCGACAGGAAAATATCCGGTGCTCATGTGATTGCCTTTATCGCGGGATAGAGGGTGCGGAAACGTGCGTAAGCGCCGTCATAGGCGTCACGCAGATCCACACGCGGGGTTACAGTTTGGACCACGGCGGGCCGGGTCATGATGTCGGAGGGGGCTGCGCCTGTATCGCCAACCATGGCCAGGCGCGCCGCACCCAATGCTGCGCCAAAATCGCCCGCCTCAGGCAAATCCAGCGGCAGATCCAGAACGGTCGCAATCAATTCCAACCAATAGGGTGAGTTCGAGCCCCCCCCAATCGCCAGCACGCGGTTAAGCTGTGTGCCGGTGGCCTTCAGCGCTTCGAGATTGTCGCGCAGGGCGAACGCGACACCTTCCATCACGGCGCGGGTCAAGGCGGTGCGGTCACTGTCCACACCAAGCCCCAGAAAAGCGCCGCGAATGGCGGCGTCGTTGTGCGGCGTGCGTTCGCCTGACAGGTACGGCAGGAAGGAAACGGTGCCGGGCCCACCCAGCCTTTCAGGCAACAAACCGGCCAAATGCGCCGGATCAGAGCCTGTTTGGGTCGCCAGCCAGTTCAAACAATCCGTCGCCGCCAGGATAACGCCCATCTGATACCAGGTGTCAGGAATGGCGTGACAGAACGTGTGTACGGCCGTCGCGGGACTGGGGGCGAAATCCGTTTTTGCCGCCAGCAACACCCCAGATGTGCCCAGGGACACAAAGCCGTCGCCCTCAGCAAAGCACCCGACGCCACAGGCCGACGCGGCATTGTCGCCACCTCCTCCGACCACGGTGACAGACGGCGAAACGCCCCATTCGGCGGCCAGGGTTGCGCGCAATGTGCCCGATGGCGCAGAGCCTTCGACAAGACGGGGCATCTGGTCACGGCGCATACCGCTTTGGGTCAACAAAGCATCCGACCAGTCCCGCGCGCCCACATCCATCCAGGACGTGCCCGCGCTGTCGGACATGTCCGATACGTGGTCACCGGTCAGCCACAGGCGCAGATAATCCTTGGGCAAAAGAACCTTTGTGATCTGGGCAAAAACCTTGGGTTCAGTGTCAGCGACCCAAGCAACTTTCGGGGCCGTGAAGCCGGGAAAGACGATATTGCCGGATACACGGCGGAAATCAGGCAGGGCGTCCAGATGCGCCGCCTGATCGGCTGCGCGGGTATCGTTCCACAACATGCAGGGGCGCAAGACCTGGTCGCGATCACCCACCAACGTCGCCCCATGCATCTGGCCTGACAGGCCGATGGCGCGCAAGCTGGCAATCTGGGCGGGATAGAGCCTTTTCAGCTCAGAAACCGTGACCTGGCAGGCACGGATCCAATCGGCCGGGTCCTGTTCGCTCCAGCCCGAATGGGGGTGCGATACCGGATAGGCATGGTCAGATGCACCGACAATCCCGCCATCCCCATCGACAAGCAGCGCCCGAAGCCCGGACGTACCCAAATCTAGACCCAGATACATATTTCCTCCCGCAGCGGCGTCATTATTTTATCCGCTAAAATATGTTGGCGCGAGTCGAGGAACCTGTCAACGCGAAAACCGCCGGTCCTTTGCAGGTCCGGCGGCTTGGTCGTGTGTGTCAGGGCTTATTTGATGCAGATACCGCCGATCTTCACGGTGCATCGGCCCGTGTGCCCGCCGGCACCATCCGCGGTGCCCGCCGGGCCATCAGGCTTGGGCCGCCCACCACCGCCCACACCGATCAGGATTTTGGGACAACCGATACCTTTGATCGGTGCCAGCCCGGTATTGCGACAGATGCACTGTGACGGCGACACCGCCCGCATCCCGCTGTAACGGCATTCGCATCCCTCTCCGCTGCGCACCGTTGAACGGCTGTCACATTGCGCAGCGGGTTCGGGCGCGGGTGTCGTCGGGCGAGAGGTCCGTTTCACACAGCCCTTGCCCGTCTCAAAGCTGTAGCCTTTGACACAACCACATGAGGTCGTGTTGCGCTGATACATACGCTCGTATTTACAGACGCAGGCAGCACCACGCGCCACGGTGGTTCCACGATCACATGCCAATGGCGGATTTGGCATGGGCGGCAGATCGACAGTCACGCAAGCCTCAGGGCTGGAGCCCAACAGCGGCACACCCAGACGGGCAAACAGCGCATCATCAATCTCTCCAGTCGCCTCAAGACCCAGTTGTTCCTGCAATTGACGCACACCGGCGCGGGTCTTGCGACCGGGGGCACCGTCAACGGGGCCACCGTCGATGCCCAACATCTGCATCGCCTGCTGTACCAGCAAGGCCCGTTGGAACGTGCTTTCGCCAATCCCGATAGAGGCACAGTTCTGGAACTGCCCCCCCTGATGCAGACCGGGGATGGTCAGGTTCAGCTGAACCGCGCTGCTGGTACCTGGCGCAAGCTGCGCGCTACCGTGCAGACAGCTGACGGACTTGCCATCACTGCGCAGACAGGTCCAGCCTTCGCCACCCGTGGCCTCGGCCGCTTTCGGGGACGACTGAGCAAATGTGTCCGTCAGCACAATTGGGCCGGAATAGACACCATTTCCGACATTCTGAACCGACAGCTCAAAGTCGCACGAGTAGGTCTGTGCAGCACGGTTCACCTTGCAGTCGCCCAACGACGCCTTTTGCGGCTCCAACAGGGCTGTCGGGGTGACTGGCGCGGTCTGTTCTGGTGGAACCGGGTTGTCGACACAAGACCGGTTGTTGACGTAATCCGGTTCCGCAATCGGCTGACCACCCCGTTCAACGGTGACCAAGGCACAGTTGGTCCAGGCGTCTTCCAGCACGTTGCCTTGCACCCAAATGCGCGGCAGAGGCAGCGACAGGCTCGCCCCAACCGTCCAGCGGCATTCAAGCGGTGCCTGGTTGTTGCAGATCCAACGCGGATCGTCCGGGTTGTGCGCCGCATAGGTCAGACCAAAGCTGGAGCCATCACCCTGGAACGGGTCCGTCACGATGACAACATCGCCCGGCTGCAAGCTGCCGGAAATCACCTGTGGTTGCAGATAGAATTCGGCATGCCCCGTACCGGGAATGGCCTGATCGATGGTCTTTTCCAGTGCCATATCGACATTGGCCGCAACGGGCGGTTCAAAGTCGACACAGACCGGGTCCAACAGCGTGCCGTCGCCAAGGTTGCCAATGGCACAGTTCTGCATGTCCGGCAGCGCATCCAGGGTCGGGAAACTGACCGTCGTGGTCAGGGTCGCCTGATTGCCCATGTTGTGCAGATCTGCTCCGGTAATGGCACAATCCACCTGCGAGGCTTGCGCCCCCAACAGCTCCTCTGGGGCGCAGGTGAACCCTGGCCCGCCTGTGCCAGACAACAAAACCATGCCGCCCGTATCCGGATGGCCAAGCGCATCGGACACCGAAATCGCACCGGGTGTCGGCGGACCGGTCTGGGTCACCGTGATGGTGCAGGTGGTGGTATACAGCGCCGCGCCTTCGACCGGCTGTTCGCAGCTCTTGTCCAGCGTCACCTGGGGTTGCGGCGCATCGGGGCCCGAGACCACGATCGGCACACAAACCTGTTCGGCCGCGACCACGCCGCCATACAGCGACGCGTTCAGGCAGTTGGTCAAATCCGAGGCATCCGCGCCGTGATCACCCAGCAGGGTCGAGGTGACCGTCACGCTCATCGTGCCACCTGCTGCGATCAGATCATCGGTCGCGATCATGCATTGCCCGGTGGGCAGATTGCCCGGCGACGGCATATAGGTGTCCTGACAGGTCCAGGCCGGATCAGATGGGTTCATGAACCCGCCAGGTGTGGTGATGGACCATTGGTTGCCGGGAACGCCATTAAGCGCGTCAAACAGGAACAGCTGTCCGCCCGGTTGCAGGTTGGTGCCTGTCACCGTCAGCGCGCAGGTCAGCAGCATTTCGGGTTCGTTATACAGCGCGGTGCAGGATTTTGAGACCTCAAGCGCGGGATCGCCGATGTCGCTCCCCGATTCCCCACCGGTTTCCTCGCCTAGATCCAGATCGACACAGGACCGACCCAAGACGGTGTCCGGGCTCATCCCGGCCAGACCCGCCGGCACTTGGGCAGGATCGTTCAGATCAAACCCGCCCAACGGCGTGTCATCAGGCACCAGCATCGCCATGGCGCAGTTTTCGATGTCATACAGACCATCGTTGCCATAGAAATGCATCGCGTTGACGGTGAAGGTCTGCACCTCGTTCGGGGCCAGGGTCATGTCCATGACACAGGCAGCCGGGTTCAGCAGCGGCAGACAGCTGGCAGGCACCGCATTGGGCGATCCGGTCAGCCCGGTCACCACACCATTGGCAGCCCCATTCGTCATCTGCTCCAACAACGCGATGCGCCCCTGGAACGGCTGTGATCCATTGCGGACCTCGATCGTGAAGGTGCAATCAGTATCCGGTGCACAGGTGCCCTGCTTCAGTTTCACCACTTCAATTTCGGGCGGTTCCACCTGGAAATCCACACACGAGTGTTTGCCGTCGGTTTCCGCAGGAATATCCCCCGGTGCCATCGACATATCGGTCAGTGCGACACAGTTCTGGCCCTGATTGGGCCCCTCGCCCAGGTTTGCAGGCGCGTAATACGTCACCTGGAAATAGACCGAGCCCCCCGCAGGAACAGACACATTGCCTGTGCAGCCCGCCGTGCTGGTCAGGTCGGCAACATCACACAACGCGGGGCTGATCGAGGTGAACGTCCCCCCCGGCGTGGTGCCGTTGACCAATACACTGTCATGCAAGGTCGCGGGACCTTCATAGTCATCGGCCCCCAGGTTCGCGATTTCAAAGGTAAAGGTGCAAGGTTCGCCAGGGCGGCAGACACCGCCATGTTCCGCCAGCAATTGTTTGTCGATCTCCAACAGGTGATCGCCGGTGGCAAAACAGCTTTCGCTTTCAACCGCCGGGCCGGTGTCGCTGTGGAACACGGCCCCACTGGCGCTGGCCAGAATCTCGGTCGTGTGGATCAACCCCTTGGCGCAATTGCGATAGGCCCCGCCGGTGGTCATCTGGACCGAAAAGCTGGTGGAATAGCTGTCCCAGTATCCCGGCGTCTGATCCGTATCGATGCCATTGTGCATCTTGCAGGTCACGGGCGTCGGCCCCGGCACGCCGGTGCAATCCCAGCCCAAAGGCGGCGCGGGCGGCCAGTGCGAATTCACAGTCGCGGTGCCCGTGGCGATGGTATCCGTCACCACAATCGGGTTGTCCGGAGTTGGCGCGGGCCCGGAATAGTTCACGGTAATCGTGCACTCCGTATCCGACCCGAACGCATCCTGATAGGTCATCGGGGCACAGGTCTTGGACACTTCCAACGATCGGTCCGGTGCCTTTTCACAGGTCAGACCTTCGGGAATGACAATGTCCATCGCGCCGGTACAGCACAGATCCAACCCGTTGTCCGCCCCTGCGGCCTCAACCGCATGGGTCGAAATCTGAACCGTATCGCCCGCCAGCGCTCCGGCCAGCGAAAACGACAACGGATTCATCGGCCCGGCGGGTGTCAGGGTGACACCAGGGGTCAGCGCCTCGACATTCAACGACGCAGGATCAAAGCTGCCGGACAAAGCGTTGGTCAGCGTGACCTGGAAGTCTCCAGTCGCGGTGTTACAGGTGACCTCAGGCGTGAAGGGCGTGCACAAAACGGGGTCCGGGGTCGGATCGGGGATCGGATCGGTCGGCACATCAATGTTGACACAAGATGCCTGGTCTTCCGTCGCAGAAAGGGCGGGAATGGCATAGAATTCCGACCGCGCACAGTTCATCACCGTGTCGCCATCGCCCGTCAAATAGTCACCAAAATCAACGGTCACATCCAGGGTCGAGCTGTGGACCCCTGCGGGCGGCGGTGGGTTGCCCGACATCAGCCAAACACAATTGGCGGGCGGGCTGTTTGCCGGGATCGGAAGCGCGGGACAACTCCAGTCATCTGTGCTGCTAATCGACGTGATTGTCCCAACCACGGGCGTGTTGTTGATGACCATCTGGTCGGTCAGGCTGATGCGCGTGGGCTGTTGCCCGTCGCTGTCATAGGTGACGGTAATCTGACACTGCGCGGTCATGCGCCCGTCATCACCAACCACGGCAGGCTCACAGGTTTTCACCGTCTCGATTGAGGCCTCAAGCGGGGGTGTCACGTCCTCCACACCGGTGGTGAAATCCGGCCCTTGGTGAAGCGAGCACTCCGGACCGAAAACGACAAACGCGTTGTCGATATTCATCTCGTTGTCCATGTCCACGTAAAACCGATACAGCGTGTTCGCCGTCAGCGTCGCGCTATAGGCGACGCGCGTCCACGGGTCAGTCTTGGGGATGCCCGTGGGCAAATTGGTTTCCTGGCGCGGCGCAACCGAACTGTTGTCGGAAACCTTGAAGATTTCGATCCCGGCAGTGCCGGTGTCGCCACCCGGACGACGCGAGAAATAGGCGCCGTAATCGACTTCACCGTCACACAGCGGCGTAAAGTCCTGATAGAAGTCATTCGCCCCATCGGCGATGTCCAGATAATGCGTATACACGCCCGCCCCCAGGGCGCTGGCATCCTGTTCGGGGCCGTTGCTGCCATAGTTGCTGCCGCCGGGGCCATCGACCCGCACAACATTGGACCGGCTGCCCGACCCTAACACCCAAGGCGCAATGCCATGGCCAATATTGTTGCCGAAACTGGACGGAGGGTTCTGTTCAAACCCCCCATTGGTCAGCACGGGCGCAGCTGTTGCGGTGCTGCCGACAAGGGCCAGGATCAGGGAAAACGTCTTGAGAGCGCGCATCAGTTCGCCTCCTTCTCGCAGGCCGCGTCAGGCGCGGTGATGGTCACACTGGCATTGCAGCACGCATAGGGTTGGCCGGTCGCCTTGTCAGCGGCGTTATAGCCACACAGGGTCAGCTGGGCCGGTTGCCCAGGCGCCAATCCGGCCAAGGAGGTCGAAAATGCCTGAGTTAGAGACTGATCAGCGCTGATATTTCCCAGCATGCCGGCGGCATCTGTGATCTTGATCTGATCCAGACCATTTCCGTTCACATCGCTGAATTGTCCATTCCAGGTGTAGGTGCCGGTCACAGGATCACAGGTCGCAACCTCTTGCACCGCCAGACAGGGTTCAGGGGCGGGATCACCACCACCGCCACCACACAGCCAGGGGTACAACAGACAGGTCGGCACACAGCTTGCCCCAATACAGCCCCCCCCGGTGTTGTTGTAATCAGCATCAGTGTCCCACCCCGTATCAGGCCCGTCGCCCGTCGGCAGCCCGGTGTCAGCCCAGGTCACATAGTCCTCTGAATGCCCGCCCCGCCCGCGACAGCCCAGCACCTCGACATCGCCCACCTGACCGGTGAACTCGGCACTGTCATACCGTCCGTCAAAATCGCTGAAGTAACTGCGCCACGGCGGCATATTGCCGGTCAGGTCCAGCACGACCGGCTGGGCCTGAAGCCCGTCGATCTCCAGTTCGCCGCCCAGCTCAAGGGCTGCACGCAGATCGCGATGCGTGCGCAGCGATTCACCGGTGGTCCACAGCGTGCCACCACAGGTGCGCATGTCCCAGGACCCGGTGTCATCATAGCGCGGGCCAACCGCCACACCGCCCAGCGCGTTGGTCATATTGGCAGCAAATCCGACCGGGTACAGCGTGGGCTCCTCAACCCAGGCCGAGGGCGTTTCGGGGTCCTCGGGGTTTTCATACACATACCGCAGAACTTCAGCCTTGCGCGCCCGTGTCAGGGCTTTGTGTTCAAAATCCCCCAACCGTGCGCCGCGCTGTGCCAGCACCATCGCGCCATCCCCGGTAAAGGCGATATCGGACACTTCAAGCACGGGGTGTTTGTCCGAAACAGACAGCTCCCAACGCGCATCATCCAGGAACTCGCCGGTCTCGCGGTCAATGCCAACGGACCAGATCTCGGGCCCTTCAGCTACGGCGTAAAATAGCCGCCCGCCATGCACTGCCATGCCCCAAACACGACGCGCCGGGGCGGCAAAGCCCCAACTGTCCGGATCTTCGCCGTCGAAACGGGGCGATGTAATATCCATCACGCCCGCGGGGTCAAATTCAACGGGAGTTTGCAGACCTGCACCATGATCAAACAGACCCTGTTCCTGCCCAAACAGATCAAAACGGTGGATCAAGCCGGTTTGCAGATCACTGACAAACAGCTGATCGTGATCGCCGTCAAAGGCTATATTTCCCAGACCCGGCCCGGTGTTTTCCTGCCCGTCCAGATGGACATTGGCAAACAGGGAGACCTGCCCGGTTTCGCCGCTGACCCGCCAGATGCTGCCAGGCCCTGCGGTCACGTCGTTGCCCCATTGCGCGCCCATCCAAGTTGCGCCAGGATCGCCAGTCAACAGGCGATCGGGGACGTTATCTTCGTCCACATCCGCGCCGACGATGTTCAGCCCATAGGCCGAACTGGCCCCCAGATACAGGTTGCGAAAATCCTCGTTATCAATGGCGATGCCGAACACCTGCCCGACGTCACGCGCCAGGATCTTGTCATACGGCGCACGGGTCAGTTCGGCACCATTGTGGGCAAATCCGATACCATCCGCCCCCAACAAGGTCGCCACCGCGCCATTCGGGTTCAGGAACCGATATCGCAGCGCATCCAGATCGGGTTCGACCTGTCCCGGACGGGTCAACGGGCGTTTCAGAACCGTGCCGGAAAACCCTGTCGTCACCACCGTACCCAGATCGAACAAGGGCACCGGAGGGCGATCTGCGGGCGCGATCTGGGCCCGTCCGGCCGCATCGCGCACAAAAGGCGGACGGGACGGCGTGCGCCAATTTCTGCGTTGCACAGGCCTCGCCACCTCGGCCGCACTTTGAACGGCGGTTGGAAGTTGCCAGGTCACATCGGCCTGCGCCATCACGGGCAACACGGCCATGCAAAGCGCTGTGACTAAGGCCCCTTCTTTGACAGCTTCACGCGCCGGTCGACGATCACCATGCGCCCCGACAAAGGGAACGCACGAGGGAAGAAAGGTGATGGAACGCATGAGGGTACTCCGCCAAAGAAGGGTTGCAGGCAATTTGGCCTGACAGAAGGGGCTGAATACATCACCCGAATGGGGGAAAATCGTGTCAAAGGGCGCAAACCCCGATGTTTTCGGCCCGGTGTGCCGCCGAAGGGCTGGTGCCGGACAAACGCGGCGCGACAGTTTGAAGCGACAACCATCGCCCGGACAACGCATGCAGGGCAGGGCCGTTGTGAAGGCCCAGCTGTGCCTCGACCCACTGAACGATCTGGGCATAACCCGCTTGCATCTGGGCAACTCCCTGCCAATAGGTCGGGCTGTTCACCGCCGCGAATTGCGCACGCTTTGCACCATCGTAAAAGGCTGCATAGGGGGTCGCCACCGCTTTGGGCAGACCTGACAGATCAGCCTCCCCTGGCGTGCCCACAGAATGGATCGCAGGGGCCATATGCACCATCAGATCCGTCAGGTCCTTTAGGATGTCATTGGCCAAGAGGGCGCGTTTAAGCGGTAAAACAGTCTCTATTCCCGCCAAATTCGCCACCAAATCACGCAAGTTCGCCTGAGCTGACAAATCATGTTGGTCATGCCGCCCGCCGATCCCCCGGCGCCCCACATTGTTGCCCAGATCCATGCAGTAATCCGTCTCAAGCCGCAGATCGGCATCCAGGCGGACAAACAAGGCCCGTCGGTCCAACAGCGCCGCCTGATAGGCTTGGCGATAGGTGTCGGACTGTTCCGGGGACAAGACATCGCCCCGAGCGACACAGGCGAACAGAGGGTCGTCTTGCACGGTGCCATGCACAAAGCTGACCGCGCCGAATTCGAACAGGCGGTCGGTCAGTACCACGACCTCATCCCCAGTATGGGGCGTGCGATTGGCCATAAACGACAGCCCATAGGCCAGCGTCATCACGACGAACAAAAAGATTGCAAAACGTCGGATCACGAGCACCCTCTCCCAGCAATCAGCGACAGGCCCGACGAGCAGACACAGCGCGACGGAGATACATGGGTCATGTCTTTGTATCGACAGGCACAGGTATCTCCGCGTTTGACGGTCGAGCTGGGATCACAGGTTGCTGCGGGGGTTGGGTGCGCATTCACGGGGCCGCCTGTCAGACCACCCAGACCGGGGATTGGAATGGGGAAAGGAATAACGCGAGGCGCGGGCGTGGGTGTGGGCGCCTTGATCTGCACACATCCCGCCCCGGCAACGAATTCGCTCCCGGCCTTGCATGAACAGGCCAGCCCGCTTGCATTGCGTTGCATCCCATCGAACCGACACCGACAGGCCCCTTGGGAAAATCGCGTTGTGTGCGGGTCACAGTCAGGCGTGGGCGCGGGAACCAAAGTGGTTGAGGCACAGCTGCGGTTGTTGCCCGGCACGACGTCGCCAAATGCGCCCAATCCCAGGACCGCCAAAAGCGCGGGGTCCAGCGGGTCCGAGGCTGTTATGCCCTGCGCTTGGGAAAACGCCGCCACTGCGGCCTGCGTTTTCGGACCGGCCTGCCCATCCGGCGGGCCCGCATCAAACCCCAGTGAGGACAGCGCGGATTGCACCAGCCGGACCAGAGCCGGACCCTCAGGCGGGGTAAATTCGGCGCAGACCGTTACCTGGCGGGGCTGATACCCGACCGCCATGTGCAACGTGATGGGCAGGGCCAGACCGGCAGACATCACCGCAGCGGGCACCTGACAAAAGCTCGCGGCACCTCCCAGATCATAACAGGGCAAAGGGCCGGTCAGCGTGACCTCGCCCTGATCCGCATACAGCACCAAGGGCAGATGCCCGGCCGAGACATCTCCAAGGGGCTGTGTCAGTGTCAAAACACCGCCGCACTCATTTCCAGCCGCCCCCCCAACCGCCCCCAAGGGGCAATCCGACGGCAGGTCGACCGACACTGCGAAGTCCGCGGGATTAGTGCCTGCATCAGCCCCTGTATCCGGCGTTGGTCCGATGTCTTCCACGGGCTCAGCCACAGAGGTCGGAGCGCATTCAAGGTCTGACTGGGGCACGGTCAGGGTGGAAAAACAGCACTGTGCCGGATCAGCCCCCATGCCGGCCATGGCCAAAGTTATCGACCCCACACGGGACATGGGAACGATGGCTTCACCCTGCCCCGGAGCCATTCGGATCAGGCGATCTCCCAACGGTCCCCCAGGCTGGGTTGCCACCAATGTCAGGTCCAAATCATCGCTATCACGCATGACGCGCAAGGCGGGCACATTGCCGTCGCACACCGTTTGGATGACCGGCGCAGGACAAGGCTGCAATGGGTCAGCCGCCGCCCCTAAGGGCAGCATCAGAAATGCTAAAATCAAAATCAGATTTCTGGACAAGGCCCACCTGAACTGTCACGCTTTCTTTTGAATGGTTAACAGGTGATCCTGACAAGGCGAGGAAAAAATGCGTTTTCTTTCAATTCTCTTCGCAGGGGTTACGCTGGGCAGCCCGGTTTTGGCCTGTGATGCGCCCTATGCGCCCCAGGCCTCTCTGAATCAGGCCTGGCCCGCACAGGATCGGGCCACGTGGTACGGGCTGAGCCAAGGATCAAGGCTGGTGCCAATTGCCTGGTACAACAGCCTGACCCTGGCCGATGGCACTGCGGATTTTGCCGCGCGCACGACCCAGGAACGCTATGCCACCCGGTTCTGCGCCAACAGTGATCTGCCCGTAGGATTTGTCATCGACAGCGACCCCGAAAGGGGCGACGCGCTGGGGTTGACGTGCGCGGCCTGCCACACCGGCACCTTGACCGATGGGCAGCACGAATTCGTCGTCGAAGGCGGCGCATCCGAGCTGAACCTGCAATCCTATATGTCCGACTTGTTCCAAGGCCTGGATACGGTGTTTCGCGATGGCGGCACCACGCCCGGCCCGCGCTGGACCGCCTTTGCCAACGGCGTGTTGGGGGCCGGTCACAGCGGCGAAGATGCCGCGAGCCTGCACGCCGACCTGCGTCACTGGTTACAGCAACGCCATCTGGTGCAGAAAAGCATCGACGCGGGCGGGGATTGGGGCCACGGGCGCACCGATGCGGTGCAGGTGATCCTGAACACCGCTGCCGTTCTGTCCGGCCCGCGCGCCGGTGTCGATCTGCCCCCCGCCACCGCACCTGTGTCTTTTCCGCATGTCTGGAATGCACCGCAGATGCAGCGTGTGCAATGGAACGGATCGGCCACGAAATTGGTTGATGTCGGCATTGTGGAAACGATGGAACTGGGTGCCATCGTGCGGAATGTCGCCGAGGTCATCGGCGTCTTTGCCGAAATTGAGCTAACCACAGATCGGCTGGGTAACACCGCGCGGTATCCCAGCCTGGAAAGCTCGGTCAGACTGGCCAATTTGGTGAGGTTGGAACGGTCGCTTGAGACATTGAAATCCCCCGCCTGGCCTGATGAATTCGGCACGCCAGACCCGACAATGCTTGGGCATGGCGCGCTGGTTTACCTGTCGGAATGCGCCGAATGCCACAGTCTTTTGGATCGTGACGACCTACAGGTTACCATCCATGACGCAGCCCCCGGAGGCGACGTCAGCACGCCCGTCACACGCCACATTGCGGCGTTTGACATGGCCAACCCCGGCGCACCTGCGTTGAACACCGACCCGTCGATGGCCTGCCATGTGCTGACCCATACCTCGTGGAGCGGCAAGTTCACGCGCCTGCACAACAGCTTTGCCGCCTTCCAGAAATTGTGGGGCGACAAGACCCTATCCGGGCTGAAACCGCAACAATTCGACCGCGATACGATCACGCTGCGTTTGATCGAGGAACTGGCGATGCGACTGATTTACGAGAAATCCGGCGAACTGGTTGCGCTTCAGGGTGAAGACATGGAACGCGCCGCCGCTGCGTTTTTCCGGGGCTTGATTGCCGGTGATTTTGGCACGGACCCGCGCCCCGGCATAGACCCGGCGGGCGACCCGGATGTCCCGCGCCCAGGCACGCACACCCTGACCTCGGTCAAAGAGATCCGCGCCCGGTGCGCCGAGTTCCTGGCTGACACGGACACGATACCCGAATACAAGGCGCGTCCCCTGAACGGCATCTTTGCTTCACCGCCTTACCTGCACAATGGCTCGGTCCCGACGCTGTATGATCTGTTGTTGCCCACCGATCAGCGCCCGCGCAGTTTTGCGGTTGGGGCGACGTATTATGACACGGAAAAACTGGGGCTTGGTGCCGCCCGGCCTGGCCCATCCGGCCAGTTTGACGTGACCCAACCGGGGAATTTCAACGGCGGGCATCTGTATGGCATCAGCCTGAGGGATGCCGACCGCGCCGCCCTGTTGGAATACCTGAAAACCCTATGAGTTGGACGGCGACACGGCTGACAGCCCAACGGCAACCTTGACCAATTCGGTGCGGTTGCGGGCGCTTGTCTTGCGCAAAAGCGATTTCAGCTGGCTGTTCACGGTTTCAACCGAACGCCCCCGAATTTCGGCAATTTCTGCATTGGAATGGCCTTCGGTGACCAAACGCAACACCGCCTGTTCGGACTTGGACAGGGGAAAGAACCGCGCCAGGATGGACGGGTCAACCTGCCGGTTGCGGGTGCTGTCCAGAATGCTGACCAACCGGGCCCCTGCGCCGAAATTGTCCAGGTCAGGGTGCCGAGCAATCGGGCAAATCTCTATGAATAGGCCCTGATCCTGGTCACCCATCGGCACGAACACGGCCTCGCGACGCGGTCGGGCCCCATGGCGACCATGGGCGCGCTGGTCCTCCATCAAGGCACGCAATTCGGGTTGCGCCGCCGCGCCCTGGAACCCCAGTCGACCGGCAGCCAGAGTGACTTCGGCATGGTCCTGGGCAATCCGGTGAAATTCACTGTTGCCATAGGCCAGATGCCCGGCCCCGGTAACGATACCAACCCCGATCGGCAGCCCATCCAGATACTGACCCACCCCGTCACGCACCGCTACCTGGGCAGAGAAAGCACGGCCAATGGACAGCGCCTTGGCCAAATGCGCCAGGACGACTTCCGCCTCGCGCAACATCTCGGCCCCTGGCAAGGGGCGGCCTTCAAGGAACTGAAAGGCGAACCGATCCATGTCCCAGCTTTCTTTCGACAACAAACAGCCGAACCGGTCCGACACCCCGCGCCGCGCCATGGCCTGAACATTCGGCCGCGGCAGAGCGTTCTCACCGGGTCGGGTCAGGGCCTTGTCGTGGATCAGGTTGATTTCATTGCCGCTGGATGACAGATCGGCCAAACGGTCTTGGTCGGCCACTTCGAAATCATTAAAGCGCGCGGCATAGTCCGTGATCGCCTCCCGATCATAGACCAACGACAGGTGCTGCAAACCGACCTCGCGCCGCCCATTGATCTGCTGACAATCAAAAATCATCGCGCCATGGGCACCAATACGATCGCTCAGCTCCTGCAACAGGTCGGGCAATGTCTGCGGCGACAGGGCCGAGTCATAAATTGATTGAATGAACCTGTGATCAGCTGACATTTGTTTTACCCACTCGTTTGGATAGCATAAACAACACTGACGGCATGTCATGCAATAACAGAGTAGGTTCCTTCATGTTTCCAAAGATTTGCGCGATTATCGTGTTCGTGGGCGTGATGGCGACACCGCTGCATGCCACTGACGCGTCGGCCACCGCACAGGCGCGGATTGCCGAGCTAGAACGCCAACTGGCGGCGACGCAAAGCTGCGCCCTGGCACCCGATGATCTGCCCGTGCAATTGCTGCGCAAGCTGGCGCGACAGGCGGACAACAACGCGCGGGTGCAACTGGGGCTGGCCTCGGGACCGCTGATGATCCCCGACGATCTGCTGTCGGCCCATGTGCCGGGTGAATATATCGTGACCCTGACACCTGAGGCATTGCCCCTGTCCGGTCCCGCCGATGTGACCGCACGATTTGGCATTCCCGCCGCGCAGGTCCTGCACAGCTATGGCGCCGCATTGTCGGGTTTTGCCGTGCGCATGGACCTGACCACGCGGGACCGGTTGCTGGTCGACCCGCAAGTCGCCGGAGTGGCGCAGAACGGATATGTCTTTGCCTCGTCCATCACTCCGCCCCTGCCTGCGCCCAGTCCTGTGGTGAACCCGATGGTCCACCCTGCACAGGCAACCCCAGGCCTGATTAACGTCTATGTTTTTGATACCGGCATTCGCAGCAGTCACATCGACCTGCGCGGGCGGGTGAATGCCTCTGGGTTTTCCTTTTTCGAAAACGGCATTGATACCGAAGATTGCGCCGGTCACGGTACCCATGTGGCCGCCCGGATCGCTGGGCAACAGCTGGGCCTGACCGACAAGGCACGGCTGACGTCCGTCAAGGTGATCGACCGGTTCGGCACGGGGGACGAAGCCACGGTGATCGCCGGCATCGACTGGGTTCTGGCCCAACCCGGCGCGGTGAAACTGGTAAACATGAGCCTGACCCGGCGACCTGTCGCGGACACTGGCCCGCTGGACATGGCCGTACAAGCCTTGATCGACGCGGGCGCGTTGGTTGTGGTGGCTGCTGGGAACGCGGCGGCGGATGCTGGTGACTTTTCCCCGGCCCGTGTTCCGGGCGCCATTACGGTGGGATCGGTCACCGACAGCCGCCTGTCAGATTTCTCAAACGCAGGCACCACGGTGGACCTCTATGCGCCGGGCGAAGACATCCCTTCGGCCTCGATCCGCGATGTGTGCGCGGTGCGGGCGCAGTCGGGCACCTCGATGGCCGCGCCGCATGTGACCGGGCTTTTGGCAGAAATCTTGGCGCAAGGTGTTTCACCAGAATTGGCGCTGTCGACCCTGATCTCTCAGGCCGAACGTATCGCCACCGGGGCCTATGAGGGCGAAGTTGAACGCCTGATCCTGAAATCTGTCGACACGCCCGTGACCCTGTGCCCAGATCGCCCCAAAACCGGCATTTCTGGTGAATTAGAGCCCTAATTCAAACAAAAACGCCCGGGTGTGGACCCGGGCGTTTCAGTGTTCAACCTGCTGATGTTCAGCCGATGATCGCGTTCAGTGTGGCCGACGGGCGCATGACGGCCGTTTTCTTTTCCACACTGGGGGCATAATACCCACCGATGTCGGCAGCCGGGCCTTGCACGGCCGCGAATTCGGCCAGGATGGCCTGTTCGCCTTCGGCCAATGCCTTGGCAAGCGGCGCAAAATGCGCGGCCAATTCCGCGTCATCATCTTGAGCAGCCAGAGCGTCGGCCCAGTAACGCGCAAACCAATAGTGGCTGTCGCGGTTATCGGGCTGACCGACTTTGCGCGACGGCGACCGGTTGTCATCCAGGATGCCCTGCGTCGCGGCCTCGGCAGCCACGCCCAGCACACCGGCTTTGGCGTTGCCTTGTGTGTCGGCCAGGAAGTTCAGGCTTTCACCCAAGGCACAGAATTCGCCCATCGAGTCCCAGCGCAGGTGGTTTTCTTCGACCAGTTGCTGCACGTGCTTGGGGGCGGACCCGCCAGCACCGGTTTCAAACAAGCCACCACCGTTCATCAGCTTGACGATCGACAGCATCTTGGCCGAGGTACCCAGCTCCAGGATCGGGAACAGGTCGGTCAGGTAATCCCGCAGCACGTTGCCGGTGATGGCGATGCTGTCATTGCCAGCGGTGATCGTTTTCAGCGACTGCGCGGTTGCTTCGCGCGGCGCCATGATCTGGAACTTGTCGGCCACACCTTTGGCCTCCAGAACCGGGGTCACGTATTTGATCAGTTCGGCGTCATGGGCGCGGTTTGCATCCAGCCAAAAAATCGCTTCGGACCCGGTCAGACGCTGACGGTCCAGGGCCAGTTGGATCCAGTTTTCGATCGGCGCCTGCTTGGCGGTGCAAGCCCGCCAGATGTCACCGGCCTCTACGTCGTGGGAATGCAGCGTGTCGCCATTCGCCGTGACAACCCGGATGGCGCCGTCAGCCGCAGCTTCGAATGTGGTCGGGTGCGAGCCGTATTCTTCGGCCTTCTGCGCCATCAGGCCGACGTTGGCAACGGACCCGGCAGTGGTCACATCCAACGCGCCGTTCGCTTTGAAGAAGTTGATCGCCTCGTCATAGATCGTGGCATAGCAACGGTCGGGGATGACGCAGTTGGTGTCACCCTTGTTGCCAGCCGCATCCCAACCCTTGCCGCCCGCGCGGATCACGGCGGGCATCGAGGCGTCAATGATCACATCGGACGGCACGTGCAGGTTGGTGATGCCTTTGTCGCTGTCGACCATATACATGGCGGGGCGCGTCGCGGTCACGGCGTCGATGGCAGCCATGATGTCGGCGTTGCCTGCCACACGGTCCAGCAGATCTCCCATACCCGAATTCGGGTTCACGCCAGCGGCGTCCAATTCGGCACCGAATTTTTCGAACACCGGGGCCAGCCAGGCGCGTACAGCGTGGCCAAAGATGATCGGGTCCGAGACCTTCATCATCGTCGCCTTCATGTGCAGCGAGAACATGGTGCCATCGTCTTTGGTGTCTTCAATCGCAGCGGCCAGGAAGGCATCCAGCGCTTTGGCGGACATGAAGGTCGCGTCGGCAACGGTGCCAGCCTCTAGCGGCCAGCCATCTTTCAACACGGTCACGGTGCCATCTTTGGCGACGAATTCGATCTTCGCGTCACCGGCCTGTGCGGCGGTGATGGTGGCCGATTTCTCATTGGCATAGAAATCGTTGCCCGGCATCGAAGACACTTTGGTCTTGCTGTCCGAGGCCCAGGTGCCCATCGAATGCGGGTTCTTCTGGGCGAAATTCTTGACGGCCTTGGCCGAACGACGGTCCGAGTTGCCTTCGCGCAGAACCGGGTTTACGGCAGATCCTTTCAGCCCGTCATACTTCGCACGCACGGCTTTTTCTTCGTCCGTTGCAGGATCTTCCGGGTAAGCCGGCAGGGCGTAGCCCTGGGCTTGCAGCTCTTCGATGGCCGCAACCAGTTGCGGCACCGAGGCCGAGATGTTGGGCAGCTTGATGACGTTCGCATCGGGGGTTTTCACCAGCTGACCCAGTTCGGCCAAATCATCGTTCTGGCGCTGATCTTCGGTCAGGTAGTCCGGGAAGGTCGAAATGATTCGCCCGGCCAGGGAAATGTCCTTGGTGCCGACGTTCACACCCGCCGCAGCCGCGAACGAGCGGATGATTGGCAGGAAGGATGCCGAGGCCAGTTCAGGCGCTTCGTCTACAATTGTATACAGAATATCCGGTTTCGAAGTGTCAGCCATTTTCCTTACCCTTTTTTCAGCAGTTCTGGAGGCGTTGATATATGTGCGCGTCCGCGCAAGGCCCCGCACAGGAAAGGCGGAACCGTTCCCGGCCCGTGTAAAACACCTGAAAGGAAATTTCAATTCACCGGTTGCGCAAACGATCAGCGAAACCTCAAAACCCTGTCAGATGCGCGTGAAAGGCCTGCCCAAAGATGCGAAGACAGGCGCGTCTCAAACGGGACACATACAGCGGGGGATCATGAGGTGGCCATCAGATCAGCCGGCCAGACCCATACGAAACAGGCGCCCGTATCTACATTGGCCAGCGACAAGTCCCCGCCATGCGCTGTGGAAATGGCTTTAGCCAAGGACAGCCCCAGGCCGTTGCCTTTTCGATAGCGCGACGGATCGCTTCGATAAAACCGATCAAACACGCGTTCGCGTTCGGCCAGGGGAATGCCGGGGCCATTGTCGGCAATGGTCACCCGCAGCCCAGACCCGACCGCAACGGCAGAGACTGTGATCGTGCTGCCGCCGGGACAGTGGGTGATCGCGTTTTCGATCAGGTTCGCAAACATCTGCGCCAACAGGTTGGCGTTGCCCGGGATGGCGGGCAGGCCCGCATCGAGCTGGCCGGTCACCAAGGTCTGTCCAGCCTCGAACGCGGTGTCTTCGTAGATCTCCAGAACCGTCGCCAACACCTTGCCGACATCTGTTTCGCCATGATCCTCCAGCAGACGACCCCGTTCAAGCTCCGCGATGCGCAGCAGCGATTGAAAGGTTTCCACGATCTCGTCAATCGCATCGAGGCTGGCATCCCGTTGCATGTCGAAATCCGTATCAGGGTCAATCTTTTCAAGCCGTTGACGCAGCCTTTGCAAGGGTGAGCGCAGATCATGGGCGATGTCCGTCGTGATCTGCTTCTGGACATCGACCAGTCGCTCGATCCGTTCCAGCGTGTCGTTTATCTTGCGCCCAACCCGTTCAAGGTCATCTTTGGGCCCCTCACCGGCCGGAACCCGTGACGAAAGATCACCCTGACCAGCCATGTCCAATGTGTCGGATATCGCAGCAATACGATCCCCGGTCAGCTTGCCGACACGGGTGCCCAGATACAGGCCCACAGCGATGAACGCCAGAACACCCAGAATCAACGATGTACGCAGCGCCTCGAGCAATTCATAGATCACATGGTCCGATGTGCCCTGTATGATCGTGTAGCCATTGATCGGGATCGACTGCACCCAGTATCCGGTCGTCTCTTCGGGGTCAGCCGGTTCAACGCCGAAGGCTTCGATCGGGTAAAAACTGCGCAAGGGGGTGATGTTGACCACCTTGGCGTTCCCGGCGATGACCACACCGTCCGCGTCCACCAACGCATAGATCCGGTCGTATGTCAGATTGATGCGCCCCAATGCCTCGATTGAGGCAATCAACGCGTCAGACCCATCGCGCTCCGCCATCTGAACGAAACTTTCGGCATCATCCCACATCCATTCATGCGCCCATTCGCGCAGCTCGTGCTGAGACAACAAAAACGCAACGACGAAAATAAGCGTGACAAGGATCGTGTAGAGAAACGAATACTGCAACGACAGCCGAAAGCCGGTGCGATTGTGCGAGATATGCGGTGTGTCAGGCATGAAGGCTGTACCCCGATCCGCGCACCGTGTGGATCAAGGCCGCGTCAAAGGGCTTGTCCACCTTGTTGCGCAATCTGCTGACCAGGGCATCCACCACATTTGTTTGCGGGTTGAAATGAAATTCCCAGACCGCTTCCAACAACATGGTGCGCGTCACCACGCGTTCCGTGTGGCGCATGAGGTAACACAAAAGGCGGAATTCACGTGGTTGCAGCTCTATTGGACGCCCCGCACGCGACACTTTTTGGCGCAACAGGTCCACGACCAGATCCGCCACTCGCAGCTCGGTTTCTTCTTTCTTCAGGGTCGGGCGCCGGGTCAGGGCCTGAAGCCGGGCTGACAATTCGGCAAAGGCAAAAGGTTTGGTCAGATAATCATCGCCGCCAGCGGTCAATCCATCGACACGGTCGCTGACACCGTCCATGGCGCTTAGAAACAGGACTGGTGTCGTGTTGCCCGCCTCGCGGATCGCCCGGACCATGGCCAGCCCATCTAGTTCGGGTATCATCCGGTCGACCACCATGACGTCGAAATCATCGTCCAAGGCCCGCAGGAACCCCTCGCGCCCCGTGCGGGCCCAGTCCACTGACTGCCCCTCTTGGGTCAAGCCACGTATGATGTAGTCGGCGGTATCTTCGTTATCCTCGACGACCAGAACACGCATGTGCTTCTCCTTCCAGACCACCATACAGGCGGGTCAAACCGGGTGAAAACGCAAAAGGCAAACATTGGCAAATTGTAATGTCACCGTCATCCTGCACCGAACGGGCCGACTGTAATGACCTTGTGAGTGAAACACGAGGAAACAAATGACCCAAACCTCAGCCCCCGATTTCTTGCACGACTCTGTGTCCTTGTCCCTGCTGCATCAGGTAAGGTCGCGGATCACGTTTCGCATATTGGTATATGGCGGGTTGGGGATTGCGCTGGTCTTGCGTGTGGTTCTGGCGATCTGGGTGCCGTTCACCGATACCACCGAGGCCCGCTATGGCGAAATCGCGCGGGTAATGGTGGAAACGGGCGATTGGGTAACCCCGTGGTTTGACGATGGCGTACCCTTTTGGGGCAAACCGCCATTGCACACCTGGCTGTCGGCGGCGGGCATGAAGCTGTTCGGCATCAGCGAATTTGGTGCACGTTTCTTCATTCTGGTCGTGTCAGTTTTCTGCCTTGGCGTGATCGGAAAATGGGCCGCGCTGCGTCGGGGAAGCGATGTGGCCCTGGTCGCCGTTTTGATCTGCGCGCTATCCCTGTACTATTTCGGCGCCTCTGCTTTCGTCATGACGGACATGCCGATGGTGCTGGGTCTGGTGATGTCGATGATCGGGTTTTACGAGGCATCGCGCGGTGGTTCTGCCGCGCGCATGTGGGGGTATCTGTTCTTCGCCGGGCTGGCTGTCGGGCTGTTGGCCAAGGGGCCAACGGCGGTTGTCCTGACGGGGCTTGCGCTGACGCCGTGGTTGCTGCTTGGCGGTCGCTGGCGGCGCCTGGCCCATTTGCCCTGGGTCAGCGGGCTGGTGCTGACCATATCACTGGCAGCCCCGTGGTATATTCTTGCCGAGCTCAGCACCCCCGGGTTCCTGCGCTATTTCCTGATCGGCGAACATATTGAACGGTTTTTGGTGCCGGGATGGGCAGGCGACCTTTATGGGGTTGGGCATGAGCGGGCCAAGGGCATGATCTGGGCCTATGCGCCCGGTGTATTTCTGCCCTGGACACCCCTTGCCATTGCGCTGCTGGTGATGCGCCCAAGGGCTGTTCGGGCGGCCTTTGCCGAAGATGACTGGCTGTCCTACCTGGGGTTTTGGGTGTTGGCGCCGCTGATCCTGTTCACTCCCTCGGCCAATATTCTTGCGGCTTATCTATTGCCCGCGCTGCCCGCCGCGTCCTTGTTGCTGGCGGTTCTATGGGTCCAGATATTCGGCCTGTCTTCTCGCCTGTCGCGCCTGAGCTTGCTACTGCCGGCCTGTTTGGCGCTGGGGATATACGCCACCCTTGCCGCCCTGCCGGTGGTCGCGCCGGACCGGATAAGGTTGAAAACCTTAAGGCCAATGGTGTCCGCAATCGCTGAAATCGCGCCGAACGCGGTTTTGACAACCTTCCCTGATCGCCGCTTTTCCGCCGAGTTTTACACAACCGGGCGGGCAGAGAGCCAAAGCGACCTGACCGCCTTGGCGGCGTTGATGTCAAATGACCGTCTTGACGCCGTTGCTGTGCGCCGAGATTACCTACGCCGCGCAACCGCCAGTCTGACCCCGGGATTTCGAAATGCCGGAACGTTTGGCCGTTACGTCCTGTTCCTGGAGCGCCCCAATCTATCGAACAAAGGAATTGGACAATGAACATCCAGCCCAGTGGCCTGATGGCGACCCTGTCGTCGCTGTCTCTGACCCCGGATCTGTCGATTGTGATCCCGGCGCATGACGAAGAAGCGAACATCGCAGAAACGATCCGTCGCGTTGCTAAGGAAGCGGCCCGGCTGGTTGACCGTTTCGAGATCATCATCGTTGATGATGGCAGTCATGATACCACACTGGCCACCGCGCAAGACCTTTGCAAAACCCTTCCGGTGCGCGTGCTGCGCCTGTCGCGCAACTTTGGCAAAGAACAGGCGATCATGGCCGGTCTTCAGGCCACTCGGGGTCAGCGGATCGCCATTCTAGACGCCGACCTTCAGGAACCGCTGCATCATCTGCGCACCATGTTGGGTCACCTCGAGGACGGCTATGAAATGGCCTTTGCAGTGCGTGCGCACCGGCAGGATGAACCACCCCTGAAACGGCTTTTGACACGCATGTTTTATCGTCTTCTCAGCCTTGGCAGCGAAGTCGACATCCCCCCTGACGCCCGCGATTTTCGGGTCATGGATCGGCGGGTTGTCGACGCCTTGCTGGAACTGCCCGAACGAAACCTCTTCATGAAGGGCCTGTTTGGCTGGGTTGGTTTCCGCACCATCGCAGTACCAATCGAACTGGCGCCGCGCGCGGGTGGGCACAGCAAATTTGGCCTGAGCGGGCTCGTGCGTCTCGGACTGACGGGCATGACGGCCTTTACCAACTGGCCTCTTCGGGTTTGGACTGGTGTCGGCATGAGCATCGCCAGCCTGTCGGTCCTTTATGGTCTTTGGATCGCCGCGCGAACCATCATTTTCGGAGTTGACGTGCCAGGCTGGTCAACACTCGCCGTGGGAACCTTGTTTCTGGGCGGTGTGCAACTGATTTCGATCGGAGTGCTTGGCGAATACCTTGCCCGCGTCTTTACCGAAGTCAAAGGCCGCCCCGGCTTTATCATCGCCGAAGAAATCAGTTCCGAGACCTTGAAATGACCTTGAAATCTGCAATGCGATTCGGGCTTGTCGGCGGGTTGGCAACCTGTGTGCACATCCTTGTCGGAGGGGTGTTGATCCTGTCAGGAACAAGCGCCTCCACAGCCAATATCATAGCATTCTGCTTGGCGTTTTTTGTCAGCTTCTCGGGGCATTACGGCTACTCGTTTTCCTCGCCTGACATCCCGATTTCGCGCTCGCTCCGGCGGTTTCTTGTCGTTGCTCTGACCGGATTGGCCGTGAACCAGACCTTGCTGCTCGGCCTTGTGCATACGACGATACTACCGCCCACCATCGCGCTGTCGGTATCGACACTCGTCACGGCCGCTTTGACGTATGTTTTGTCCCAGCATTGGGCATTCCTGGCTGATACATAGCATACAGGGCTTACGTAAGAACGCAGTGGGCACGACTTTTGTGTGGAACATCACTCCAGAAGCGGCCCTCGATGTATGTGAATCGTTTCGGTTTTTCTGGAGTGTAAAACGCGGAGCAATATTGGGCTACAGAAACGGCTGCGAGATGCGGTTATAGCGGAGTAAATGTCCGCCAATTTGTGTCCTTCGTTTATTCGGAGGGCGGGAGATGTATTCTGTGGACATTCATAGTCGAGTGCGCCGTGCCTGTTTGAAGGACGGAATGTCTGCCCGTGAAGCGGCGCGTGTTTTCAACAAGGATCGCAAAACGATAGCGAGGATGCCACGTCATGAGTTGCCACCGGGCTATCGCCGCTCAGAAGCGCCCCGCCGTCACCGAAGTGCTGACGCATGGACTGGATGACAGCATCGCCACCCTGACCCTGCTGGAAGTGCCCGTGCGCGCCATCGCCGAGGGCGACAGCTTCATCGCCCGCGCAGGCTGCGACAAACGCATCGCCATCTGCAGCGCGAAGTTCGCCAATACCGTCAATTTCCGGGGCTCACCTGTTCAGCAGCCGCAAGTTATGCAGGATCGGTGGACAAAACCGCTGCGGCGGCCGCGCAAGTGTCAGCAATCTTCGGCGATGCTACGCCCGCCA
>Ga0209121_10000208_pt1 | contig 61763 bp, 58 predicted proteins | sample Cruoilmetagenom3_FD_187292 | JGI IMG/M metagenome (GOLD analysis project Ga0209121, IMG submission 187292) | Oil polluted marine microbial communities from Coal Oil Point, Santa Barbara, California, USA - Sample 3 (SPAdes) (version 2) | ecosystem: Environmental > Aquatic > Marine > Oil seeps ...
GCGCCCTCTTTTCGGGATCGGGATAAAGGCGTTCTAATAGTGACTTAAGCATCGGCCCATTGGCGCCACAGGCCGAGGTACTGCCGACCTCTTCGTGATCGGAACAAATAAGCATACTGGTAACCTGCCCTTCTGATTCAATCAACGCTTTCATTGCGGTAAAACAGCTTAGAAGGTTGTCCAGCCTTGCGCTGGAAATGAAGTCCTGATTTAACCCAGTAAGAGCAGGCTTTTGACAATCATATAGGTAGAGGTCGTAATCCAAGACCTGAAGTTCCATAGGATCGCCGTACTGCCCCAGTACTTGTGCCGCTAGCAGTGATCGAAAATCTTCTTCGCAGTCTTCTCCATATTTAAATAACAGCGGCGGAATATCCGTCTGCGGATTAATCTTTCGATTTTCATTGGCCTCCCTATCCAGATGAATAGCCAGGCTTGGGATCACAGCAACGGGCTTCCTCATATCGACCAGTGCTTGCTGCAAACGGCCATCGCCAACATTAAACACTACGCGACCAGCAATTGAGAGATCGCGGTCAAACCAGGGATTGAGTAGTGCCCCACCATAGACCTCGACACCCAACTGAAAATAGTTATGATTCTTCATCTCAGGTTTCGGCTTCACTTTCAAACAGGGACTATCTGTATGTGCACCAACCATACGAAGACCACTCTCAACCACTGAATTTTCACCCACAACAAAAGCAATGATTGAAGAGCCATTTCGGGTCAAGTAATAACGCCCACCAGGAACCACATTCCAGCCATCCTCCTCCACCAAAGGTGAAAACCCTTCAGCCTCAAGAGTCATCTGAATATTTTTCACTGCATGAAATGGTGTTGGAGAGCGGTGGATAAAATCCAGCAATTGCTCGTTGTACCGTTTGTTGTCCATTCTATTTCCCGGTCTGCATTCCTAATTTTTTTCTGATAAGGCTTCGAGTCTCGCCAGTAAACTGGAGGAATCCCAACGTTGGCCGCCCATTTTCTGCACATCCGCATAAAAATGTTCAACCAGCTCTGTCACCGGTAATTGGGCACCATTGCGTGACGCTTCATTGAGAATAATCTCTAAATCCTTTCGCATCCAGTCAACTGCAAAACCATGCTCATATTCACCAGCCAACATAGTTTTGTAGCGATTATCCATTTGCCATGATTGCGCAGCCCCTTTAGATATCACACCAATAACTTTTTCAGGATCTAGCCCGGAAACTTTTGCAAAGTGAAGTCCTTCGGCCAACCCCTGTATCACCCCGACCGCGCAAATCTGATTAACCATCTTAGTTAACTGGCCATTCCCAACGGGACCCATGAGCGTCACTTCACGAGCATAGTGGGCAATAATAGGTTCGATCCGATGAAAAACCTTATCGTTCCCACCAACCATGACCGTTAGCGCGCCTTTTTCAGCCCCCTGCTGGCCACCGGACACCGGAGCATCCAAAAACTCAAGCCCCTGTTGCGCTGCAACACTGGCCAATTCTCGGCTAACTTTGGCAGAAACTGTGGTGTGATCGATAAAAACAGCACCCGCTTTCATTCCACTGAAAGCACCCGACTCACCCAAGGTTACCTGCCGAAGATCATCATCATCACCAACACAGGCAAAGACCACATCTGCATCTTTTACTGCCTCTTTGGGGGTTGGGGCAGAAATGCCTTTATACGTATCAAGCCAGGCCATCGCTTTCTCTGCATGGCGGTTATATACCGTAACCTCATACCCGGATCTACTTAAGTGCCCGGCCATAGGAAACCCCATTACGCCCAAACCCAGAAAGGCCACCTTGATCATTTGTTGCCCCACTAATTATGTACTTAACTGGTTAAAAGAATGGCGATTAACACCGCGCCAAGAAAAAGCCGATATAGCACGAAGGGAAGCATACCTATCCGATTGATCCAGGTAAGAAACAAATGGATACAAAGGTAAGCACTAATGCCAGAAAGTGCTGTACCCAAAGCAATATCCGCCCAGGGCACTGCATCCAGCTGCATAAGCTGCACTGTTTTATAGCCGCCGCTCAAAACAATAATCGGAATTGATAGGAGGAACGAAAATCTCGCGGCTGCAGTACGATCAAAACCTAACGCCAAGGCCGCTGTGATAGTGATACCAGACCTTGAAGTGCCAGGAATCAACGCTAGTGCTTGCGCACAACCAACGAACAAAGCAGAAAACCAGGTAAATTGATGAAGATCTTTGACTCTCTGACTAAATTTATCGGAAAGCCCCAATAAAATACCAAACACAATGGTGGTAAATGCAATAACGGCGATAGAACGAAGATGATGCTCTATTAAATCACCAAGGAAAAGTCCTGCCAGACCAGCTGGAATGGTCGCCAGGATTATCTGCCAGGCCAGCCTGCTTTCAGGTGTTTGGCTACCTAGGGCTAGGCTCTGGCACCAACGAACTACTAGCAACCTAATGTCCTGCCTAAAATAAAACAAGACAGCGATTAATGAACCGACATGGACAGCCACATCAAATGCAAGGCCCTGGTCTTCCCAGGCAAGAATTGCAGAAGGCAAAATAAGGTGGGCAGAACTCGAGATGGGAAGAAACTCTGTGAGCCCCTGCATCACTGCCAGAAAAATAACCTGAACGGTATCCAATGTTGCGAATTTCCCCTAATTTTGTAAGCTATTGCTCAGGTTTTCTGACGTAACCGCTGGCGTTTTTTCCAAGTAATTTTATCTCTCAAATAGACCGGGCTGACCTGGTCTATCGAGCACACTTGTCCCGCGACTACTTTCGGCAAGGCAATGGTTAGCGTATCTCTAGCATCAGGCAACAGCATTGAATCCACAGTGGCCGGCACTAGTTGAATACGATCCGCATAATTCCAACCATCACCTACAACCGTGTGGGGCGAGTCAGAAAACATAGAATAGACCTCTTCCGGGGAGGTCAAACTATCATCTGTAACACGGCTCAAACTTTCGTTTTCATACTGAAACAAACCCCAATAAATTTCATCCATTCGGGCATCGAGCATGGGAAGAACATAACCATTAGTTGAAACTTGAAGTCTCCTAACGGCCGTATACGCTAATGTTTCTAAACTCGAGACAGCAAGTACTGGCAAGTCCGCACCAAAGGCTAGGCCCTGGACAACGCCAAAACCAATACGAATTCCGGTAAATGACCCCGGACCCGCTGTAAATGCTATCGCATCGAGTTGCCGGAGGGTTTGGCCTACTTCGCTCAAAACCTCATCAACCATCGGTAAAATAAGCTGAGTGTGAGACCTGCTAGCCAGCTGAAAACGAGAAACAACATCAGCACCACAACTCAGTGCTACCGAGCAGGCCGGTGTCGATGTGTCAATTGCAAGTATATTTACCACGCTAAAAAAAATCCCCCGTCAGACGGGGGATTGTAACCTTTTTGTAAACGAGAATAGAGAAACTCAATGTTCTTTTTTCTTGAATAGTCCCATCAAAGAAACTTATTCAGGATTGAGTATCTTGCCCTGTAGGAGCTGCAACTGGAACTACCGTCTTATTCTCTGCAGATTGTTTAGCCACTTCTTTCTTTGCAGTAGTTTTTCTAACTGCTGGTTTCACGGCACGTTTTACTGCTACTGCCTTTTTAGGACGACCCGGCCCTCTTTTGGCTGTACTAGTTTTTGGTGTCGCTTTGGCTGTTGTACTTTTCTTTGGCCGACCCGGCCCCTTTTTAACAGCAGTGCTTTTCGCTGGTGCTTTAGCTGCGACTGTTTTCTTAGGACGACCAGGGCCCTTCTTAGTCGTTTTGGTGGTAGAAGCCTTGCTTGTAGCTGCTTTCTTGGGACGACCTGGACCGCGAGTAACAGCTGGTTTTTTTGCTGTCGTGGTGGCTGCGGTTTTCTTCGGACGACCAGGACTACGTTTAACGGGAGCTTTAGCCGTACCTGTAAGTGATTCGACTTTGGCCTCAGCTTTTTTAAGCACTTCCGTTGCTTGCTTCTGTAGACGTTTTTCTACCGTTTTTACACGAGAGACAGCACTCTTTTCAAGATCCTTTAACTGTAACGCTACATCCTTGGCACGCTGGTTGATCCAAGATTTCTCATAACGTTTGAGCGCTTTATCTAAATCGGCCTTGGTTTTAGCTTCAAGTTTTTGTTCGGCCTTTGCGATTTGATCTCGAGCTTTTTCCTCCATGGTCTTAATCTGCTCAAGAATTTTAGTCGCACGCAGTTCAGCTTTAGCAACTGTAGCCTTAACAACCAACTTATCGAGCTTGTTGACGTTCGTACGTACATCACTCGTCGCTTTTTTGAGTGCAGCTTCTGCAGCCTTAGTGGCATTTTTAGCAACTCGTGCACGACTAGTTGCCACTTTACTTCGAGCAGCGGCAACTTTTTTTGTCTGCGTAGCGATTTCTTTTTCAATGGCGCTAACAACCAAAGAGGCTTTATCAAGCGCCGAGGTCAACTTAGCTTTCTTAACAGTAGAAGTTGATTTTTTTGAGGCAGGCTTGCGTACTGCTTTTTTGGCAGCCGTTTTCTTTGCAACTCGCGCCATTGTATTTCTCCTTTATTATTTAGGAATACTGGACTTGCTCGATTAGTATAGAAAAAACCAGGTGGTTAAAGTTTATGCAATAAAAATAATTTTTCCACAAAAAAAACTCTTTTTGTGCAATTATCCGAAAAATAGTTGCCAACTCTAATTATTTACTCACCATTTATCTCTAAGAAGGGCTTTGTCAGTTTAAACAACGCAAAGGTGAAATCCGGTGAATCATTAACGCAAGGAATATAGTTATAGCTCAAACCACCGGCATCCATAAAAACTTGCCGATAGGAAATATTTAATTCCTCGAGTGTTTCGAGGCAATCAGCAGTAAATGCTGGGCTGACGACATCGACGGAGTCGACACCATCTTTGGCACACTTTTTAAGCTGCTCGTCAGTATAGGGTTCCAACCATTGCTTAGGGCCAAACCTAGACTGAAAGCCAATACTCCAGTCAGACGGTGATAACTGTAGCGCCTCAGACAGCGCGACAGCCGTAGCCATACAATGCTCTCTGTATGGATCGCCTTTATCTGCATACTCTTGTGGAATTCCATGAAACGACATCAATAGTTTTTTATTTCGCCCATTTTTTTCCCAGTATTCTCTGATCCGTTGAGCTAAAGCATTAATATATTCAGGGTGATCGTAAAAAGATTTTATTGTCAGAATATCGGGGACATCCCTAACCCCTTTAACTATATCTGATAGTTGATCATAGATTGCACCTGTAGTTGATCCAGAATATTGCGGATACATTGGAACAACGATATATCGATCTATGCCTTTTTCTTTTAACGAAGCAATAACTGCAGCTATGGAAGGGTTACCGTAAGTCACGGCATCAACGACTAATGGAGCCTGCGTTTTATATTCTTTATTCAACAATTCTTTTAACGCCGCCACCTGACGATGACTGATAACACGAAGTGGAGAACCTTCATCCCACCATATTTCTCGATATGCATGAGCTACTTTTTTGGCGCGCAATGGAATGATGACCAGCCTAAGCAGAAACCACCAGAGCAGGCGCGGAGCCTCGACCACTCGCCTATCTGAAAGAAACAACTTCAAAAATCTAGATACACCTGCTGCTGTTGGAGACTCAGGCGTACCCAGATTAACAAGAATAATCGCTGACTTTTTCATAGCATAAAAGTAATGAAAGTTTGGGTAAAAAAAATGGGCTCCGAAGAGCCCATTTTGCATGACTTATTGACCTCAGGCCAGCGCCGCTTCCAAGCGAGACTGAACTTCGTCCAATGGGCCCACACCGTCAACACGAGCATAACTTGGCGCGGTCTCTGGTTGAGATGTAGCCAACCCCTGGTAGAAACCTACCAACGGTTTAGTTTGATCATGATAGACATTCAGACGATTACGTACTGTTTCTTCCGTATCGTCTTCACGCTGTATTAGCGGCTCGCCAGTCACATCATCCAGCCCTTCCTGCTTGGGGGGATTGTTGCTTACGTGATACACACGCCCAGATCCTTCGTGGACACGACGACCACTAAGACGAGCAACAATTTCTTCATCTTCTACATGTATCTCAATCACCTTATCGATGACAACACCTTCCGTCAACAATGCTTCCGCTTGAGGAATGGTTCTTGGAAATCCGTCAAAGAGAAAACCGTTAACGCAATCGGGTTCCTGAATACGCTCTTTAACAAGGGCGATAATCAGGTCGTCTGAAACCAATCCGCCAGAAGCCATAATACCTTTGGCCTTCAGACCAAGTTCAGTCCCAGCCTTCACAGCTGCGCGTAGCATATCGCCAGTAGATATCTGGGGGATACCGAATTTCTCGGTAATATAAGTGGCCTGAGTGCCTTTGCCGGCACCGGGTGGGCCTAACAGAATAATTCTCATCAGTGATCTCCGGTTTAAAGGGGGGTAACTTATTATTTATTTGTTACCCAGTTCTTCATTAATCGGCGCAAACCTTACACACAAATGCCCGCGTTCACAAGGTGTGGGCTTGTTTAAAGCACAGAGATTACGGTTGTTTAGCCTGATCCCATAAGCGATCCAGCTCATCGAGAGTTGTTTCAGACAGGGTTTTGCCGGTAGCCCGAACACTGTTTTCAACGAACTGGAAGCGATGCTCAAACTTTCTGCCTGATTTACGCAAAACTGTTTCAGCATCGAGTCCAAGGTGACGGCACAAATTTGCCATAGTAAACATCAGATCCCCAAGCTCATCTTCAATAGCTGCCTGGTCTCCCTCCTTAAGGGCTACTTTAAACTCTTCTGTTTCTTCATCTAGCTTATCGACTACGCCATCGATCGATGGCCAATCAAAGCCGTGGCTAGCAGCTCGTTTTTGAAGTTTCACTGCACGCGTTAAGGCAGGAAGACTTTCTGGAATATCTGCAAGTATCGACTCTGCACCTTTGCTCTGTCGCTCGGAAGACTTAATCAATTCCCAGGTTTTTTTTATCTGCTGTTCGTCAGGTGTGGCTTCTGCATCTCTCTTACTGTTGAGTGTTCCGTCGGGAAAAACATGGGGGTGGCGCACTACCAGCTTTTGGACAAGTACGGCCACGATATCAGCAAACTCAAACAGGCCTTGCTCTTTTCCTAGTTGACTGTAAAAAACAATTTGAAACAGTAGATCACCCAACTCTTCCTTAAGATGCCTGTAGTCTTCACGCTCAATGGCATCTACTACCTCGTAGACTTCTTCTATAGTGTGAGGAACGATCGTTTGGAAGGTCTGCCTAAGATCCCAGGGACAACCTGTTTGAGGATCCCTCAATCGCTGCATTAAATACAATAGGTCATCTAACTGGTTTTTTTGATTTTCCATGTTACCCCTAGGACTCTTGCACTCGCTGAACATTCGTCATATTCGGGATTTGCCTGAGACGTGACATGACGCCGCCCAGCTCATCGATACTTGTCACCTCCAGGGTAATATCCATTCGTACCGACACACCGCCACGTCCTTGATCTGTTTGAGACGACATAGATAAAACATTCAAACCAGCCTTATCCAACACGGCAGTGATATCTCTTAGCAGACCTCCGCGATCGTATGAATCCAAGGTGATTTTGACTGGATATCCCTGTTTAGGTGCACCGCCCCAGTGAACCTCCAAAACCCTCTCTGGCTCGGAGCCTTGTAGCCGGAGTAAATTCCCACAATCTTTTCGGTGTACAGATACGCCCCGCCCATTGGTGACATAACCACTAATCTGGTCTCCAGGAATAGGGTTACAACACTTGGCAATGTGGGTTAATAAGTTTCCGACACCATAGATATAAATATCTGATTCAGCATAACGGCTGGCTTTTGATGGCATTGCAGGATAGATTTTACTCGGCTTTTTGTTCATGCCCGACTGAGCTAGAACAGAATTAACTACCTGATCTATACCCACATCACCCGCACCAATGGCCGCAAAAAGTCCGTCCTCTCCGTGTTTATTAAACTTAGTGGCCAGTGCTTCCATGTCGATATTGGGAATACTCAGCTGTCGGATTTCACGGTCCAGCATGGCCTTACCCGCTTGTGCATTCTTATCGTGATTCTGCTTACGAAACCATTGCTGCACCTTGGCCCGGCTCCGGGTGGTATGCAAATAATGTAGTGCTGGGGACAACCAATCTCGGCTAGGGGCTTCTTGCTTTCCAGTCAATATCACGACCTGATCAGAGGTCTGCAACGCAGTATTAAGCGGTACAATTCGGCCATTCACTTTTGCCCCGCGGCATCGGTGCCCAACTGATGTATGTACTCTGTATGCAAAATCTAAAGGGGTTGACCCAACGGGCAAGTCAACCACATGCCCTTCTGGTGTAAACACGTAGATACGATCTGTAGCATTATCAAGACTGAGGAGTTCTTTAACATGGTCTTCCTCAAGCTCTTCATGCCACTCCAACACCTGACGCAGCCAGGCAATTTTATCTTCATAGCTATTGGCAGTCGGTTTGGTGTCTGTACCTTTATAACGCCAGTGTGAGCACACGCCATACTCTGCTTCTTCATGCATTTCAAAGGTACGGATTTGGATTTCAATCACTTTTTGATGTGGACCGATGACGGCCGTATGTAGTGAGCGGTAACCATTCTCCTTGGGAGAGGCAATATAGTCGTCAAATTCGTTGGGGATATTTCGCCAATGACTATGGACCATGCCTAGAACTGTGTAGCAATCGGCAATGCTTGGAACTAAGACCCTTACAGCACGGATATCATATATCTGTGAAAAGCCAATATCCTTGCGATGCATTTTCCGCCAAATACTGTAAATATGCTTGGCGCGTCCAGCAATATCACCTTTGATACCAGACTCTTCCAGTTCGTTTTTCAGCGTATTGATTAATTCCTCAATATAGCGCTGGCGATCCATTCTCCGCTCATCAAGTAATCTGGCAATGCGCATATATTCATCATTTTCCAGATATCGGAATGCCAAGTCTTCCAGCTCCCATTTTAGCTGGCCGATGCCAAGCCGGTGCGCCAAGGGGGCATAAACGTCAAAAATCTCGCGGGCAACACGTAAACGCTTCTCTTCAGAGGCTGTTTTCAGTGCACGAATCGCACAGGTTCGTTCGGCAATTTTGATCAGAGCAACCCGCACATCATCAATAATTGAAACCAACATCTCCCTGACCTTGGTGGCCTGTTGGGCGGCTGCATGACCAAAGGCCCCACCATCACCGTCGGCCCTCAAGGTGCTGATGACAGCCATTTGTAGAACACTTTCTATCAATCTGGAGACATTCTCACCAAACCGCTTCTTGACAATTTCAGTCGATATACGGCCCTCCCGAACGCCCCTATAAAGAACTGCGGCTACAAGACTGTCTTCATCGTATAAATGCAGCTCAGCAAGAATTTCGGCCATTTCCAGGCCAGTATGGAAGCTACTCACCGTTGAAGCCCAGACTTGATCATTCAGGCCATCGGTACTTGCCTCTGACTTTTTCGCCAGTTCACAGGCGGCAACCAGGACATCTCGGCTAATATTGCCATTAGAAACCCTATCAAGTAGATCAGTTACCCACTGCTCGATACTAATATCTCCATCATCGTGGAGGGGGTGCCTACGCCTAACTTGAACCATATTCCAACCTGTACCCTCATGCCTCTTTGCTCAGAAACAGTCTTTCCTATCAACACTGCCCGGTATACTTAATACAAACCGGCCATACTAATAAATACCAGAGGATAGATAGCGATCCCCACGATCACAGATAATTGCGACAATAACCGCATTTTCAACCTCATCAGACAAACGTAGAGCTCCAGCCACGGCACCGCCAGACGACACACCGCAAAAGATCCCCTCCTCACAGGCCAATGCACGCATACATTGCTCTGCCTCCTGTTGCCCCATATCCATAGTACGATCAACGCGAGAGGCATCAAAAATCTCGGGGAGATATTCTTTGGGCCACCGCCGAATACCGGGAATGCTCGCACCTTCTTTTGGCTGTAACCCAATGATTTGAATGTCAGGGTTTTGTTCTTTTAAGTAGCGGGAGACCCCCATGATCGTGCCGGTTGTACCCATTGAACTGATAAAATGTGTAACGTTACCATTACTTTGCTGCCATATTTCGGGGCCAGTATGCTCGTAATGGGCAAGTGGGTTATCCATGTTGCCAAATTGATCTAACACAACGCCCTTTCCCTCAGACTCCATTGCTTTAGCTAGATCGCGAGCCCCTTCCATGCTCTCTTCTTGACTGACTGAAATCAGTTCAGCGCCATAGGCTCTCATTGCCGCTTTACGCTCCTCCGTACTGTTTTCCGGCATGATCAGGATCATTTTGTACCCTTTTATGGCCGCAGCCATCGCTAATGCGATGCCAGTATTTCCCGAGGTAGCTTCGATGAGCGTATCCCCGGGACGAATCTCACCACGGGCCTCCGCATGCTGAATCATGCTCATTGCAGGTCGATCTTTCACAGAACCAGCAGGGTTATTGCCTTCCAGCTTCACTAAAATGGTGTTGCTTGTATGACCAGGAAGCCTTTGCAATTGTACTAGGGGTGTTCCTCCGACAAAGGACTCAATAGTTGGATATGACATCAATTTCTCTACCAAATAATGCACTATCTGGCTGTTAGTATTGGTTTCGTAACAGCACGTTGAACATAGCGATGCTTAAAATAAAATGCGTAGTTTATCTTGTGTGGAAGACCTTTGTTTGAAAAATAACTGAGCGCACCAAGAAGCAATCATAATTATCACCTATCAATCAGTTATGAGCAGGGAAAAATCGACTAGTTAAATTGATGCAGGAGGCCGGGTAAAAATTCTATGTTATCCAGCCCGCGCCCGGCTTCTAACCGTTACCCGACAGCACAACAAAAGCCAGCGCAAAATCCTTCTCATCCGAAAGACTTAGGTGCACGTGGGTTCCCCCCATTTTCAGCATACGCTGCAATGCCGCGCCTTTAAGGGTAAGTACTGGCCCCCCGCGGCTATCGTTACTGATTTCCATATCCTGCCAGGATATTGAACCAATACCTGTCCCCAATGCCTTGCTGGCGGCTTCTTTAGCGGCATAACGCTTTGCCAGATATGATTCCGACATACTTTTCTTATCAAAAATGCTCAGCTCATCTGAACATAAAATTCTTTCTGCAAAGGATCGCCCACGGCGCTCGAGCACCCGTCTAATACGATCTATTTGAACAATGTCTGTACCAATACCAATAATCACTGTTCCACCTTAGGCAATGCTGCAAATAACTCTCTGCTTCTTAGCGGCTTAGCGCCAATATGAGATTGAATAGCGAGTCGCATTAGCCGTTTTTTTGTCCGACCAACAGCGGCACTATGATCGCGAGCTTCATGAATCGAAAGCAGTTCGGCGCCGTGAAACCAATTGGGAGATCGATGATTATCACTAGACTTGTGTCCCGCTACAAACCCCATGGATGGGTCAAACCAATACCAGCTCTCCAGTGAAATTGGCTCGCCTGTCATAGCATCGACATCCACAGCAAGGCCATAGCCAATTTCATCGAGCAAACAGAATTCAAACTTACGCAAAGGTGGTTCTATCGGTTCATCACTGGCAAGCTTCTGCAATACTTCAAGGTAGTGATCAAAAAGCCGAAGATGCGGGTCATTTTCAGCTAATAGCCTCAGCAGCAATTCATTGAGGTAAAGCCCACTATAAAGACGATCACCTGAAAGCATAAACGATGCCCCAGCCTGCTCGGTATTTATCAGATTTTTTAGATCACCCTTCCCCGTCCAACTAACTAGCAATGGGGCAAAAGGTGAAAGATGCCTTGAAGCAGCTCTTGCGCGACGAAAACCTTTAGCTACGGTTCGAAAGCGGCCATGATGACGAGTGAACACATCAACCAACTGACTTGTCTCGCGGTAGGGTCGAGCATGAAGTACAAATGCTGGTTCACTATCAACTCGCATATTGATCCACCCCTAGGGAACTAACCTATCGCTAAAAGCGATGATAAAACGGTACAAAGGTGGCCATACAACTGATTGAAAGCAGACTATTCGTCATACCCAAGACTGCGCAGTGCACGGTCATCATCAGACCAGCCTCGACGAACCTTAACCCACAAATTAAGCATGACCTTGCAATCCAATAACTTTTCCATATCAAGCCTTGCCTGCTGACCTATTTTTTTCAAACGGCTGCCTTTGTCACCAATAATAATTTTCTTCTGGCCGTCCCTTTCTACAAGAATCAGGGCATTGATATGACAGATATTTCCTTCGTATTTAAATGCTTCAATTTCAACCGTAACTTCGTAGGGCACTTCAGCGCCAAGCTGACGAGTGATCTTTTCCCGAACCAGCTCTGCGGTAAGGAACCGCTGGCTACGGTCAGTAATTTGATCTTCTGGAAAATAATGGGTTGCTTCGGGAATATGCTTTTGTATAGCTTCTTCCAACTGCTCCAGTTGTTGCCCAAGCAATGCAGAAATGGGAATCAATTTGGCGTCGGGGAAACGTTGAGAAAGGGTTTGTAGGTGTGGCAACAAATCAGCCTTGCTTTCAAGTCGATCCAGTTTGTTTATGGCAATAATCACTGGCGCTTTCGACTTGGCAATCTCCTCGGCAACCTTTTCGTCCGCCTCAGTCCAAACGCTGCGATCAACGACAAAAACGACCACATCTACATCGCGTATTGCACTCTCTGCAGCACGGTTCATATAGCGGTTAATCGCTTTCTGTTGATTTGAATGAAGACCTGGGGTGTCGACAAAAATAAGTTGGGTGTCACCTTCTGTCTTGATACCGAGAGTATTATGGCGGGTAGTTTGAGGCTTCCGTGATGTAATACTGATTTTTTGCCCCAACAGGTGATTCAGCAATGTTGATTTACCCACATTGGGGCGTCCAACAATAGCCACATAGCCACAGTGTTGGGTGGGTTCAGTCAACATCATTTAATCAATCCTTTAAGGGCTGTTGCTGCAGCCTGTTTTTCGGCATTGCGACGACTGCTACCATGACCAATGGTCGGTTTTTTTAGCACGTCGATTATGCAATGTACGGTAAATTGTTGGTTATGCTCCTCTCCAGAGACTTCCACCACCTCATACACAGGCAGGGCGTACCCTCGAGCTTGCATAAATTCTTGAAGTTGTGTCTTGGGGTCTTTTAGGCCCTCATTCTCCAAGTTATTAAGCCGTTCTTCATACCATCGAAGTACTGAACTTTCGCAGCAAGGCATTCCGCCATCAAGGTAAATAGCACCAATGATTGCCTCGACACTATCCGCCAGAATAGACGCCCGGTGGTGTCCGCCTGATTTCATCTCTCCGGCACCAAGGCGCAGGTGATTACCCAGTTTTAACTCGTTGGCGATCTCAGTAAGCGTCACGCCTTTTACAAGATTTGCCCGATAGCGGCTTAACTCACCTTCTTTGACCTCGGGTAACCGTTGATAGATAGCGTGTCCAATAATGAAGTTCAGCGCCGCATCACCAAGGAATTCAAGTCGCTCATTATTCTTGGGGCCATAGCTTCGGTGGGTCAAAGCAAGATCCAATAAAGCTGGATCGTCAAATTGATAACCTATCCGCCCCAATAATCGTTGTTTAGAAATATGCACTCTCTAGGGTCAACTCATCTATTGCTTGGAACTGTCATAGGTATTTTCAAAACGCACCACTACGTCAACATTACCCATGAAGTTAATACGTTTTTCATAGTCCAGAGTAACCAGTGTTTTGGTCTTCTCGCGGATAATTTTAATCTGTTTGGTATCGATATCACGTATGTTATTGATATCAAAAAAAGCATAGAGTTTTTTCCTGACATCTTTATCGGTCATCGTGTGGATATTTTCCTGGGCCAGAGAATCAATAGCAGCCCGAACAAAAGAGTTATCCAGATAGAGCGGCCCCACCTTAAATACTGCAGTGAGAATAAAACCCACTATCAGTAGTGCCGTAAGCCCACCAAGAAGAGTCATTCCTTTTTGTTTGTTATGTCTCATGCACTTATCTCCATTGATCTTTACAAGCAATTGTTACTGGATTTTCCCAACTCGGCTAAAGCTAGGTAAATGGGTAAATGATTCCCAGTGCATCCATACTGCAACAGCTTTACCCACTATGTTCTTTTCAGGAACGGGTCCCCACACACGACTATCGCTACTATTATCACGATTATCACCCATCATGAAATAATGGCCCTCAGGTACAACAATAGTAAAGTCTCGTCCAAGGCGCCCGGCCACTTCACTTTTCTGCATCCGGTGAAGTACATCGCCCAACTGTTCATCCATGATGACAAACCGAGGGTCTTCCGAAACCTCAGCGCGAGGCTTTTGTTGAGCCAGCTCACCATTGATATACACATTGTTATTGACAATTTTTACCTGATCGCCGGGCAAACCTAAAACGCGCTTAATGAAATATCGTTCATCATTAGGCGGGAAGAATACCATGACATCCCCACGTTTCGGTTCATTAACAGCTAGCACTTTAGTCCCTGTTACAGGCAACCTGATACCGTAGGTAAACTTATTTACCAGAATGAAATCACCTACTTTCAGCGTAGGAATCATTGAACCAGAGGGAATCTGAAAGGGTTCAAACAAGAATGACCGAAGTACAAAAACTACCAGTAACACCGGAAAAAATGAGCCGCTGTACTCAATCCATGTCGGTGTGGCTTGATCGCCACGTTTTTTGGCTAAAATCAGTCGATCTAAACACCACACAATACCCGTCACGATAACCAGTATCATGAGTATCAAAGGAAAATTAATATCCATTCAAACGCCTCAACTATCGGTCTTCAAAACAGCCAGGAAGGCTTCTTGGGGAATTTCAACACTACCCACCTGCTTCATGCGTTTCTTGCCCTCTTTCTGCTTTTCCAACAACTTTTTCTTCCTTGACACATCGCCACCATAACATTTTGCAGTGACGTTTTTTCGCAATGCTTTCACAGAGGTACGAGCAATAACGTGTCCACCAATGGCGGCTTGAATAGCCACATCAAACATTTGACGGGGTATCAACTCTTTCATTTTTTCTGTTAGCTGACGCCCCTTATACTGTGAATTACCACGGTGGATGATCACCGCCAGAGCATCGACTTTATCGCCATTGATCAACACATCCAGCCTAACAAGCGGGGCATCCTGAAACCGGGTAAAACTATAATCCAATGATGCAAAACCACGGCTGACAGATTTTAGTCGATCAAAAAAGTCCATCACCACTTCACTCATTGGCAATTCATAGGTGAGTGAAACCTGACCGCCCACAAACTGCATGTCCTTTTGTGTACCGCGCTTTTCTATGCACAGCGTCATCACGTTACCGACATAATCCTTAGGCACCAGGATATTGGCCTCACAGAGAGGTTCTCTCATTTCGTCGATATAAACCGGGTCAGGCAAATCGGAGGGATTAGAAATATGAATAATACTGCCGTCAGTTTTCAAAATCTCATAAACCACTGTTGGTGCGGTGGTGATGAGATCAAGATTATACTCACGCTCGAGTCGCTCCTGGATGATTTCCATATGAAGCATTCCAAGGAAACCACAACGGAAACCAAAGCCCAAAGCATCTGAACTCTCAGGCTCATAAAACAGTGACGCATCATTTAAGGTGAGCTTTGAAAGCGCCTCGCGAAAATCTTCAAAGTCATCAGAGCTAATGGGAAACATGCCTGCATAGACCTGAGGTTTTACTTTCTGAAACCCTGGCAAAGCGGGCACATCGGGCATATTTACATGTGTAAAGGTATCGCCGACTGGTGCACCGTGAATATCCTTGATGCCCGCGACTAAAAACCCAACCTCACCCGCTCTCAGTACTCCCGTGCTCTTTCGTTTCGGTGTAAAAACACCAACGTCATCGACGATATGAGCCTTTCCAATCGACTTCGTTACGATCTTATCCTTAACACTTAGGGTACCTTGAGTGACTCGAATCAGAGAGACCACACCTAGGTAATTATCAAACCAGGAGTCAATAATAAGTGCTTGTAGTGGTGCATCTATATCACCAACGGGAGGAGGTATTTTTGATACAAGCTGCTCAAGAATGTCTTCGATACCAATTCCGGTTTTAGCGCTACAACGAACAGCGTCCTGAGCATCAATGCCGATAATATCCTCAATTTCCTCGATGACTTTTTCCGGCTCAGCCTGGGGTAGATCCATCTTGTTCAGAACAGGAAGCACTTCAAGCCCTTGTGCTATCGCTGTATAGCAGTTTGCTACAGATTGAGCTTCGACACCCTGCCCAGCATCCACCACCAAAAGAGCGCCCTCACACGCAGCGAGAGAGCGTGAAACCTCATAGGAAAAATCCACATGACCGGGGGTATCAATGAAATTGAGCTGATATGTTCTTCCATCTTTTGCCGTGTAATCGAGCGTTACACTCTGGGCTTTGATGGTAATGCCTCGTTCGCGCTCGATATCCATTGAATCGAGCACTTGCTCGGCCATTTCTCGCTCGGAAAGACCACCGCATACTTGGATAAAACGGTCAGCAATCGTGGATTTACCATGATCAATATGAGCAATAATGGAAAAGTTTCTAATATGACTAAGATCTGACACAGCGCTTCTATATAGGTTGTTGCCAGTAATGGCATGTGGATTGATTTTGGGCGTGCAGTCTAGCCTATTTGTCATGCCGAAGCCACGGATTGAAATAGGAATAAAATGGATTGGCTCTTAATCTAACCACTTATTAAATAACATAATTATCGAAAGTTGCTTAATTCTCAATTTTTATACTCGTATTAAGTGATAGGCCTTCACGTATAAATCGAATAGGCACTAACACACCAACAGGTATAGCTTTCAAAGACTCACGATATTCAGCTAAGTTATCAATACTGTTGTAACCAATTTGAATGATGATATCCCCCTTTTTAACGCCTGCGTGGAAAGCGGGAGAATCCAAAGATACAGTTTCGACCACGACGCCGCCTCGCCACCGACCCACCCGGGAGCGGTCTACCGCAGAGACCTCAAGGCCAAGTTTATCCACACCATTTTCTAGAATGGCGTTGGTCATCGCCTTGGCGCCAGGCAATGTACCAATAACGATATTCATATTCATAGCCTCACCTTCGCGAATGATGGTGGCTATCACTTTTTTACCCGGAGCAATGAGTCCTACAATATGGGGAAGATCCGTTGAATGCAGAATATTTTGGCCATCAAAGCTGATGATCACATCTCCCGCTAATATGCCTGCCTTATCTGCGGGGCTACCTGGTTCTACTTGAGCAACCAGCGCTCCAGATGGGTCGACCAAACCCAACGACCGGGCCAAATCTTTATCCACGTTCTGAATAAATACACCAAGCCATCCCCGGTCAACACTCCCCTTGGCCATAAGCTGCCCAACCACCTCCAGAGCAACGCTTGATGGGATTGAGAACGAGACCCCCATAGAGCCGCCAGAGCGGGTAAATATCTGGGAATTAACCCCAATTACCTCGCCATCCAGATTGAGCAGTGGCCCACCTGAATTGCCGGGATTAATCGCAACATCACTCTGAACAAAAGGAACGTAGTTTTCACCCTTAGCGGTTGGAATACTTCGCCCAATAGCACTGACAATACCGGCGCTCGCCGAATAATCCAGATCAAATGGAGATCCAATGGCCAACACCCACTCACCGACTTTCAACTTACCCGGCATCGCGAATTTCAAAAACGGAAGGTCAGTTGAATCAATTTTAAGGAGCGCCAAGTCTGAACGTGAATCAACACCAATAACTTCAGCATCAAATTCACGCCGATCAATTAAGCGAACAACAATTTCACTCGCACCTACAACAACATGATAATTGGTCAGAACGTGACCATCACTTGAGATAACAAACCCAGACCCTGTCGAGCGTGCTAAATCTGGCTGATTTCTCCGATGTTCAAATAAGTCTTGAAAAGTTTCTGGTGCTTCAGACTGTGGCATTGAAGGGGTTGTTTGATGTGTTTCTGCCTGAACCGTATCAATCTTGACAACCGCCGGTGATGCTCGCTCAATCAAGCCAGTAAAGCTGGGTAGGCCATGGCTTTCACCCTGCCCGCTCCAAAAGATACCAAAGAACAAAAAAAGTGTCAGAAACTGCTTCAGAATAATGTCTCCTACCACCGCTTAGACGTTAACTCACACAACTAAAAGCTGGGAGATTAAGAGCTAAGAGTCATTTGTCATGTAAATTATCCCAACAAGGTCGGGTGTACCTCATTGTTATTTCTATTGTAGTAAGAGTGGAACCTCACCAGTAGGCTCCCCCCAGCCAACCCAAGCACCCCTCCTATTGCTGTGCTGATGTCGCCCTCATAAACATTGCCGGCAACTACTGCTCCTACGACCATAATTAACAATGGTAACAAGTAGACCAACAAAGTACCGTTAACGACCACTTGCTCGGGAATACCAATAACAACCTCATCGCCCACACATACTTCCTGCAGGCTGCAATCGCCGGGCAACACACGAATTGCTGTGGTTTTACCGGTAGCCTTTGCAAGCAGGCTTTGTCCACAGCCTTTTTGGGCTGAGCAAGACTCACAGGCAGACTGCTGTATGGTTTCCACCCATACTCCGTCACCTTCAACTGCTATGATCCGGCCTGTTTCTTTTATCAAAACATCTACCCTGAATTAAAACCCATATAAATCTTGCGTACGCTATAAGAGTAGAACAGTTATTTCTACGTTAAAACACTTTCATCCAGCCAATAGGGGAACGACGCTATGGAATATGCTTAACCGATTCTGCCACTTTTTTAGCTGTCACTATCGGCACTTCACCCACAACGCAAACTGCATAGTTATTCTTATTAATCTCAAGATGATTCAAGAATGCGACTGTTGCACCTCTTTGCGCCTGTATTTTGGGCAAATTGATAGATTCATCAGCATCAATAAATACAGAAAACACCGCAAGCCCATCAGTAAACACAAAGGTCTCTCTCTGGGTAACAGGAGAGACACTATAGCCTGACAAAGCAAACCCGGGAGGCAACCATGACATCTGCCACTGTTTTGGAGTTGCCGTCTCATCCACCTCGTTATCTAGACAAGTAGCTGTTTCAACGGATGCAGAATGGTGATCCGTAAGGGTCGGCTCAAGAGCCATATCATCAATCATTACACCAACAGACACATCTACAAACTGAAAACGCTCCAAGACACGCTTATTACTTCCAATCAACATAGATTGCAGTAAAAGCCCTGTTTCTTGATCAACACCTAACGCATAACCGTAGCGATAGTCGTCTTTTGGCACAACATGAACAACGGTTACATCACGGCCGGCTACCCGATCCTCACCTTTTTCGTAAAGACTATAATAATCTTCAAGGTGCCCTCGAGAAATGTTCGCCAATCCAGGCGCAGCCCCTCGCAAAATGGCATCACCCAAACGCTGACAATTCAAGTCATTGCCTCGCCTGATCACCTCACGCTTAGGCCCACTCAGGTGGATAATACGTTCGAACTCCTGACCCTTACGAACCGTATGCAACACCTTAACAGTTTTTAACGTACCACCATGCTCATAGGAGAAAATACCCTGATAGGTCAACTGCCGATTAGCCTCGGCCATACGTTTTAGCAAGTCAGAAACAGAAGAAAGGTCATCAAGCGCATAAGACGGTAATGCAGCGGTCATAGTCAATATGACCGCCAAACAGTACCTCAAGAAGAATTTGGATAAATAGTAATTCAACGACTTAGGTTTCAGTAAGATATGTTCACTAATCCTGGTCAGCTGGCATGCGAGCAAAGGGCAACATCCCTTGGTTGGTGTTCATTGCCGCATGCTCCGTATGCCGCAACATTAATTCATTTAGGTAGGCCTGGACCTGTTCACGTGTCACCTGGTCTGGAGCGATAGAGGTCACTTGAACAACCGAACGCGGTGCCGTGTAGCCCTGCTGACCGTTGTTAGTGGTAGCACTTACAGTGCGTGCAGTCACAGGTGGAATCCCGAACTCAGAGGCCGTCCTCAGTTGGGGTGAAACCAAATCAACCTTCACCTCGTTCACAGCCGCCAATGGCGCTGCCTCATGATTAATGGGTTGGCTATATTGCTGCACACCAATAACGGCAATAGCCGCAACCGATGCCGCCACAGCAAAACGCCCTAGAGGCTTAATAAAGCGCTCTAAACCCACTTTTTCATTAAGATTTGGCTCTTCGTCAATTGCATTGCGAATAGCTACAGAATAATCAACGACTTGCTCTGGTAACTCACGACGCATAGCAGCCGCGGCCATTTGATGACGACGCCAAGTATCACGAAGTTCATCGTTTTCGGAAACATTCTTAAGTACTCGGCGAACTTCCAGTTCATCGGCTTGGCCATCCATAAGCGCGGACAGAGATTCTTTTATTTGAATATTATTGTCACTCATGCCTGCATCTACCTCGGGTTACTATTAACTCAACGCTACTTCACGCCTTGAAGAAATTGGCCTCGCCATTATCGGCCAAACAACCTTAGCGCTACCTAGCAGTTTATCGAAAAACTAGCTGTAAGACCGAGGTCTCAACAAAAGGTTCAACAATGAGGGATTAATTTCCCAAAGATCGAACCCTTTCATCAATTGCTTCCCTTGCTCGGAATATTCTCGATCTTACTGTCCCAACAGGACAATCCATTACCTCAGCAATTTCCTCATAACTGAGACCCTCAAATTCACGCAAAGTTACAGCGGTGCGGAGATCTTCTGGCAAATCTCTTATAGACTGATCGACAATTTCCTCCAACTCATCGCGATAAAGCAAATTTTCAGGCGTATCGATATCCCGAAGCCGATCACTGCCCTCATAATAATCTGCATCCCCCGCGTCGACATCGCTCGCTGGCGGTCTACGGTTTCTAGCGACAAGATAGTTTTTAGCGGTATTAACCGCGATACGGTACAACCATGTATAGAAGGCACTTTCTCCACGAAATTTTGCCAACGCGCGATAGGCTTTGATAAACGCCTCTTGAACCACATCGTTAACTTCGTCGAAGTCCTTAATATATCGGCTTACAATAGCATGCACCTTGTACTGATACTTTAATACCAGCATATCGAAAGCTCTCTTGTCCCCTTTTTGAACCCGAGCAACTAACTGCTTATCTGTATCTTTTGCCTTCTCGGCTTCCATAGCTGCTCCAATAATCCCCGGCAATAACTTCTGGCAGCTTGCTAGACCACTTGATCTGCAAATAGTTCTCACTCTCAGTTAACTGAAATGATGCCAGTGTTTATTTTTGCCCCGCTATACTATCATGCGATCGATGGATTTTGAGGTACCTAGGCCGTAAATGAACAAATCCCACAACCATGATGTCCTTGTCATCGGAAGCGGTGCTGCAGGAATGACAGTCGCGCTACAGTTGGCTGACCACCACCGAGTTGCGCTACTTAGCAAGAGCGCCATTAACTCAGGCTCCACCTGGTTTGCCCAGGGAGGCATAGCCGCGGTTTTTGACAACGAGGATTCAACCGACGCCCATATTCAGGACACACTGATTGCTGGTGCCGGACTCTGCCATGAAGATACTGTTAAATACACGGTTGAAAATGGCCCAGATGCAATCCACTGGCTGATAGAGCAAGGCGTCAAATTTACACAGAACGAAAACAATACTGAATACCACCTAACCCAGGAAGGTGGACACAGCCATCGCCGAATTCTTCACACCGCTGACGCCACCGGCAAAGAAGTCTCGAGCTCACTTGCAGACAGCGTCATCAACAGTAACAACATAGAATTATTTGAACACCACGTCATTGTCGACCTGATTACTCAAGCCGACAAAGACTCCAGTCGTATCAGATGCACTGGTGCCTATGTTCTGGACACTGAAAATGATCGGGTTTGTGTCTTCCAGGCAAAAGTTGTCATCCTGGCAACCGGTGGCGCTAGCAAGGCGTATCTTTACACCAGTAATCCCGATGGTGCGACTGGAGACGGTATCGCCGTGGCTTGGCGTCGGGGCTGCAGAGTGGCCAACATGGAGTTTAACCAATTCCATCCAACCTGCCTCTACCACCCTAACGCTAAAGCTTTCCTAATGACGGAAGCACTGCGTGGTGAAGGGGCCTACTTAAGGCTGCCTAACGGCGAGCGTTTTATGTCGCGGTTCCACAAAAAGGCCGAGCTCGCACCCAGAGACATCGTAGCTCGTGCCATTGACCATGAAATGAAACGACTGGGTAGTGACTGCGTGTATCTGGACATCACCCACAAACCTGCTGAATTTATTGAAAGCCACTTTCCCACGGTCAAAGCCCAGTGCTTGGCTTATGGCATTGATATCACGAAAGAACCCATTCCCGTAGTACCTGCCGCTCACTACACCTGTGGTGGCATCATGGTCAACAAAATGGGGCAAACGGACCTGTGGAACCTTTATGCCATTGGGGAAACAGCCTTTACCGGCTTGCATGGCGCGAACCGTATGGCCAGTAATTCGCTGGTGGAATGTGTTGTCTATGGCAGAGCGGCAGCGAATGCTATTAATCAGACCATTTCCAGTATCCCTATGCACGAACCGGCAAGACCTTGGGATGAAAGCCGCGTCACACACTCCGATGAAGATGTTGTGATATCGCATAACTGGGACGAATTACGTCGTTTTATGTGGGACTATGTCGGTATTGTTCGAACTCAAAAACGTCTAGAGCGCGCCAAACACCGGGTGGAATTACTGCAGAAGGAAATCCAGGATTATTACAGCAACTACAAAATCAGCAGGGACCTGCTTGAACTACGCAACTTGGTGCTGGTGGCAGAACTGATCATTCGATGCGCAAAACAGCGAAAAGAAAGCCGGGGGCTACATTACACGCTCGATTATCCCAATATATCACCCATCGCCAAAGACACCATCATGGTTCCAATCAACTATGCCGGACAGAACATCATCGTTAATAAAGATTAACGGGAATCAGCTGGCGAGACTAACAACAAGATCTGCCTAAGCTGCCTCAATTGCTCAGCGTTAGCACTATCTGGCAATAATGGAATAGCTACCTTCCCGAGCCTCTCACCACAAAACCCCATGATTAATATTTCACCAAATCGATAGTGCCAGTGGAGCCGAACAGGTTGAACACCCTCGACACTCTCTAGAGCCCAGCCATCTTTGTTACAAGTGATTGTTATCCAGACAGGCCTACACCATTGCGCATACGACAAGCAGAACCCTGCCAAAATAATCATTAGCAACGGAGCAAGAACCATGAAAGACAGCTTTAGAAAAACAAGAACAACTGCTGCGGCACTATGAACAATGATTATCCAAAGCAAAAGAAGTCTTGATTGCCGAAGAGAGATCTCAACGGGTTTGTGATCGAGTCTCACGAATAATTTTTACAATCCTTTGTAAGTCAGCATCTTCTGGATCTTCACGCCGCAGAAACCAGCCAAACATATCCTGATCTTCTGAGTCGAGAAGGCGCCAATAGCGTTCTTTATCTTCCTGTTCCAAAGTGGGGTAAATTTTTTCAAGGAAAGGCAGCAATACCAGATCCAATTCAAGCATACCCCGCCGGCTCGCCCAAAAAAGTCGGTTTCTATCCATCTACACTACCTATATATCTCAGATTAAAAAGGACGGCCATTATAGTGGAACTGGCTAGGTTTACCCACTAAGATGTTGGGCTTATCTCAATTGGGGTTAACATGAATAACTGGCATTCTTTTTTGCGTGGGCAAGGTGCTTCTTTTCTTGGGGAAAATTCCATCTCTTTTGGGGAACACCCCAAAGATTACCCCGTCATTCAAGGCCAAACGACCATCACCCCTCTTATCCATATGGGACTGCTGTCAATCTCAGGACCTGACTCAGCCCGGTTCCTTCAGGGGCAAATAACCTGTGATGTTCAACAACTGGATGCCCACCATAATCTGTTCGGAGCTCGATGTAACCCCAAAGGAAGAATGCTGACCAACTTTATTCTGTGCCAGCCTGGTGAAGACCAATTAGTTATGCTGATGAACCGCTCGCTGGTTGAACCAAGCATGGACGAACTATCAAAATTTGCAGCATTCTTCAAAACAGAGTTAGTTGATAATACCGAGCTATATCAATGTATCGGTATTAGCGGCCCCAATGCCGAAACACTGGCAAGCAGCGTTTCTTCCACGCACAAATATTCATATAGCGATGGTCGCCAGTTGTTGATCATTCCCACCGAAACCGCTCAAGCTGTGTGGGAGCAACTCGCCAATACAGCAACCCCCACAGGCACTGAAGCCTGGCTGTTAGAGGACATCAGAGCCGGCCTTGGTCTGTTACAAACCGAAACCTCAACAATGTTCATCCCCCAAATGCTTAACCTGCAGGCGATTGGCGGCATCAGCTTTAAAAAGGGGTGCTACACGGGCCAGGAAGTCGTAGCTCGGATGAAATACCTGGGCAAACTTAAACGTAGAATGTACCGGTTAACAACCAAGGCAATGCTCTTGCCCGCACCGGGAACACCCTGTTATCTGGTCGACCAAAAACAAAGTATCGGAAACATTGTGCTAGCAGCAAATGCCGATGACAGTCATCTGGAGTTATTAGTTGTGCTGACAGATGAGGCCGCCTCATCAGACACATTAATCATCGGAGAAGGGCAACCACAAACTGTAGAAAAGCAGCCAATGCCTTACGAGGTAGATCAATAGTATCAAACAGTTACAACCAGATATTAAAGTATAAATTAAACTGTGTTATCGGCGGGCTCGCTCGAAAGGCAAGCTAATAACACGGCATCTATCATCCACAACACATTGAATCTCAAATGATTGACTGGATCACAGAACATCAAACACTGCTCACCTGGCTTAGCATAATCTCATTGATTACTTTTATAGCCAGCCTTCTGGCCTTGCCTTGGCTGGTATCGAGAATTCCTGAAGATTACTTTCTACACCATCGCCGCAATCCAACCAACATGAAACAACAACATCCAGTCGTACGATTTTCACTGTTAGTTGGAAAAAATCTACTTGGCTTATTGCTGCTCTTTGGCGGAATACTAATGCTGTTCTTGCCCGGACAAGGGTTGCTTACTGCTGCGGTAGGACTCTTATTACTGGACTACCCAGGAAAATATGTATTAGAAAGGCGAATAGTCGCCCAACCCTCAATTTTAAAAGGGCTTAATTGGCTCAGGGCAAAAGCCAGCCACCCTCCTCTCAAAGTCGACCATCACTAACCAACAACTGCTTCCCTACTTCAGGGTCAGCTTGCTTTTATCTCTGCAGCCACTTGTTCAACAGGAGGCAACTGCCAGTCAATCGGCTTATTACCCTGTTTCTCCAAATAATGATTGGCTTGTGAAAAATGCCTGCAACCCAGAAATCCTCGATGAGCAGATAGCGGAGAAGGATGTGGTGCCGTCAAAACAAGATGTTTACTTTTATCAATAAAAGCCCCTTTTTTTTGGGCGTAACTCCCCCAAAGCATAAAGACTAACCCCTGGCGCTGCTCATTAAGAAGAGCAACCGCACGATCGGTAAACTGCTCCCAACCCTGGCCCTGATGGGCACCGGCATTCCCCTGCTCCACCGTCAATGTCGCATTGAGCAACAATACCCCTTGGCGAGCCCAATAGGTAAGACAACCATGAGCTGCGGGTGGTATTCCAAGGTCGCTCTGCAGCTCTTTGTAAATATTTTTTAATGACGGGGGAGTCGCAACGCCGGGAAGAACCGAAAAACATAACCCATGAGCTTGTTGTGGACCGTGGTAGGGATCTTGCCCCAAGATAACAACCTTCACTTGATCAAAAGGCGTGTCATTGAATGCTGAAAACCAATTTGAACCCGCGGGGTAAACAATCTTGCCGTTGGCCTTTTCCTCTGACAGAAACTGCCTCAACTTCGCCATGTAGGGTTTTTCAAACTCACGACTCAAAACAGCCAACCATGAGGGGTGAAGCTTAATCATCTCTTTATTAACGGCCACAGGAAATTCCCAGCTATTATTTTAGTACGCAGCAATAAACCGGAATTAATGAAGTAAATCAACCGACAATCGATTAAATTCTGGAATCATGTAATGACTATGAAGAAAAAAGTGGGATTAGCCCTTGGGGGCGGTGGAGCAAAGGGCATCAGTCATGTACTGATACTTGAAGCTCTGGAAGAATTAGATCTACAACCCTGTTTTATAGCGGGCACAAGCATAGGAGCATTAATTGGTGCGATGTACTGTGCCGGTATGTCGACTGCTGAAATGAGGGCTATTTTTCTTGAGTTTAGCCTTAAGGAAAATGAGTCACTCAAACACATTGTCACCCGAAAGCACATTTTCAAATGGCTGGACTTTATTGGACCTCAGTTTCGCGGCCGCGGATTATTGAGAGTAGAAAATCTGCTTACCTACCTGTTTGAGTCTGTTCACGCGACCCGGTTCTCCCAACTGAACATTCCCCTAAAAGTGGTCGCCTCTGATTTCTGGAGCCGACAACAAGTTGTTCTGGACAAAGGAACCTTAATTCCAGCAATTCGTGCTAGCATGTCTCTACCCGGATTATTTGAGCCCGTAAAAATACGGAATCGAGTGCTCATTGATGGGGGCGCTGTCAACCCGGTTCCCTTTGACCTACTTCCAAGGGATTGTGATTTAACCATCGCTGTAGATGTGATCGGCGAGAGGACCGTCTCCGAAAAGCTTCCCTCATTATCAGAGGCGGTATTCAATACCTATCAAGTAATGCAAAAAAGTATTATTCGAGAAAAGCTGGTCACCATGATGCCAGACATTTATTTTGAACCTAACGTCGTCGAACTTAGGGTACTAGAATTCTACAAAGCTCATGAGGTTTTCAAACACGGAGATACAACGAAACGAAAACTAAAGCGGCTCATCAAGCAACATTTAAAGTCAGCTGACAAATGATTCAATCGCACGATTTGTTTCCTCGGGTTTCTCGATGGGCGTGCCATGTCCTGAATCAGGGACTACGACCAATCTAGCATTTTGCATGGCATCAACCACCGCCTGCTTAATGGCCACGGGCGAATAATCTTTATCACCGGTCAGCATCAATGTGGGTGTTGCTATAGCAGCAAGCTGACCCAGCACTCCCCAACCAAACAATGATTTTAAATTACGCAAATAGATCTTCTTCGGATTGCTGGCAATCTGAGCTGCCACCACCTCAATCAACCCCTCTCGCCCCTCACCAGGAAACATATTTTCAGCGACTTTTCGACCAAAGGCCTTCATCCCAAATAGCCTGATCATCAACACCCTTGTCCAGAGCATTTTTTTTGCGGCAAATGAATCGTTTGGTAGTGCGGGGCCCGAGTTAACTATGGTCATTGTTTTCAATCGATCAGGTGCATCTGCTGCAAGCTGAAAGGCCACCATTCCGCCCATAGACAGACCCACCACGTGGGCAGACTCAATACCCAACGCATCCATTAACGCCAGTATATCGGCGGCGTGAATGGGCACACTATAATTGGTATCCGGTGCTGCCGAGTCACCGTGGCCTCGAAAATCGGGCGCAATCACTCTGAAATTACGTCTAAAGTACTCAATCTGAGGCTGCCAGTCTTTTCGACTCACCCCCAGACCATGCAAGAACACAATGGGTTCACCCTGCCCCTCGTCGTAATAAGAAATATCTACATCGTTGACAGTAATTGTCGGCATACACTCCTCGCGCACTTACTCTGTTTGATCAACCATACCAGGCCATCATCATAGCCCGAAAATAACAACTTCCGGTAAATAACCACGCGGCTAGACTCGCCGTAATGAGAGAAAAATGCTTAAATTTGGACCGTTACTGAGCATTCAAGTGATCGTAAAGCTCAACCACCCGCCCAATAATTAAGAGACTTGGCGGCATCATATTTTCATCCTTCACTTTTTGAACCACCTGAGTTAAATCACTAATCAAGACCCGTTGCTCAGCCTGGGTGGCCTTATGTATGACGGCGACAGGCATGTCAGCAGTCATGCCGTGGGCGATGAGCTGCTTGGATATAACACTTAACCCACCCAGCCCCATATAAATAACCAGCGTCTGATTCTCCCGAGCAAGACAAGGCCAATCGAGATCCACAGCATCATTCTTCAGGTGGCCGGTTGCAAAGGTAACCGATTGTGCATAATCACGATGAGTCAAGGGAATACCACAATAGGTTGATGCTCCCGATGCTGCAGTGATCCCGGGCACCACTTGAAATGGAATACCCTCGGCAAACAATTTCTCTGCCTCTTCGCCACCGCGACCGAAAATATAGGGGTCTCCACCCTTTAACCTCAAGACCCGCTTGCCTTCCTTAGCCAGTTTATAAAGTAACTCATTAATCTGATCCTGTGGAACACAGTGGTTGCTGGCCTCCTTTCCGACATAGAGGCGGTTCGCATCACGGCGAACAAGATTTAAAATTTCTTTTGAAACAAGTCGATCGTAAATAACAACATCTGCTTTCTGCATAAGTCTTAGCGCACGAAAGCTGAGCAAATCAGGGTCGCCAGGGCCTGCACCGACCAAATAGACTTCACCACGCGAGGGTGCTGCACCCTCTTCGATACGCGCCAGAAGTTGCTGTTCAGCGCCCGCCTGATTTCCCGAAAGTACTTGCTCGGCAACCTGTCCTTCAAAGATTTCTTCCCAAAAAGCCTTTCTGCTTGAACCCTTGGGCAAAGCCGCTTTCACTTTATCTCGGTATTTCGCCGCCAACCCCGCCAGGGCCCCAAAGCGATGGGGAATAAGCGCCTCGATTTTCCCTCGTAACAAGCGTGCCAACACCGGTGCCGTTCCAGCAGTGCCAATTGCGATGGTAACGGGTGACCGGTCGACTATTGCCGGCATAACGAAGGTACAAAGACTTGGGCTATCCACCACATTGACAAAAATATGCCGTTCTGCGGCATCGCAGGAAACCGTCTTATTGACGTCATGATCATTCGTCGCGGCGATCGCCAAATCCATGCCATCCATCAAGCCACTGTGGTAATAGTCTTCAATTATGTGGAGGGATGGTTGTTGAATTTTTTTGATGGACTCGTTAATAGAAGGCGCGACCAGCGTCACCTGAGCACCGGCTTCAAGCAAAAGAAATAACTTTCGTTCTGCAACATCACCGCCGCCAATCAACAGGCAGTGTTTTTCAGATACTTTGGTAAATATGGGCAAGTAATCCATGTGCTGCTATCTCAAATCTCAATTTAGTAAATTCTATCTTTTAATTGCCACTATTAGTTGATTTATCGCAATGTTCTAAAAATGATTAAAATAAACGGCATTTGACTATACGAGAGCTCGAATAATACTAAGGTGAAGATAAGCCCATCTTTCGCTTACCTGACACATGTCATAGTCGACCCCATACTTTATGGTGAATCATTCAAGCATGGAAAAGCGTTCGGCCTATAAACCATCAGTACTACTTCTCGCTGGATTTCTGTGCCTAACTCTCAGCGGTACACCGTCATCCTGGTTGGTTGCCGATGAACTTGATGCAGAACGTCAAACGGAGCTTCTATACCTCCTTAAGCAAGATTGCGGATCCTGCCACGGCATGCGCCTCAAAGGTGGGCTAGGCCCTCCTCTATTACCGAGCGCTCTCAAGGATAAGCCCGCCGCCTATATCACCCAGGTAATTAGTAAAGGGATTCCGGCATCAGCTATGCCACCCTGGGAAAACTTGCTGTCTGTCGACGAGATCGACTATCTGGTTTACCTTTTAAAGGACCCTGAATCGAACCTACTAAGTGAGCATGACTGAAATGAAACCTTGGCATGTATTGAACACAGCATTACTGGCAGCTTGCTCGCTGATTTTCTCCACCACGCCTGCATGGAGCCAAACCTGCGATATAGGGTTACGTGGAACGGGAGATCTGGGCATTGTTATTGAGCGTGCGAGCGGTAGCTTACTGATTGTTGAACACAGTTCAGACCGCCGTCTATGCCGTGTAGAAGGACTAGGGGATCTTTCTCATGCCTCCGCTACCTATTCAAGAGATGCCCGTTATGCCTATATTTTTGGGCGTGATGGCGGTTTAACCAAGGTAGATATTCTCACCGGAAAGATTGTTAAACGAATAATTCAGGGGGGCAACTCGATTGGTGGCGCTATCTCTCAAGATGGATCACTGATTGCCGTATCAAATTATGTGCCGGGCGGTGTAAAAATATTCAACAGCACCGATTTATCCTTGATCGCTGACATCCCCGCAACCATCCAACCTGGCGAAGCGCACACAATAAACACTCAATCAAAAACAGTTGGTTTAGTCGATGCACCCGGGCAAAAGTTTATTTATTCATTGTTTGATGGCGATGCGACCTGGATTGCAGATCTGTCAAAACCGGATCAGCCACAACTCACCAAGCTCAACCAGATAGGCAGGCAACCCTACGATGCGCTTATTTCCGGTGATGGCCGTTATTACATTGCAGGATTATTTGGGGAAGACGGACTGGCAATGCTGGATCTCTGGCACCCCGAAAAAGGAGTTAAACGTATTCTGCCGCAATACGGCCGGGGCCTAGAGAAACTACCCGTTTACAAAATGCCCCACCTGGAAGGCTGGGCAGTGGCTGGAGATTTGGTGTTCCTCCCGGCAATGGGATTACACCAAGTACTCATCGTCAATAAAAACACCTGGAAGGAGACTTCGCGCATCGAGTTAAAAGGTCAGCCCGTATTCGCCATGGCCCGCCCCGACGGGCGCCAAGTCTGGGTAAATTTTGCATACCCCGATAACAACTGGATACAGGTCATTGATGTTCCCTCTATGAGCGTTGTAAAAACACTCGACGTGGGCAAAGGGGCGCTTCACATGGAGTTCACACCCCGGGGGGAGAAAGTCTGGATCTCGGTTCGGGATGAAGACCAAGTAAAAATCTTCGACACTCAAACAATGTCTCTGATTAAAACGCTAAATGTAGAAAAGCCCAGTGGGATCTTTTTCAGCAATCGTGCGGGAAAAATAGGTTTGTAATGGAATTATCCCATCTAGACAGGCAATTACTGAATGCTGCGCAGAAGAATTTTCCTCTGCACCCGCAGCCATTCAAGGTATTGTCGGATCAGCTGGGTATAGCCGAACAAGAAATTATTGAACGCCTCAACATCCTCCAACAAAATAAAGCCATATCGAGGTTAGGTGCCGTATTCGATCACCAGCGTGCTGGGGCAAGCACACTGGTAGCACTAGCCGTTCCAGAACAAGACATCGACGCTGTAGCTGAAGCCATAACGGCTCTTGATGAAGTCAATCACAACTATCAACGGGAACACACATTTAATTTATGGTTTGTCGTTAACGCATCGGATCAAAACGTCGTCGACCAGGTACTCGAGCACATAACCGAAAGATTTGACTACCCTATTCTCGACCTACCCATGGTGAAGAACTACCACATAGATTTGGGGTTCCCATTATGATAGATCCCCACAGCCAAAATGAAGTAAACGAACAGCAATTAAGACAGATATTGCAGGAAGGTCTTCCCCTGGTTGCCAGGCCTTACCAGCATATCGCCCAACAATTATCGACCACCGAGCACGCTGTCATAGAAAAAATTGCCGAATTAAAACAGCGGGGATTAATCAAACGGTTTGGCTTGGTCTTGCACCATCACGAGTTGGGTTATACCGCAAATTGCATGGTGGTATGGAATATTCCGGATCAAAACATCGAACAAATAGCGCAACAACTTTCACAAGAACCCCCTGTCACTCTGTGTTATCAACGACCTCGACGCGCCAACTGGCCATTTAATTTATTTTGTATGATTCACGGTAAAGAGCGGGCCCAAGTACAAGCACAGATAGAGGCTCTGATTAAGAAACATCGATTAGATTACCCATACGAACTACTGTTCAGCACCCGTCAATTCAAGCAGCGAGGCGCTCGTTATGTGTAGTTCCCGCACACTCCAACAACAGAAAATCGAGCTTTCTGATTTTGAAAAAAAACTTATCAATCTCTACCAAGGCGGCTTTCCTCTGACCTCAGAACCATTTCAGGTTATTGCTGAGGAATTGAACTCAACCAGCCTTGAAGTACAGCAAACCCTAGAAAAACTGCTCGCCAACGGGGTTCTTACTCGTTTTGGCCCCCTCTATAACATTGAAAAAATTGATGGCGCATTTTCCCTGTGTGCACTCAAAGTTCCCACCGAGCGGTTTGATGAAATAGCGGTGCTGGTAAATAGCTACCCCGAGGTAGCACATAACTATCAACGAGATCACGAGTGGAATATGTGGTTTGTATTAGCGGATGAGACAGAACAAGCCGTGATCAATGCATTCAACCAGATCTCCAAGGAAACAGGTTGCCCAGGCTTAAACCTCCCCAAACAAACTGAATTTTTTGTTGGGCTTCGATTTGAAGCATAAAAATTGCAGGCTTAATCGCACTATGAACGATGCAACCCATGAATGATGCTCTCACCAGAAAAATAATGGCCGCAACACAAGACGGACTGCCCGTGTGTGAGCACCCCTATCGAGTCATTGCAGACCAGCTGGGTATCACAGAGAGCGCATTGCTGGAGGCGATGAATAACATGCTCAGCCAAGGGCTCATCAGACGTATTGGCCTGGTTCCCAACCACTACGCCCTTGGCTATCGATTTAATCTGATGACTGTTTGGGACATCGATGACGGTGAGATACAACAGTTGGGCAAGCAAGTGGGACAGCTCAGTTTTGTCAGCCACTGCTACCAACGCCCCCGCAAGCCGCCCGATTGGAATTTCAACTTGTTTGCCATGGTACATGGCCGAAGTGAAGACGAAGTTAACCAACAGGTGGCGATCATACAGCGGTTGCTGGGATCGGCCTGTAGTGAAATGGCCCAACTCAACAGTGTGAAAATTTTAAAGAAAACGGGTTTAAGAATCCGTAACGATTAGAACCCATGCAACAAAGGACGGTGATATGTTTCGTGTAACACAGTTCATGCAGGCACTCGCTAACCCCGAGCAGTCTCCCCCCCTACGCAAACCTCGCGGCCCAGTGGTTATCTGGAACTTAATTCGCCGCTGTAATCTATGCTGCAAACACTGTTACTCCATCAGTGCCGATACGGATTTTCCTGGCGAGCTCTCCACCGATCAAATCAAAACAGTGATGGATGATTTAAAAGACTTCCATGTTCCGGCCCTGATTCTCTCTGGTGGCGAACCGCTGTTGCGCCCGGACATTTATCGTATAGGGCGTTATGCCAAGCAGCATGGCTTCTATACAGGCCTATCAACCAATGGCACCTTAATTGATGAAAGCCATATTGATCCCCTGTTAGAGACAGGCTTTGACTACGTTGGCATTAGCATTGATGGTATCGGCGAGACACATGATAGGTTCCGGCAGATGGATGGTGCATTTGATGCCTCGATGCGGGCCGTACGACTTTGTCAGGATAACGGCATCAGAGTTGGTTTGCGATTTACGCTGACCCAGGATAATGCGCACGAACTGCCTGAACTACTCAAAGTGGTTGATAACGAAGGTATCGACAAGTTTTACCTCTCTCACCTCAACTATGCCGGACGCGGCAACCGTAACCGCAAAGATGATGTAGTGCACCAAATGACACGGTCCGCAATGGACCTACTCTTTGACCGCTGCTGGAACGAAATTCAACAGGGTGAGGTCAAGGAGTACGTCACAGGAAACAACGATGCAGACGGCGTTTACCTGCTGTATTGGGTAAGAAAAAACTTACCCGAAATGGAAGAATTTGCCCGCCAAAGACTCGAGCACTGGGGGGGCAATGCCTCGGGACTCCATGTGGCAAATATCGATAATTTGGGCAATGTCCATCCAGATACCTTCTGGTGGGATTATCATCTGGGTAATGTAAAAGAACGTCCCTTCTCGGAAATCTGGGAAGATAGATCGGATCCTCTCATGGCTGGATTAAAACAGCAGCCAAGACAATTAAAGGGGCGCTGTGGTGCATGTGAATACAAAAAAATCTGTGGCGGTAACACTCGGGTCAGGGCTTACCAATTAACCGGAGACCCCTGGCAGGAGGATCCGGCCTGCTACCTGTCAGATGCTGAAATCGGCTTAACCGAAGAACATAGCCGGTTATTGGTAACGCCTTATAGCAAACAAAACATTCCTACAAAGAACATTACATTTACATCCTAATAAGCTGATTATTATGTATTTTATATTTTGTTTTATTGCAGTTTTTATCAGCCTGACGACCACTTCTGTGAGTGCAGAAACAACGGTTGATGGAACCCTCACCTATCAACAACACTGCGCCCAATGCCATGGAGTGGAACGATTAGGTGCCATGGGACCCGCCTTACTGCCGCAAAATTTAAGCCGGTTAAAAAAACCAGCCGCAGTGGATGTGATTACTAATGGACGAATTGCGACACAAATGCCAGGGTTTGCAGACACGTTGTCTTCGACAGAAATACGGGCTCTGGTTGAATATATCTACAAAGAGTCTTCAATCAGCCCAGGCTGGGGGAGGCAAGCCATTAACAATTCCCACGTCATCCACTATGAAGCCGATCAGCTTGGCAACAAACCGGTCTTTGAGGCCGACCTGCAAAACTTGTTTATCGTCGTCGAGCTGGGTGATCATCACGCCACACTGCTAGATGGTGACAAATTCGAAACTATTCACCGCTTTAAAACCCGCTTTGCCGTACATGGAGGTCCTAAGTACACCCGAGATGGCAGATACGTGTTCTTTGCCTCACGCGATGGCTGGATTTCAAAATTCGACATCTACAATCTTAAAACAGTGGCCGAAGTACGCGCTGGTATTAATACACGCAACGTTGCTGTTTCCTACGATGGTCGCTATGTCGCAGTGGGCAACTACCTTCCCCACAACCTGGTGATTCTCGATGCAACAGACCTTTCTCTGGTCAAGGTACTTCCCACCGTAGGCAATGATGGCAAGACCTCCCGTGTCAGTGCCGTTTATACCGCACCCAACAGAAAAAGTTTTATTGCAGCGCTCAAAGACATTCCCGAAGTCTGGGAAATATCCTATGCCGATAAAGATAAAAAACCGGATTTTGAGCCACGACGTATCGTCTTAGATGATTATTTAGATGATTTCTTTTTTAACCAAACCTACACACAGGTCATCGGTGCCGCGAGACCTACTGATAGTGGTAGCGGGAAATCGAAAATTAAGGGTGGGCTGGTTATCGACCTCGATAGCGGAAAAAAAATTGCCGAACTCGCGTTACCCGGAATGCCACATTTAGGTTCTGGTATCACCTGGAACTATCGGGGGAAAACCGTATTAGCTTCCCCCAATTTCAGCACCAGTGAAATCAGTGTAATTGACATGGACAGCTGGAAGACCATAAAAAACATCCAGACCGAGGGGCCCGGTTTCTTTATGCGAAGCCATGCCAACAGCCCCTATGCATGGACTGACGTATTCTTTGGTCCAAATAAAGATAAGATGCATATTATTGACAAAAACACCCTGGAAATCATAAAGACGCTCCAACCCTCACCTGGCAAGACCTCTGGTCATGTAGAGTTCACAAAAGACGGTCGCTATGCGCTAGTCAGCATCTGGGATATGGATGGCGAACTGATCGTGTACGACGCGAAGACACTCGAAGAAACAAAAAGATTACCGATGAGCAAGCCTTCGGGAAAATATAACGTCTACAACAAAACCCACTATGAAGAGGGAACCAGCCATTAGGCAGGCATTGATTACAGCAGTAGTTTATAGGCGCCAATCACAGTCCATTAACACAGTCTATTAAATAGTTTTTAATAGACTCCAGTTCAGGCTCCACATCTTTTTGGCTCACGCTGTTCTCTGTGAAAATCGACTTCAACACTAACAGGGCTTGAGCATAATCGGGACAGGATTGATATCGCCCGGTATTCCGAACATTATAAATGAAGGCACATAATTCAAGACCGCGCCAGTCAACACTCGACCGCTCAAACGATTGACCAAATCTTTCTTTTTGAACCCAGCGCTCAGTTTTAGAGGCAACCTGCTGGCAATCCAGCCCCCAGTATTTCGCCAGTTCATCCCCGGTCAACGGTGGCCGTTCATTAGCCATCGCATCATTCGCCAACTGATCGGCCTTCCCGCCGTCTGGCCAGAACAAGATCAGTGACAACACCGACACCAAGAGAAAAAGTCTGGATTTCAACATAAATCACAGTCTATAGAGGCCATCTATTAATTTTCTTGATGTCTATCAATCGCATTTATACTCAATCAAAGCATTCTTATAACTATTACTGAGTTAAATCTAACTATCGGAAGCGTTATGGAGATTTTCAGGTGGCTACTGAGTGCCCTACTGCTGTTGGCCGCTAGTTCGGCTATGGCGCTACAGGCTCCAGATATCTCAACGCTGAGACTAGAAGAAATTGAACCCTGGTTTGATGGGGCAACAGCCATCTCTACCCAGGCAAACGCTACTGAGTACCGCCTGGTGTATCGCAATGGAGAGGTTCTGGGTGCAGTATTCTATAGCCATCAGATAACCCCCATACCCGCCTACTCGGGAAAACCCATTGCCACCTTAATGGCCATAGATACTCAGGCCCGTATTGTCGGACTACAGATTGTCCAGCACGAAGAGCCCATTCTTGTCGTCGGCGTCAAAGAAGAAGATCTCAAACGATTTACTGATCAATACATTCACTTATTTGCATTGGACAAGGTTCGAGTGGATGCTGCCAACAGGCCTGGTTATGTTGGTATCGATGGCATCTCCAGTGCCACCATCACAGCCATGGTGCTCAACCGCTCCATCATGCAATCAGCAAAAAAAGTGGCTCAGCTATTGAACTGGCCGTCCCATATTGAAAACTTCTCTGTAGTACCAGAAAAGCCCCCCACTGAGGCAGACCGGTGGAAAGAGCGCCTGGAACCCTGGTTAGACCGACTGCCAACGGTCATCACCATCACCCTGGCATTGGTGTTATTGCTCTTTATTCTATTTTTTCAGGACTGGCTGGTTCGCAGACCGAAAGTATTCAACGTCCTTCGTACAGGGTATCTCCTATTTACCGTCGTCTTTATTGGCTATGTATTTTCAGCTCAGCTCTCTATCGTCAATATACTGGCGTTTATGCAGACGCTCGCCCATGGCTTCACCTGGGACACACTGATGCTCGACCCGGCAGCCTTCCTTCTGTGGAGCTTTATTGCGACCTCGATTCTACTCTGGGGTAGAGGTGTCTTTTGTGGTTGGCTGTGTCCTTTTGGCGCAATACAGGATCTGATCCACGACCTTGCCCGAAAACTAAAGATTCCATCCTTTGAGTTCCCAAGCACAATTCATCAACGCCTTTGGGCTATTAAGTATTTTATTCTTATTGCCTTGGTAGGCATTTCATTAGACTCCTTCTCCACGGCAGCAACCATGGCAGAAGTCGAGCCATTCAAGACCGTCATCACCTTAAAGTTCGCACGAGAGTGGGGCTATGTGGCCTACGCCTCATCCTTATTATTTATTGGAATTTTTAACAGTAAGTTCTTCTGCAAGTATCTCTGTGCACTCGGTGCGGGGCTAAGCATTCTTGGTCGATTCCGTATCTTTGACTGGATGCGAAGGCGCAATGAATGTGGCAAGCCCTGTCAGGCCTGCGCAGCACTCTGTCAAAACGGGGCCATTAAACCGACCGGTGAAATTATCGATACCGAGTGTCATTTCTGCCTGGAGTGCCAAGTCGCTTATTGGGATGACCATGTATGCCCGCCCCTGGTAGAAAAACGTAAACGCCGAGAAAAGCGTGCTCAGGCACGAAATCGGCCTGCTAAAGTAAAAATAGTTGAAAGCTCTACAGATTCTTGACAAGAATCAATGGATTTTCAGCCACTTAGTACCACACTGATCAAGGAGAAACAGCCTTTTAAAGGAGGGCACCGTGAAATATCAACAAAAACTATCTACGGCCATTCTGGCGTTAACGGCAACGATTGCTAGTGGCTACATCGTCGCTGCAGAAAAATCAGATCATCCAGGCACTTCAGGGTCAGAAGTTCGCTATATGGGCGCGCCGACAATGGGTGCCGATGTTGAAATGACCCTCCACCCAAATGGCCCTGCAATCACACCGGAAGAATGGGCCTCTTCGACAAAAACTTATTTTGAACGTTGTGCCGGTTGCCATGGCGTACTGCGCAAAGGTGCGACAGGCAAACCATTAACGCCCGATGTTACTCAGCCAAAGGGTACTGACTACCTGAAGGCGCTCATTGCCTTTGGTACCCCAGGCGGTATGCCGAACTGGGGTAGCTCTGGTGATTTGACCGATGAGCAGATTGACGCCATGGCACGCTATCTACAACACAACCCTTCCCAGCCGCCTGAATTTGGCATGAAGGAAATGAGAGCCTCCTGGAAGGTTGTCGTCGCCCCGAAAGATCGTCCTAAAACCCCTCAGGGCAACTTTGATATCGAGAACCTGTTCTCCGTCACCCTGCGTGATAGTGGCCAGGTAGCTCTGATCGATGGCGATACTAAAGAGATTATCTCTGTCGTTAATACCGGATACGCTGTGCATATCTCCCGGCCATCCAGTTCTGGTCGCTACATGTTCGTTATTGGTCGCGATGCCAAAATCAATATGATTGACATGTACATGAAGGTGCCTGAAACCGTCGCTGAAATTAAGATTGGCTCCGAAGCACGCTCAGTAGAAACATCCAAGTACAAAGGCTATGAAGATAAGTATGCCATTGCAGGATCCTACTGGCCCCCACAGTATGTGATTATGGATGGCGAAACGCTTGAACCCATGAAGATTGTTTCCACCCGCGGTTACACTGTCGATACACAGGAATATCACCCTGAACCAAGAGTGGCAGCCATTGTTGCCTCACATGAACACCCTGAATTTATCGTCAACGTTAAAGAAACCGGTAAAATCTTACTGGTCAACTATGAGGATACAAAAGCCCTACAGGTCACTGAACTGGAGGCAGCAAGGTTCCTCCACGATGGCGGCTGGGATTCCACCAAACGTTACTTTATGACGGCGGCTAACAAGTCCAATAAAGTTGCCGTTGTTGACTCCAAAGATCGAGAGATGGAAGCATTAGTCGATGTATCACAGATTCCTCACCCTGGTCGCGGTGCCAACCTCAATACCAAAGCCTACGGACCGGTTTGGGTAACCAGTGCGCTGGGTAGTGATGAAATCACGTTAATTGGTACTGACCCCAAGAATCACAAGCAATATGCCTGGAAAGTTCCAAAGGTACTCAAGGGTCAAGGTGGCGGCTCACTGTTTGTGAAAACTCACCCGAAATCCAAGAATCTTTGGGTTGACGCACCACTTAATCCAGATACCAAAATCAGCCAATCTATCGCCGTATTTAACGCTGATGACTTGGATGCTGGCTACGAAGTACTCCCTATCGCCGAGTGGGCGGGCGTTGCCGACCAAGGCCCTGCCCGTGTTGTTCAGCCCGAGTACAATAAGGCTGGCGACGAAGTCTGGTTCTCCGTATGGAATGGTGCCGATGCTGAGTCAGCCATCGTGGTGGTCGATGATAAAACTCGCAAGTTAAAGCATGTGATTAAAGATAAACGCTTAATTACGCCAACTGGCAAGTTCAACGTCACCAACACTAAAGAAGATATCTACTAGTCACTGACTCATAAAACCAAGGCCCTCGGAAACGGGGGCTTTTTTTTGCGCGTATTCTGCTGATGGGGCCCCATTGACTTGTTAGTTCTTTAAATTAGACCCAGACTTTTGTAATTTTTGAGCATCGTCAATTCTGTTTTAAGCGACTTCATAGACAATGGTTCTATCCCCTCCTACACACCTCAGTAGCATAATAGTTGTGATGTACTGGGTGATCCTTTAGGGTGCAGAATAAACTCAGGAACTCAACAATGCTAAATATCACCGACATGAAACAGGAACAAAAAAAACCGCCAATATTCAGGTTGGCTTTTCGTCCCTTTTTTCTGTTTGGCAGCCTATTTTCTGTCATGGCATTGCTGTTGTGGGCGACATACCTAACCAACTCATCGCTTCCCTGGCAGCCCTATGGAAACTGGCTCTGGTGGCATGGGCACGAAATGCTATTCGGATTTAGCACGGCGATTATTGTTGGTTTTCTACTTACCGCGATTCAGAACTGGAGCGGAATTCCAGGGCTTTCCGGCTGGCCTCTGGCCGGACTATTTAGTCTATGGCTCCTAGGCCGAATATTGTTGTTGTACCCCGTAGCACCGGCAAGTTTCATTGCTATTATCGACAGTTTGTTTCTACCGTTGGCTGCTTATATGTTGGCTAGACCCATTGTGGCAGCCAAATTATGGCGTAATCTAATGTTCGTCCCACTACTACTCATACTCGCCTGGACTAATGGCCACAGCCATTACCGATTGATGAACGGTGGTATGTTGTCATTGCCAGACACTCAGGCAACCATCCTGATTATTACCTTGATCATTGTCATTATGGGTGGGCGAGTCATTCCTTTTTTTACTGCAAATGCGACACGCACTCAAAAACCTAATCCACTGCTATCCCTGGAACTACTATCTATTGCCACTCTTGGTGTAGCCACGCTATACAGCTTGGTCACGGGTAATCTTTCTCCTGAACCAGGCATTGGTATTCTCTTTTTAGTTTCCGCAGTTGCAAATTTACTCAGAATGGGGCGCTGGCAAGGAAAGCTCACGCTGGGCAACCCATTGCTTTGGTCTCTACATCTTTCCTATTTATTGATCGTCATTAGCCTGGGATTACTCGGCGCATTTCACTTTGGTCTAAACATACCACTCAGTACGGCCCTCCACGGACTGACCATCGGTGGTATCGGACTAATGGTGCTCGCCATGATCAGCCGAGTTTCGCTTGGCCATACGGGCAGAATGTTGCAGGTTGGCATATGGATTACGCTGGGTTACGGAGCGTTGGCCATTTCGGCCATCCTCAGAGTCGTTGCACCACTGATACTAAATGACCCCTCCACACTGTATTTAATCAGCATAAGCTGCTGGGGATTTTCCTATCTCAGTTTTGTCATTATCTACTGGCCCGTGCTAACGCAACCAAGGGTCGATGGTCGACCCGGTTAACCATCACCACAAAATAAAATAAACAGGGAAAACACCGCTGAATAAATCTGTTATTCAGCGGTTCTGTTTGGTCTTTATTTTCTCTCTCCTTTCACGAATATCAGCAGACCACATTTTTTCAACTATCCTTTCAAATAACCACCATCTGAGGAGCCCTTCTCAACCATTGACTTTGGTCAAGCACACAAAGGTGCTTACAGCGTTAAAGTTCAATAGGTAACTGAGTAAAACACTCAGATATTTTATACACAAAAATAATAGGAACGAGCTGCCATGAGCGATGACAAGCATATAGAAGATAAGGATATACCGGTGATGCAAAGGGTCCTGGATAACCCGTTTATTCTGTTATTTATCGGGATCGCTGTCCCCACACTTACCTACATTGTCTGGGGAGTGATGGAACTGATTTCTGTCCCCATTTCACAATAACAAGCTTATGGCTTTACGGAGAATAAACAATGACAAGCATTTCGCCTCCGGCCAGAAAAGTCTGGTGGAAAGAACCGATAGAAAAAGGTGAGTTAATTTGGATCGCGGTTGTCGTCGTTTGGGGAATCATTCTCACCCTAATGATGCCGTTTTGGCATATTTACGGTGAGCAAAATCTCTCTAGCGAAGCATATAAAACGACACCTGAAACCTATCTCGCTAAAGCGCAAGCAGTAGTTGATAAATACACCATACGAACAGAGGGCGACTATAAGACCCCTGTAGTTAAGCCCCCTGCTGGCGAAGATATCTATCTCGTGGCTCGCCTCTGGGATTGGTGGCCCTATTTTGAGCTTAAGAAAGGCGAGTCCTACCGACTTCATGTCGCCTCCGTTGATTGGCAGCACGGATTCTCCCTGCAACCAACCAACCTCAATGTGCAAGTCCTTCCGGGTTATGACATGGTTTTAACCGTCACCCCGAACAAAACAGGTAAGCACACCATTGTTTGTAACGAGTACTGCGGAATCGGGCATCACAATATGCTGGGCTCGATTTATGTAGTTGATTAGGGGGCCGACATGACGACTAATAACGATTTTAGAATATGTCCCGACACCGGACTCAAATGGCACCGTCCTGCCGAAAAACTGATAAAACTCAATGCGGTTGCCGCCGTGGTGTTTCTACTGGTTGGCGGCATACTCGGTCTGGGAGTTGGTTTAACTCGCTGGCCAGAGGTTCATTTACTTGGCCCCGATACTTTCTATCAAGTACTCACGGGACATGGAATCAATGTACTGATTTTCTGGATTATTTTCTTTGAAATGGCCGTCATTCACTTTGCCTCCTCAACGCTGTTGGGTAGCCGTATGGCGATGCCAAAAGTTGGTTTTGGGGCATTCGTATTGATGGTGCTGGGAGCGCTACTCAATAATTACGCGGTACTGGTCAAAGGTAATTCCAGCGTAATGATGACTTCCTATGTACCAATGCCGGCAGATACCTTGTTTTATGTTGGATTAATACTGTTTGCCGTCGGAGCCCTGATAAACTGTTTTCTATTCCTCGGCACACTCGTTATCGCCAAGGATGAGAAAACCTATGAAGGGTCGATACCACTCGTCACCTTTGGTGCATTGACTGCCACAATTATCGCTATATTTACCATTGCATCCGGTGCCGTCATTCTCATTCCAACACTGCTTTGGAATCTTGGTTTTGTCAGTAATATTGATGCTGGTCTCTACCGCCTGATTTGGTGGGCATTTGGTCACTCCTCTCAACAGGTTAATGTAGCGGCCCAGGTCTCCATCTGGTACGCGATTGCTGCCATTTTATTTGGCGCCAAACCTCTATCAGAAAAAGTCAGCCGTTTTGCCTTCCTGTTGTACATCGCGGTACTGCAAATTGCATCGGCTCACCACTTGTTGGTAGACCCGGGCCTTAGCTCAGAATGGAAAATTTTTAATACCAGTTACGCTATGTACCTGGCGGTTATGGCGAGCATGGTTCACGGCCTGACAGTTCCCGGCTCTATTGAGCATGCACAGCGTGCTAGAGGGTTCGGCAGTGGATTGTATGAGTGGTTGCGCAAGGCGCCGTGGGGAAATCCTGTCTTCTCAGGTATGTTCCTGTCGCTGGTTGGCTTTGGTGTATTAGGCGGTATTACTGGTGTCGTCATGGGCACCGAGCAGATAAACCTACTTATTCACAATACGCTGTACGTACCGGGTCACTTCCATGCCACCGTGGTGATAGGAACAACACTGACATTTATGGCCATTACCTACTGGCTGGTACCTATCCTGTTCCGACGTCAGTTAATTATGAAAAAGCTGGCTAGCCTGCAACCTTGGATTTTTGGCCTGGGAATGACCGGTGTTTCTTTATTCTTGATGGGTGCGGGCACACTCGGTGTCCCTCGTCGTCACTGGGACATTCTATTCTCTGGCTCTAATGGTGGGTATGAATTCTCTGCTGCCGCGATCACCATGATGGGGCTGAATGGCATGTCTGTGATTCTAGCTTGCCTCGGTGGAGCCGCCTTCTGTGTCATTGTCGTTGGCTCACTGCTGTTCGGTAAGAAAATTGGGGAAAATGAAAAGGTTGGAACACCCATGATTGTTGCCCCTGTCACCGACGAAGAGTACGCCACAAATAAGTCGTCAATGACAATTCCTGGAACATTAGGGATGGTTGCAGTCTTCTTTGTCGCCTTTGCCCTGTACTACTTTATCAACTGGAAGTACTTAGCCCAGACATGGGGTTTAAGCTAAAAGCAGCCCAACCCAAGCCTGGTAAAAAGGCCTACAACCGAATAATGGGGGGCTTAGCCCCCCATTTTTTTAGTAACGCGATGGTTAAGGATTCTTTGTGTTTGCACAGATAGTCGACATTTTTAAACTTCGTATCGGTGTTTTAATGGCTGTCACCGCCTTGGCGGGATTCGCCGTCACACCCGGCGAGTCGCTATCCAGTCTACAGATATTGGCATTAGCGCTTACCGTCTTAGGCGCCTCTGCCGCAGCGGGCGCCTTTAATCAATACGCCGAAAAAGACTTGGATGCGCAAATGGAGCGCACCAAAAAGCGACCATTCGTAACGGGCAAAGCCTCCCACAATAAAAATTGGCTATGGTTAATTGCTGGTCTTCTCATACTGTCTGTGGGTCTAGCTGGCTGGGTATTTAATATCGCCGTAGGATTTCATGTATTTATGGGAGCCTTCACCTACGGCGTTATCTACACCTTATGGCTAAAACGCCGCACTACCTGGAATATTGTCATTGGTGGCGCTGCGGGTAGCTTTGCTGTACTAGCCGGTGCCGCTGCTGCTGACCCCGCTTTAAGTGCCTCCTCAATACTGCTCGCCATTGTACTTTTCTTGTGGACGCCGCCCCACTTCTGGGCCCTTGCCATCGTTCTTCATAAGGATTATGCCAATGCCGGCGTTCCCATGCTCCCGGTCGTAAAAGGCGATAAAGCAGCGGCCAAAATAATTCTTCTTAACATTATTGTGCTTGTGGCAGTCTCACTATTGCCCGGAATCTATGGCATGGGCTGGGTTTATCTAAGTGGCGCTACTATGGGCGGTGCTTACTTTATCTATAAGGGAATCCTTCTGGCTCAAGATCCCAACCCAAAAACAGCTATTCGCTGCTTTCTCGCCTCCTTAATCCAATTAACGCTGTTATTGATTACCGCAATGATTGACCCATTGATCATTGGATAAGCCAACGATGAAAAAGCTACCCAGAGTATTAATGCTGCTTCTAATATCCCTACTGGGAATGACCACCATTGCCGAAGAAATGAGTGCGAAGGGACATCAGCATAAACCCACGCCCAGCTTCGACAGGAAAACAGCCTTGGATATCAGCCAATCAGCCATTGGCAGTCAGCTGGATGAATATCATTTTTTTACTAGCCAGGGACAACCGAAGAAACTCAGTGACTACCGCGGCAAGCCCCTGATTGTCAGCCTGATCTATACCTCCTGCTACCATATATGCCCCACCACCACCAAGCATTTGGACAAGGTGGTCGGCAAAGCACAATCTGTTCTGGGAGAAGACACCTTTAATGTTGTCACTATTGGATTTGATGCCGACAATGATACCGCTGATGCCATGCGGATATTTGCCAAACAGCAGTCAGTTAACGAAGACAACTGGGACTTCCTCTCCTCCGACAAAGAAACCATCCGCCAATTCGCCAAACAACTCGGCTTCCAGTTTTTTGCCTCACCCCAGGGCTTCGACCACTTGGTTCAAACCACCCTGCTAGATAAAAATGGCACCGTCACCCGGCAAGTTTACGGCATCCAATTTGAGACACCGCATCTGGTCGAACCGCTCAAGCAACTAATTTTTGGTGGAGAAGCAGATCAATCACTTTTTCAGGAACTCAGTAATAAAATACGGCTTTTCTGCACAGTATATGACCCAAACTCAGACTCTTATCTGTTTGATTACTCAATTTTCGTTGGGCTATTTATGGGGCTGACACTCGGAGGGTTGATGATTTTTCTATTTATCAGAGAGTGGCGCTACAGCAAAACCGCCCGCAATAGGTGATATTTATGGAGAGAACGCAGTGATCAAAGTTCTCGAGCGCGTATCGCTCAGTCTATTCCAGTTTATAGAAAGCACCTTTAACCAAATTTTTGGGGAGCGCTGGAACCCCTGGTATCAGCTTGGAGCTCTGTCCTTTTACTTTTTCTGGATAGTCGTTGTCTCGGGTCTCTACTTATTTATCTTTTTCGATACCAGTATCAATGGTGCCTATGAGTCCATGGAGGCCGTCACCCATAACCAGTGGTTTGCCGGTGGAATCATGCGGAGTCTGCATCGTTATGCCTCGGATGCCATGGCAATTACCGTCACACTGCATCTACTCCGTGAATTCAGTCTTGGACGATTCCGGGGAGCACGCTGGTTTTCATGGTTTAGTGGCGTGCCATTACTTTGGTTGCTCTTTGCAGCCGCAATTGGCGGCTACTGGCTGGTTTGGGATCAACTCGCGCAGTATATTTCTGAGGCGACAACAGAGTGGTTTGGCTGGCTCCCCTTTATCGGCGATTCTCTGGCTCGAAATTTTGTTTCAAATGACACACTGAGCGACCGCTTTTTCTCACTGCTGGTTTTTATGCACATTGCTATTCCCCTGTTTCTACTGGTCGGAATGTTTATTCACATTAAGCGAGTAAAATTGGCAAAGACGAACCCACCCAAAGGGTTAGCTCGCGGCACGCTCGCGGCACTTATTCTGCTTGCACTGATTAAACCCGCTGTCAGTATGAATAAGGCAGACATGTCCATTTCGGTCACATCGATTGACCTGGACTGGTTCTATATGAATGTCTACCCACTGTTTGACAGCTGGGGCTATGGTGCTGTGTGGGTATTGCTGGTGGGGCTTTCCGCTATATTGGCACTTATCCCCTGGCTTTCTCCCGACAAGAAAAAAGCGCTACGTGCTGCCGAGGTCAACCCAGATAATTGTAATGGCTGCAGCTGGTGCTACCAGGACTGCCCTTTTGAAGCCATTACCATGATCGATCATGAGTATAAAAAAGGGCAAATGCAGGCTCAGGTGGACCCAGACTTGTGCACGGCCTGCGGCATCTGTGCCGGTTCCTGCCCCTCGGCAACACCTTTTAGGCATGTCGAAGAACTTATCTCTGGCATAGAAATACCAGATTTTTCAATCGAACATCTACGAAAAGAGACTCACAAGAAACTCGAAACACTAACCGGTAATCAGCGCCTTGTGGTGTTTGGCTGTGATCACGCACTGGACATAAAAACACTCGCAGACTCTCAAACCGCTGTTATTAGTCTGCCTTGTACCGGTTTACTCCCCCCCTCCTTTGCCGACTACATTTCGCGACAACCGGAAGTTGATGGCGTGTTGGTCAGCGGCTGCTGTAGTGAGAACTGTTACTTTCGCAAAGGTACCGAGTGGACGGAACAACGCTTTAACCGCGAGCGAATGCCACACCTTCGTACAAAAGCGGGGGTCCAAAAAGTGAAGCTACTCTGGGCAGGCCCCCGTGAACAGGAACAACTGCACACTGCTCTCACCCAATACAGAGCGGAACTGGCTTTCCACAAGGCTGAAGAAACAGAGGGCGCAGGTTTTGATTAACTGGAAATTCTGGCTAGGTCAGGCACTTTGCTACAGTCTTTTTATTGGGGTGATTGGATACCTTTCCAATGCACCGGCATACCAGCGGTATCCTGATCAACAGGGAATGATCAAGCTTAGCCTCCGTCATGCAGGAAAAATTCTTGGAGAATGTCGAGAACGGAGTGCATCGGAGATGTCCCAACTGCCACCCAATATGCGCATAACCACATTATGCCCACGAGAGCGCTCGCCCTTACAGCTGGATTTACTCATTAATGATGAAATGGTGTATAGCAAACAGCTTCCTCCAAGAGGTATACATGGGGACGGCCTGTCATCCATCTACTTTCGATTACCGGTGAAATCTGGAGAAATTAATTTAAAAGTACGAATGAAAGATCACATCAAACAGAATGATTACCCTTACCAACTGGAAAAAACACTACAGTTAGCACCCGCTCAAGTATTGGTTATTGATTTCGATGGAAGCAAGGGTAATTTCACTATTTTATAAGGCATCCCCATGTGAGTTTTTCTATGGCTAGGTCAACCCATTACGCTACCTTGAAGAAACCGCTGGAGTAGCTCAAAGGTTCCTAGTGCTAGAACAAAAATAATGATGAAGTATATGATGCTACGATTTTTGAACGGGGCTCCACGCCGCCTCTCAAGTTGGCGCAATAACCAGTCGGAGAATAGATATAGGACTACAGCAACCAAAGTGAAGAGTACAATTTCCACAATAAACTCCCAGCAAAGAACATGCGTCACAGATATACTCTGCCACTACCCGATTAACTATGTCCACAATCAATAAATAATGAGAAACGAGCAATACTCACACAAAGACAATCAAAAACTATTAGCCCGCTATATTATGATTGTGCTGGTAGCCACACTACTGATCAATTGTCTCAGTGCCTATATTCGGCACATAGAAGCTGGATTAGGTTGTGAAGACTGGCCCAGCTGTTATGGCGAGATTGGTAGATTTATCTCACCCAGCAATGAAGCTGAAATCGCCCAAAAAGCTTTAGCCCCCACGGAAGTTGCCAAACAGCTACATCGCACCATAGCCACGCTGTTAGTTATCGGCGTATTACTCCTGGTGAACCAAAGTAGAAAACCCGGCGCCATGGAGGGAATGACTCGCCCCCTACCTTATTTATTACTGGCCGTACTACTCCTGCTCTCCATTATTGGGCCTGCCAGTTATCTCAAAACGATGCCCATCATTGCCGTCCTCAACTTGGCAGGAGGCTTAGCCTTGTTAGCGATCTGCTGGTGGTTGTGGCTCCAGTGTAAAGGCAGCCATCGCACTATCGTACCAGCCTGGACTAAACGGCTTACCATGACGGGTTGGGTACTACTGATGCTTCAAATTCTTCTTGGATCCTGGGTCAGTGCCAACTATGCCGGTCTCGCCTGTAGCGAGCTGTTATCTTGTCATGCCCCAACCTCCTACAGTAGCGAAGGCTCGGACACCTTCTGGTATTTTCGACAGTTAACACTGGATAGTGAAGGCAGGGTTCTTTTCGATGCCAGTAGCGTCATTATTCACAAAGCGCATCGTGCAATGGCACTTTTAAGTGGTTTGATTTTGTTGATTGGCGCACTGAGTTCTCTACAATACCGCAAAAAATTGGCTATCGGTCTCGCGCTACTGGTCCTGGTGCAGTTTTTACTGGGAACAAGTGGGATTGTGTTATCGCTACCCATGGTTACCGTCATGGCGCATAACCTGATAGCTGCATTTCTATTGATGGCTGTCATGGCCCTTAACTATCAACTCGTTCAGGCTAAGTAACATGCGTAATAATTCACATCAAATCAATGCATACTCCTATAACCGACAAATCGCCCTATGGCTATTTGTCTGTGCGGGTATCATTTTTTCCATGATTTTGCTTGGCGGTGTCACGCGCCTCACCCACTCTGGGTTGTCTATGGTCGAGTGGAAACCATTGATGGGAATTATCCCCCCCCTTACTGATATGGAATGGCAATCAACTTTCGAAAAGTACCAGCAGTTTCCCGAGTACCAAAAAGTAAATCACGGTATGACAGTCAGTGAGTTTAAGTCGATATTTATGTTCGAGTACCTACACCGGGTTCTGGGACGGTTAATCGGTGTCTTTTTTCTACTGCCTTTTCTATTTTTCTACTTTACCAAACGGATACCTGCAGGCCTGACACCCAAGCTAATAGTGATGTTCATTTTGGGAGGGCTTCAAGGTCTACTGGGTTGGTATATGGTAAAAAGTGGACTTGTTGACAACCCCAGAGTCAGCCAATACCGACTGACGGCTCATCTCGGTGCTGCCGTCATTATTTATGCCTATATTCTGTGGGTAGCCTTTGGATTGATGCCTGTGCGTTCATTGGCAAATAATTCATACGACATGGCTAAAAAAGGCTTAAAGCGCTTTGCCCTGACACTCAGTGGATTACTCTATTTAATGATTCTCTCTGGAGGACTGGTCGCTGGTACTCACGCAGGTTTTGCCTACCCTACTTTCCCTCTCATGGGAGACTCATTTATACCCCCAGGTTTATATAGTACCGACCCCGGCTGGCTAGCTATTTTTGAAGATATAACAACGATTCAGTTTAACCATCGCATTTTTGCCTATGTATTATTTACTTTGATTCTGACGTTTTCTTTCAAAGTCCTAAGAAGTGGCATACCGGGAAAACTTCGAACGGGAACACACTGTTTTATCGGATTATTACTCATGCAGGTCACCTTGGGGATTTCAACATTACTGCTGCACGTTCCCGTTACCCTGGCCGCAGCACACCAGGGTGGTGCAATCGCACTGTTTACTGCCTCACTCTTTGTCAGTCACCATCTCAGTAATTCTTCGACAAGCAACGCAATGGCCGGGGCACCTGCTTGAATAGGCTATTGGTTGTCATTGTTTCCGTTGGGCTATTAGTGGCGGCTGTAGTCGGCTCCAACTATTTACGCTCTACACTCAAGCCATCGCTGCCGGTGATTGAATCACTGGGCGGTGATTTTTCTCTACCAAGCACAGTCAACGGTATAACAACACTTTCTGAGTTTGAGGGGCAGGTCGTCTTACTCAACTTTGGATTTACTAGCTGCCCTGACGTTTGCCCAACGGTGCTGAGTAAGATTCGGGTCATTATGGAAACACTCGGTGAACATAATAGTGCCGTACAACCCCTGTTTATCACTATCGATCCAGACAGAGACTCAATCGAAAAGCTGAATAGTTATCTACCCTATTTCCATCCATCGATCATCGGCCTTCGCGGTAACGAAAAGCAACTGGCCGAAGTGGCCGAACAATATAAAGTGCTCTATCAAAAAGAAAATATAGACTCTGAGTTGGGCTACGGGTTTTTACACAACGACCATATTTATCTCATCGATCAACAGGGACGGGTTCGAGCCATGTACTCAGGCTCAGTAAAAATGGACACCATTATCGAAGAAGTTAAAACACTGCTCTAATCTGTTTAGGTTCATTCAGAATACGACTAATCAGGACATGCCATTGAATAGCAATACATACAATCTTAAGGACATTCACCCCGCTGCTAAAAAACTGGCACTTGGTTGGATATGGCTGGGAGTGTATGCCCTGGTTGCCGCTGGAGTCCTTGCGATTCTACTTGCCCTATCAAGAACCCCTGCCATCAAAGAACTGATGCCCGGCAGTAACTTCTTTAAGGTTGCCCTTGTTGTTCATGTGGATCTATCGGTTCTCATCTGGTTTCTTGCCGGTGCCGGTGTTCTTTGGGCTGTATTTGGGATACACCGTGAATCGCTGTGGAGCAAAGCAGCATTTTGGCTGGCTGTAACAGGCACGGTGCTTATCAGTATTTCTCCCTTCCTTGGGGCCAGCCAACCACTAATGAACAATTACGTACCGGTGATATTACAACCCTGGTTTTTTTACGGGCTCATTGTGGTAACAGCGGGGCTCGTCATCCAGGCTCTTGGTTTTATCGTAACTAACCCTCTACGATTAAATCGTTCTCAGGGCACTGATACCTTGCGCTTCGCCCTCTATCTGGGTGCATGGTCGGTTCTCATCGCGGTAATCTGTGTTGCCATTTCATATGTTCGCATTCCAGAGAGTATCGGCGGAGAGTTCTATTACGACCTATTGTTCTGGGGTGGCGGTCACGTACACCAATTCATTAATACCCTTTTACTGCTTGTCGCCTGGGTGATGCTTGCCGCTGCCTGTGGCCAAGATTTACGTATGAGTCCACGTCTGGGAGCGGTGCTCTTTCTTCTGGTTGTTCTTCCATTGGTGATGACCCCCTGGTTATACAGCTACAAAATTGAGTCAAGCGATCATATTTTAGGATTTACCCAATTAATGCGTAAGGGTGGGCTGGCCTCCATCCCGCTCGGCCTGATGGTATTTTTAAGCACCTTCCGTTTTACAGCGCTTAGCGATGAACAAAAACCTCTTCGAGCAGCGTTAATCTGTTCAATCACACTGTTTGCTGGCGGAGGCATTCTTGGCTTTATGATCATGGGATCCAATACCGTCATCCCCGCTCATTACCACGGCTCAATTGTGGGTGTAACCATGGCCATTATGGGTGTCGTCTTTCTACTGCTGCCCCGACTAGGGCGCCCGATAAAACGTCTAAAAATGGCCTATTGGATGCCGTGGTTATATGGGGGGGGGCAACTGATGCATATTACCGCCCTAGCCTGGTCCGGGGGGCACGGGGTTAAACGCAAAGCTGCGGGGCAAGCCCAGGGACTGGAAGGACTACAGGAAATTATTGGCATGGTATTTATGGGTGTCGGTGGGGTAATTGCCGTTTTGGGCGGCGTGCTGTTTCTGGTTGTTGTCATTAGTGCTCTAAGAGGAAAACCCGCCACCTTAATGCCTGAAATACAAACAACCACACCTTGACTGTAATCAATCAATTTTTTCGGTCTATCCCTTATCCTTCTGGTAAGATAAACCGCTAGATAACCTGTTATATAGGTTACGTTTCACGATTCATTTATCCCATGGTTGGAGTATTAATATGAAAAAACTGATCGGAACTACGATGAAAGTAGCGATGGCAGTAGCCTTGGTTTCAGTTGGAAGTCAAACAATGGCAGCGGGTGATGCCGCAGCAGGAAAAGCCAAGTCCTTAACCTGTGCTGGGTGTCACGGTGCTAACGGTATTAGCAGCAACGATTTATGGCCTAATCTGGCAGGTCAAAAAGCCACCTATCTCGCCAAGCAAATCAAAGCGTTCCGCGATGGACAACGCAATGATCCGATGATGTCCTCTATGGCTAAATCGCTCACTGATCAAGATGCGGAAAATTTGGCGGCTTACTACGCCAGCTTAAAGTAAACGCCTAAAATCTTAGGTAATGCCTGTTATTTGTGCTCGTCAAAAAGCATAAATAACAGGGTTTTTTATCGATGGCCTTTAAGACTTATTCGTAACTGGCTAATGCCTTGCGATCAAGAACCGTTACCTCTTTGCCTTTCATGGCAATAATCCCCTCTTCCTTTAGCCGGTGAATAATTCTTGAAAAAGTTTCAGGTTGAATTGCCAACTGACCGGCTATAAGACGCTTGGCTACCGGCAACTCAAACTGAGGATATTCGGCATCAGAGCCCACAAATTGAGTAATCAAATAACGGACAACTCGGTGGGTAGAATTTTTAAGTGATAACACTTCAATTTCGTTGAGTCTCATTCTTAAACGTCGACTCAAATCAGCCATCAACACCATGCTTAGATTAGGATTGCTTTTAAGCAGCGCCACATAATCTAGATTAGAAAAGCTGAACAATTCAGCGGGCTCAACCGCCTGAGAAGAGACAGGATAAAAGGTCTGCGAAGCAAACATTAACGCTTCCGCAAATGTCTGGTTTGTGGCAACCAACTCAATAATTTTCTCTGTCCCATCGGGGAGTGTACGAAAGAGTTTTATACAGCCAGATACAACAAAGTAGAAATTCCGAGCTTCCTCATTCTGCTGGAACAGAAACTCTCCCTTCCCAACACTAATAACCCGGCTACCACACATTAATTTTTCCAGCTCCATGTCCGACAGAGCAGAAAAGAGGTGGTGCCTTCTTAGTAATTGGCCGTGTATTTTTTGGAACTGCATAGCATCTTCTTTTTTCAGCATTCCCATAATATTGCCTCTCAGTCTATAACCACACATCTGGCAATACCAGCTGCTTCGGAATTGCCCGAAGGCAGACCTAGATCCTCACCGTTATCAGTGTCTTATGGTTATGGGAGCTAGAGACTAGAGTAAGTGCTTTGAAACACAATTGATGTCTATCAATAGCACTGAAATAAAGATAAAAAAAAGCCCAGTCGTGACACTGGGCTTTTATATGTGCAAGGAATGATTAATCGACAAAGAGTCTGGCATTCCTGAACAGTCGCATCCAAGCACCATCTTCCTGCCAGTCATCCGGGTGCCAGGAATTGGTCACCGAACGAAATACTCGCTCGGGATGAGGCATCATAATCGTTGCCCTGCCATCGGCACTGGTTACCCCGGTAATACCCATCGGTGATCCATTGGGATTCGCTGGATATACCTCGGTTGCATCGTGGAAATTATCCAAATAACGAAGCGCCACTTGACCGGAAGCACTGTAGGCTTGCGCATCGATATCACTTGCAAATTCAGCCCGCCCCTCGCCATGAGCGACAGCAATGGGGATATGAGAACCGACCATTCCCTTCAATAACACAGAGGGGGTCGGCTCAATACGAACGAGTGAAAAACGAGCCTCAAACTGTTCGGATAAGTTACGAACAAAACGTGGCCAATGTTCAGCGCCAGGAATTAGAGGCTTAAGATTGGACAACATTTGGCAACCATTACAAACACCCAAGGTAAAGGAATCGTTGCGGTGAAAAAACTGCTGAAAAGCCTCTCGCGCCTGCGGGTTGAACAGAATAGTCTTGGCCCATCCCTCTCCAGCGCCTAAAACATCCCCGTAGGAGAAACCACCACAGGCCACCAGCCCCTTAAAGTCGTCCAAACCTATGCGACCACTTAAGATATCACTCATATGAACATCGACAGAATCGAAGCCAGCACGATCGAAGGCTGCGGCCATCTCAACTTGACCATTGACACCCTGTTCACGAAGTACAGCAATACGAGGACGAATACCTCGATCAATATACGGTGCTGAAACATTATCATTTATATCAAATGTCAGACCGACACTGAGACCAGGATCTTCGAGGAACAAGCCATCAAATTCCTGGCGTGCACATTGTTCATTATCCCGCTGCGCCTGAATTTGATAACTGGTTTCACTCCAGCGGCGGAGCAATTCGACACAACTGTGGCTGTACAGACGAGCACCATCCTGCTGAATCTCAATGCTGTCAGAGTTGTTGAGCGTAGCAACGGTGCTGACAGGAATATCGACTTTAGCAAAGCGAATTTTTACTGCATCGGCAATATCAGCTGAAACCTGAACAACGGCACCTAGTTCCTCGTTAAACAGCAGCGACAGTGCATCACCAGGCTGCTCATCCAGACAGATATCAAGCCCCGTGCGCCCGGCAAACGCCATTTCAACCAGGGTGGTAAATAAACCGCCATCAGCACGGTCGTGGTAGGCAATGAGTTCACCCGCCTTATTTGCCGCCTGAATGGTATTAAAGAAGTCCTTTAGTTTGTCTGCACTGACAACATCGGGTGGCGTATCGCCCATCTGGTTATATACCTGAGCCAAAATGGAGCCACCCAGACGATTCAGATTTTCACCAAGGTCAATATAGAGAAGTACCGTGTCGCCTTTATCCGTTCGCAATTGGGGCGTAAGTGTTTTTCGTACATCCCCAACAGGCGAAAATGCTGAAATAATCAGTGATAACGGCGAGGTAACCGATTTCTGCTCGCCATCACGCTCCCAGGCGGTACGCATGGACATTGAGTCTTTTCCCACCGGAATGGTTAAACCCAATGCTGGACATAACTCCATAGCCACGGCTTCAACGGTACGGAAGAGTTTCTCATCTTCACCTGGGTGGCCCGCTGCACACATCCAATTAGCCGAGAGTTTGATATTGGAAAGCTTGGCTATATTGGTTCCGGCAATATTGGTGATGGCCTCACCAATGGCCATTCTCCCCGATGCAGGAGCATCCAAAAGAGCAAGCGGCGTGCGCTCACCCATAGCCATCGCCTCACCCGCATAACTATCAAAACTCGCCGTTGTCACGGCACAATCAGCCACGGGCACTTGCCAGGGACCCACCATCTGATCCCTTGCCACAGTGCCAGTGATACTGCGATCACCAATGGTAATGAGAAAGCTTTTACTACTGACAGAGGGGTGCTGTATAACCCGATCTATGGCCTCATCCAAAACAATACCCGACCAGTCAAAAGGCTTGGTTTGAGGACTTAAGGATTCTGCATCGCGATGCATTTTTGGTGGTTTGCCAAACAATACAGACATGGGTAAATCAACGGGTTTCGCGTCGAAGTGTTGATCGTTCACCAAAAGATGATTTTCGGCTGTGGACTCGCCCACCACCGCGTACGGACAGCGCTCGCGCTTACAGATTGCTTCGAACTGAGCCAGGTTTTCAGGCTCAACGGCCATAACATAACGTTCCTGGGCTTCATTACACCAGATGGCTAGGGGAGACATACCCGGCTCATCATTGTTTACGTTACGCAGTTCAAAGTGGCCGCCACAACCGCCATCTTTAACTAATTCAGGAAAGGCATTGGATAAACCTCCCGCGCCCACATCGTGAATAAAGGCGATGGGGTTTTCTCTACCTAGCTGCCAACATTGATCAATGACTTCCTGACAGCGGCGCTCTATCTCCGGATTTTGCCGCTGTACGGAGGCAAAATCCAAATCTTCGGCACTGCTGCCCGACGCCATTGACGAGGCTGCACCACCTCCCAGGCCGATCAACATGGCAGGACCACCCAACACGATCAACTTACAGCCAGGATCAAATTCATGCTGTTCAATATGTTCTTCACGGATATTGCCGTAGCCTCCGGCAATCATTATTGGCTTGTGATAACCGCGTCGCTCACCATCAAAATCCTGCTCAAAGGTGCGAAAATACCCGCAGAGATTAGGGCGCCCGAATTCATTATTGAACGCAGCACCACCGATGGGCGCTTCGACCATAATATCCAAAGCTGTCACAATCCTGTCGGGTTTCCCATAATTCTGCTCCCAAGGCTGGGTAAGCTCCGGAAGGTTAAGGTTAGAAACAGAAAATCCCGTGAGACCGACCTTTGGCTTTGAACCGCGACCGACAGCACCCTCATCTCGAATTTCTCCACCCGATCCGGTACCGGCACCCGGAAATGGTGCAATGGCCGTGGGATGATTGTGCGTTTCCACCTTCATTAGAATGTGAATGGGCTCTTGGGTATAGCCATACACTTTGCTATCAGGGTTTGGAAAAAAGCGACCCGCTTCACTACCTGCAATGACCGAGGCATTGTCATCGTAGGCAGAAAGTACGTCCTCACCACCCAGTTCGTAGGTATTCTTGATCATGCCAAACAGCGAAATGTCCTGGCTTTCGCCATCAATATTCCATGACGCATTAAATATTTTATGACGACAATGTTCAGAGTTTGCCTGGGCAAACATCATCAACTCAACATCGGTGGGGTCACGCCCAAGGTCGTTAAAACTCTTCAACAAGTAATCAATTTCATCATCTGCCAATGCCAACCCTAAAGCCACATTGGCCTTTTCCAGAGCAGACTTACCGTCCTGAAGAACAGGAACCTGAGTCATTGGCGCTGGCTCCTGATGTACAAACAATGTGGTAGCTTCAGAAAGGTTCGTAAAAACAGCCTCCACCATACGATCATGTAACAGTGCTTCGATCTGTGGGCGATGCTCTTTAATGATAGTCCCGCGCAGGTAATAACTAATACCGCGCTCCAAACGCCTCAAGGATTGCAGCCCTGTGTTGTGGGCAATATCTGTCGCCTTACTAGACCAGGGTGAAATAGTGCCGGGGCGAGGAACAACCAAAAACATGTCACCCTCAGGTTCTTCCGCTGTTACCTGTGGTCCATAGGTAAGCAGTGCTTGTAGCGTGCTCGATTCTGCATCCGACAAATCCCCCTCTACTTCTGCAAAATGGACGAATTCGGCATATACCCCCTCGATACAAGGCTCAATAGCCTTCAGTGAAGAAAGAAGTTTTTGTTTTCTAAACTCAGAAAGCGCCGGGGCACCACGGAAAATCAGCATCTTGAAGTAGCTCACATCAGGCAGGATTTAAAGCCGGTTATTGTACTGGAATTGACCTCAATACGTCATGTTTCAAACGACCCTTTTAAGTATCTATTAGCCGTCTAGCCACCCCGGCAGTCATTAATCAGAAAACTATTGAACCGCTGAACATCTATCTCTAATCTAGACAGCCTATAAAGTAGGCCCATGAGTTTCTGAAAGAACTCGGAAGGCGGTGACGAGGTCTTCATCGATAACCACCTTTTCTACCTTCAGAATGCGGCTTCATAGTTGGACGAAGATATGGTCGGATTTTATTTCCATTTAAAGAAGACGACGAAGCGCATTCTGCTCTGCACGATTCTTTTTGTTATTGCCCTGACCCTTTCCACTAGCCGGGCACCCACTACGCTGGAAGAAGTTCTCGGTAATAACGAACTCCGAATTACCACCCTGATGGGATCAACCACCTATTTCAAAAATGCCAAGGGTGAAGATGGTTTTGAGTACCTGCTGGCCAAAGCCTTTGCCAACACACTCGGTGTCGAACTAAAAGTCACCACGATGGACTCACTCAGCGGAGTACTTCTCTCGGTAGGAGGCCCGAGAGGACACCTTGCTGCAGCCGGACTGACCGTCACCGCTGACCGCCAAAAGAAAATGAGGTTTAGCAACCCCTACTATCAGGTCAAGCAAACGCTGATTTACCGAAATGGTTCTAAACGACCCCGAAAAATTGAGGACCTGTATGGGGGTCGATTACTCGTGATCCCCAACAGCTCTCACAGAGAAAGGCTTGCCGAATTAAAACTTGAATACCCTGAGCTGCAGTGGGAAGAAGTCGAAGGACTGGAAATGCTGGATCTTATGGCTCAGGTGGATTCCGCGGAAGCAGATTATGCCGTTGTTGATTCCAGCTCCTATCTGGTTGACCGAAGCATCTACCCCAATGCCCGAGCCGCCTTTGATTTATCAGAACCCCAGCCTATAGCCTGGGCCTTTCCTCTCCACGGCGATAATTCATTAATTGATGCGGCCAATGCATTTTTTAAAGAATTTGATCAAAGTGGCAAGTTGGCGCGATTAAAAAAACAGTCACTCAATCAGAAAGACGGATTTAATCTGGCCGGCTCACAACTCTTTCTCAAGAGAATCAATACCCGTTTACCCAAACACGAAAAGATCTTTAAAGAGGTTGCCAAAACCTACGATGTAGACTGGCACCTGCTCGCCGCAATTGCCTATCAGGAATCTCATTGGAACGCCAAGGCCAAATCCCCAACGGGAGTCCGCGGATTAATGATGCTGACATTGCCAACGGCTAAAGAAATGGAGGTTAGCGACCGGCTGGATCCTCGGCAAAGCCTGGAAGGTGGCGTTAAATACTTTCTAAAGACCAAATCGCGCATACCCAAAGATATCACTGATCCCGATAGAACCTTACTGGCTCTGGCTGCCTATAATGTCGGGATGGGACACCTCGAGGATGCCCGGGTGCTTACGGATAGAGATAATAAAAATCCAGACCTATGGAAGGATGTAAAAAACTACCTACCCTTGCTCCAACAGAAAAAATATTTTAGCACCGTGCGACACGGCTACGCGCGAGGTCACGAGCCCGTCGCCTATGTTCAAAACATTCTTCGCTACAAGGCGATGCTAGAATGGCACTCACTGGAAGCCCAGCGCCGCCAAGAAAAAAATCAAAACCCGGATTTACCAAATTCCAGTGACTGGAATCCAGACTCCCTGCTCTCTCTTTAACTCGCCAGACTGTTAGCGCCTTTTTATAAGGATGAAGAACTACCTACGCTGTCGGAAAAAATTTGTCATGAGTTCACTACACTGATCGGCAAGGATACCGCCGACAACCTCTATTTTATGATTGTAATGGGCAGATTCGGTTAGCTGTAATTGGCTCACTATGGCGCCAGCTCTAGGCTCAGCAGCACCATAAACCAAACGGCTCACACGCGCATGCAAAAGCGCCCCTACGCACATAGTGCATGGCTCGATGGTGACATAAAGTGTTGTACCCGGTAATCGATAGTTGCCAAGTTTGGTGGCAGCATCACGCAACGCAATGACTTCGGCATGTGCCGTAGGGTCGCAACCACTTATGGGTTGATTCCAACCTTCACCAACTATTTGGCCTTCTTGCACTAAAATAGCGCCAACAGGGACTTCACCCGCCTTCCCCGCCTGCTCAGCAAGCGCCAACGCTTTACTCATCCATTCTCTATCTATAGGGGTATAACCTTTTCCGTTCATTATGGGGTAAACCGTCAAATCAGAGGGGTAAAAGAGAGCAATAAAGAGACATCAGTTTGATCAAAACCGCCTTTATCGCGTAAATATTGTCCACAGGTCTAGTTAAGCTCGTCCATTTCTTCAAGTCGCTTATCGACGCTATCCTGCAAAAATCCTTCGATAGCTTCGGCTTTGTCTACTTCCCTTTGGTAAATAGTCTCGGGGCGTTCATCGTTATTGGGTGTTTTTTTACTATCGATAAACACCACGTAAATGAGCCCAAGCACCGCCACGGCCAGTAGCAAATATTTCATAATGTTATTCCTTTTAAAGCCAACGCCTAGAGAAGCAACTTAAACGCCAGGCAGAACTCTGAAAGTATCTCTCCAAACATAGAATACTCCCCTTACCCCCAGTCGATTGTTATAAAAATTAATCAAGCAACCGACGGCGACAGTACGATTTTACACGATCTATGCAAATTGATGGTGCGTCAGGTGGAATAACAGGACCACTTAGCTGGTTCTCCTCAATACATCGAAGAAAAAGGAATGCCCGGAATGCCAGGAATCGCCGGTGTGTCATGTTTAGCAACAACTCTTCGTCATTACCGCTGGTCGAACATAGGGTTCACCTGTCGCGTATTACCTGCAAAGTATCTCTCAGCGACTAATCTTTGTACTAACAGTCTTATCCCTGTTTGTGACGGGCATTGTTGTCCGGCTGTTTTCGTTTTGCCTTCCAGCCGCTATGTCCCCCGGAATCGTAAGGAGGGAATTTCGGATGCGCCACATTTTATTTTGTATCAGTTTCTTGATCGGCATTGCTGTTCCCGCACTTGCCGTGCAACCACCACCCAACGCATTTGTGGGCGATACGCTTCCCAGTCAGGCACCCGATCGTGTGCTGGTGAAGTTTAGGCCCGGTGTCAGTGTGACCAGCGTCGGACAAGCTCTGGGGGCGGTCAGTGGTCGCGCGGTCAGTACCATTTCCCGGCTGGGAGTAAACGTGGTTGAAGTGCCCATCGGAACAGTGGGCGGCAGTGTCGCCATGCTCAACAATAATCCCAATGTCGTATTTGCCGAACCGGACTTCTATCGCGCCATGTTGCTCCCGAATGAAGGCGACGATCCGGAGCCTACCGGAACCAACAACCTCTGGTTCGAACAGCAGTGGGGGTTAAACAATACCGGACAATTGCTGATCAACCCGGAAACCGGGGCATTTGACTCGTCCGGGGCGGCAGATGCGGACATCGATGCCCCCGAGGCCTGGGATATATCCACCGGCTCAACGGCGGTAAAGATTGCCATTCTCGATACCGGTATCGATTGCCGTACGCCCGCGCGGCCAGATGGCAGCCTGGAGTTTGAGGCGGCTTCAGGTAAGTGCATCGAAGAGGTCAGTTTTGTGCAGGCGTACAGTAATACCCTCGACGATGTGGCGGCTCATGGTTCCCATGTGGCCGGGATTGCCGCAGCGGCCACCGATAACGACATCGGTATCGCCGGGGTGGGCTGGGATAGCTCCGTTGGCAGCCTCAAAACCTGTTTTGAATACTATCTCGATTTACTCCCCCCGCTGGGTTACTACGTGATCGTGGGGGTGTGCCCGGTGTCTTCATCGGCGGCGGCGCTGACCTATGCCGCCGACCACGGCTACCACGCGGCCAACATGAGTTACGCCAGCGATGAGGTGGACGAATCCGGTGAGCCGGCGGGGCTGGGAGGATACAGCGCCACCGAGGCTGCCGCGGTTGACTACGCCTGGGACAAGGGTCTGGTGATGGTGGCGGCCGCGGGTAATGACGGTAACTCCGTCATGAATTATCCCGCCGCCTATGACAAGGTTATCGCTGTTGCCGCCACTACGGCAGTGGACGACAGGGCTTCGTTTTCCAGCTACGGGACATGGGTATCAGTGATGGCCCCGGGTGAAAACATTATTTCCACGGTACCCAACGAACTCTGTATCTTTTATGCAGATATATTGGGTGAGTACTATGACCCGAATTCCGACGCCTGCCTGGACTGGTATTCGGGCACCTCCATGGCGAGTCCCCATGTGGCCGGTGCCGCAGGCCTGGTGTGGGCGCACCTGTTTCCAGGTCAGTTGGGCGATCCGGACACCTGCTCGGATAATGGCACCGCCTGCAATCAGGTCGTCAGGGATCGACTGGAACAGAACGCCGATACCACGGGAGCCCTGGGGCAAAACCTGCTG
>Ga0209121_10000209_pt1 | contig 61672 bp, 65 predicted proteins | sample Cruoilmetagenom3_FD_187292 | JGI IMG/M metagenome (GOLD analysis project Ga0209121, IMG submission 187292) | Oil polluted marine microbial communities from Coal Oil Point, Santa Barbara, California, USA - Sample 3 (SPAdes) (version 2) | ecosystem: Environmental > Aquatic > Marine > Oil seeps ...
ACTCGAATATTCAACGGTTTCCCACGCCATTCGATGATCCGGTTCAAGCTGCGCACCACACGATCAGCGGGCAATGAGAAGTCCACTTCGGTGCCCAAACCTTCGCGGTTGAAGTCATCCAGCACGTTTATACGGGATCGTATTCCCCGGGTCAGCTTCCCCAGGTCAGCGTTTTGTCCGGGACCTGAAGCAAGCTGGGTTGGGGTCAGGTGATGCGTTTATCCCGTGCCGTTTCAGACTGGTGACGCCCTCCAGTTTGACTGGAGCGAAGAGCATGTTGTTCTGGGCGGTATTGCCCTGAAGGTGAAGGTCGCCCACTTCCGTTTGTGCCACAGCCGCAAACCATTTGTGGTGGCCTACCCGGGGGAACCGCAGGAGATGGTGCTTGATGCGTTTGTCCGAGCGTTGGCGTTTTATGGCGGCGTGCCGCGCCGGGTGATCATCGACACCGTGGTGCAGTTACGGCGAAATACAGCAACCCAACCCGATAAGCAGGGGTGGAGAGAATCCGAAATCACACCAGAAAATGTCCAGAAAGTGGGGAGTGGCTTAGGGGAAACGCCTCGCCCCTTAATCAAATTTAAAAATAACTTCGGACCAGCGCGCTCGACACGAGGCTCCACCCGTCTGCCACAACGAAGAATGCCAACTTGAATGGCAGAGACACAATGGCGGGAGGGACCATCATCATACCCATCGACATCAGGATGGCAGCAACGACGAGGTCGATAATCAGGAAGGGCAGAAACAGAAGGAAACCGATCTGAAAGGCCCTTTCAATTTCAGACAACAGAAATGAAGGGACAAGCAGCGACAAAGGCGCTTCGGGGCCCTGCTCGATCAGGGTCGTAGCATCCCGCAGGGATGCAAGGTTCTGAAAAGTATCGGCATCAACGCGGGCGGACATGAACACTCGGAAAGGCTCAAGTGCCGCCATAAAGGCAGGCTCAAGCTCCATCGTACCGTTCGAAAACGGTTCAGCACCCCGGATCCATGCTTCGGAAAACACTGGTTCCATGACAAAGTAAGTCAAGAACAACGCAAGGCTAATGATGAGCATGTTGGGTGGCGATTGTTGAAGCCCGATGGCCTGACGAAGGATCGACAAGACCGTAACGATGAATGGGAAACAGGTGATCATGATGGCTAGGCCCGGCACCAGGCTCAGAATGGTGACCAGGACAAGGAGCTGGATGGAGCGTGTCGCCATAGATCCATCATCACCAAGCGAAATGGAAATGTCCTGCGCGAGAACCGGATCCGCTCCAACCAGGAAAATCATGGTTAATACAACAAGGCCCACGGTGGCTTGGTTGATGGCCGGTACCCTCATTGGTCAGATCCCGGATTTCAGATCGGCCACTTCGGTCAGCCGCACGGCCAGTTGCCCGTTGGGGTCCCCCTCAACCTCTTCCAGCTCACCGCGCGCGATCAAAGTGTCCCCGACATAAAGCTCAACCGGGTCTTCCACCTTCTTGTCCAGAGGCAGAACCGAATCGGTCTTCAGCTTGAGCAAGTCACGCACTAAGGGTCGCGCCTTCCCAACGGAAATCGTGATTTCAATGGGGACCTGCGTAAACGGGTTCGAAGCACCATCTTCATCGAATTGGGTCAAATCATCCATTTTGGAACGCCTTTTCATTGAGTTCATACAAGCCATCGATTGCGGCGCCGATCCGATCGACCGCGCTGGTCAAATCCAGATGCTTTTCAGTTTTTCCTGACCGCAAGAATACCTGACCCTCTGCCAGGGTTTCCTCTTCAACCAGTTCAAATGGAACAGAGGTCACTTGTTTCAGAAGCTGCTCCAATGTGTTGCGGCTGGCGGGGCAAACCACGACCTCAATCGGGGTATCCGCCACCGTTGCAGCGAGCGGCAGCAATTCTTCGACGATTGTTTGCCCTATCGTGTCGGACACGATTCGGGGCAAAACCTTTTCAACCATCCCGTTAAGAAGCGGCTCCAAGGCATGCATGACATGACTGCGAGCTTCGTGAAAAGTGAACCCTAAGTCCTGCAAGTTCCGGGCAAATTCGGCCCCAATTCTGCTTTGATCGTCCGCTTCGGCACGCGTTGCGTCATCCCAGCCAGCTTTGTACCCAGCTTCGTATCCGTCAAGGCGGGCCTTCTCCAACAATTCGGGTGACACGTCTAAGGGTGCCGAAGCCGGTTCAGGTTGCCGTGCACGGGGCTTTTGTGGGGATGACGCCATGTCAGAGACGTCAAATTCCTCAAGTGGGAAGAGCGATTTCATCACGCGGGCTCCTCTTCATCTTCCATCCAGCCGCGCAAAATTTCAATTGTTTCACTTTGCCTCTCTTCAATCAGTGCACGCAAACGCTCAACAGGATCTCCACCCACGGCGGGCAACCCGTCATCCATTTCGCCAAAATCAAAATCCGAGACGACCGCCATGCCTGGTCCGCCAAACCCTCCTTCATCCAACTCCCCAGTCAGGGGGGGAAGCTCAGGTATCGTATCAGGATCCGGGAAGCCGGACGCACCGGTTGGTACGCTGGGTCCAGGCAGCGCGCCGGACACACCTCCCGGGACAGCCAATGACTGCGTTGCGGATACGCCAGCTTGGGATGCCAAGATCGGGCGCACAACGAAAAGGCCGAGAATCAGGGCCACAACCGCCAGAACGCCCAATTGGATGATTGACATCATATCGATGCCCAAACTGGTCAAGAACCCGGGGGAAGGTGCACTTCCCACCGTCACGACCGGTTCGAATTCCATGGTCTTGAGGGTCAGAGAATCCCCACGAGCTTCGTCCAGTCCAACAGCCGAAGCAACCAATTCCCTCAACGCCGAAAGCTCTTCCTCGGGCCTGGGTGTCCAAACCTCATACCCCTCAGCATCCGTGCTTCGAAGACCATCAACAAGAACCGCAACACTGATCCGCTTGATCGCCCCAGGTGTTCGGAGAATTTCCCGCGTTGTTTCAGAAACTTCATAGTTGACGCGTTCTCGCGTTTCAGAATTGTTCGACGACGAACTGCCTTCGCCCCCAGCCACGTCCCCAGAGGGCAGGTTTGACGCAACCGATACCCCCCCGTTTCGACTGTCGCTTGCTGCATTTGTGCTTTCCTCGGTTTCCGTCGAAATCGCCACGCGGCTGTCAGGATCGAAGCTGTGTTCCAGGATCGACTCACGTTCAGTGGCGGTGTCAACATTCACCTCGACAACTGCATTTCCATAGCCCACCCGCGCTTCCAACAAGCGTTCAACATTGCCTTTCAGCTCCTGGGCCCGGTCCGTGCTATCAGCCCCGCCGGTGGCGATGTCGTCACCCGACATGATCAGCCCACCGCGACCGTCGATGATCGAAACGTCCCCAGGGGCCAAGCCTGTCACAGCAGACGCAATCAAAAATTTCAAAGCCTTGGCTTGCTGCGCCGACAGTGATCCCGTTGTGGTCGTCACGGTTACAGACGCCGTGGGCACACCCCGCTGTCGAAAACCCTGAGGATTCGGATTCGCGATGTGAACGCGCGCGTTTTGCACAAGCGGCGAGGAGACGATTGTTCTGGCCAGCTCTCCTTCTTTTGCGCGCCAGTATGCGGCATCAAACATCTGAGATGTCGTTCCAAATCCGGAGAGCCCGTCAAGCAGTTCATACCCCTTGGAAGAACTGGTTGGCAGCCCCTCGCTGGCGAGGGTCATGCGCAATTCGTCACGCCGCGCGCTTTCAACGAAAATAGCACCGCCTCGAACTTCATATATAGCGCTACGAGCCTCTAACGCATTGACCACTTCCCCCGCAGGACCAGATTCCAGACCCGCGTATAAAAGTGATAATGATGGCTGGCTGGCCATGCGGGACAAGCCCAGTACCGCCGCAAACATAGCCACGGTTGCCACGACGACAATCACACGTTTGCGCATTTCAAGCGCGGACCAGACCGAAAGGATCTGCTGCAAGACGTAACTCCTTCTGCGAGCGGGCTTCTGCCCCCGTCAGTGCAACTCTTTTCCCAGATCGCCCTTAACAATCGGTTAGTGGAACTCAGGCTATAACGATTCGAGCGAAAAAAATTGGATAGCCGATATGGCGGAAGCAGAAGAGCCGGTAGAAGGTGAAGATGATCTCCCGAAGAACAAGTCCAAAAAGGGCTTGGTCATTGGGTTGGTCTTGGCGCTCGTATTGGGCGGAGGCGGATTTTTTGCCGTCTATTCCGGTATGATTCTTGGTTCGGACGACGAAGTTGCGCACATGAACGACGGCACACAAGACATTGTGGACCTGCCGCCCGTTGCCTTTGTTCCCATCGACCCATTGGTGATTTCTCTTGGCAACGGCGCCAACAATCAACACCTGCGCTTTCGCGCATCGCTCGAAGTCGAGCCGCAATACGAAGAAGATGTTACAGCCCTGATCCCGCGCGTTCTGGACATCCTGAATTCATACCTGAGAGCGGTGGAAATCAGCGACATTGAAGACCCTTCCGCCCTGATTTCCCTGCGTGCACAGATGCTGAGACGCATTCAACTTGTGACCGGAGAAGGGCGCGTGCGCGACCTTTTGATCATGGAATTCGTTCTGAACTAAGGACGGGAAACGGAGAATCCGATGGTGGACATGATTGCAGATATCCTGCTGGCCGCCGGCGCCCTTGGCGCCGCTTTCTATTGTCTTATTCTGGGACGGCGGTTGAAAAAATTCAACAACCTTCAAAACGGAATGGGTGGTGCTGTCGCCGTGCTGTCAGCCCAGGTGGACGACATGACAAAAACCCTGGAAAAAGCACGCAAGGCTGCTGGCCGGAGTTCCCGCGAGCTAACCGACTTGACCGAACGCGCAGAGGACGTCGCACGCAAGTTGGAGTTGATGGTGGCGTCAATGCATGACTTGCCTTCCTCCCCCCCGGACACAGTGACAACAACCGGAAAAGAGGAGCCGGATGAACCGCTGTTTCTGAGCCAACGCAACCGAATCGTGGAGGCCGCAGAATGAGACTGAAAAAGGACGGTAAGAAAACCCGCCGCCCAAGCCGAGGCGTTTTGTGGTTGATTGCACTTCTTCTGAGTTCCTCCGCCCTGGTTCGAGTGGGCGGACCTGTTGGTCATGCGATTGCGGGCGAAGTTATGGAGCGGGCGGGACAACAAGACAGCACCCAAGAACCGTCAGAAGACACCGCAATCGAAGCCGACATAGCACGTGTTCTTGCGCAACTCCAAGAACGTGAAGGACTATTGAAGGAGCGCGAGGCCGTGCTTGCAACACGACTTCAAGCACTGGACGTCGCCGAGGCGCAAATCGAAAAGAACTTGACCGCGCTGATTTCAGCTGAAGCCAATCTGGCCGCGACCATGGCCCTGGCGGACAGTGCCGCCGAAGACGATTTACAGCGGTTGACCGCTGTCTACGAAAACATGAAACCAAAAGAGGCTGCCCCCCTATTTGAAGCCATGGACCCCCAGTTTGCGGCCGGTTTTCTTGGGCGCATGCGAGCGGATGCCGCGGCTTCGATCATGTCAGGTCTTGAACCACAGACTGCCTATGCGATCAGTGTGATACTCGCGGGTCGAAACGCGAATGTTCCGACCAACTGACGCAAAAGAACAGGATTTGTTAACTTCAATCTGCAAAAGTCCCAATCAGGACGAGTGGAGGTTATCACATGATTAGCTTTGTCGGAATCGCGATGATTTTCGTGATGGTGTTCGGAGGTTATCTTGCTGCAGGCGGCAAGATGGGAATCATCCTGAAAACCCTCCCATTTGAATTTACAATGATCGGCGGGGCTGCTGCGGGTGCTTTTGTCATTTCCAACGACATCAGTGCAATAAAACACACGGTCAAAGACGTCGGCAAGGTATTCAAAGGGCCCAAATGGGCCGCTGAAGACTATAAAGACTTGCTCTGCCTTCTATTCGAGCTGATCCGCCAAGCCCGCCAGAACGCGGTGGCGCTTGAGGAGCACATCGAAACTCCTGAAGATAGCGTGATTTTTCAACGCTATCCGAAAATTCTGACCGACAAGGAAGGCATTGACCTAATCTGTGACACGCTTCGATCTGCCTCGATGAACTACGACGATCCACATCAGGTTGAGGAGGTCCTAGAAAAGAGGATGGAGGCGAACCTCCACCATGCCTTGCATTCGAGCCATGCTCTGCAAACAATCGCAGATGGCCTGCCTGCACTCGGCATCGTTGCTGCGGTTTTAGGGGTGATTAAAACGATGGGGTCAATCGATCAACCCCCCGAAATTTTGGGCCAGCTTATCGGCGGAGCGCTTGTGGGAACCTTTCTGGGGGTTTTCTTAGCGTATGGCCTCGTCGCCCCTTTTGCGTCAAAAGTAGAGACGGTTATCAAGGAAGATTCTCATTTCTATCAATTGATCCGCGAGGTCCTGGTTGCCAATCTCTATAATCATTCAACAAACATTTGTATCGAGGTCGGGCGCCAAAACACGCCCAGCCACATCCGCCCCGGTTTCTCCGACCTCGAAGAGGCACTGAAGGAAGTGAAGAAGGAGGCGGCATGATCCGCGTCTTTCTATTCGCCTTACTGATTCTGACCCCGTGCACACTGGGCGCACAAAGCGTGCCAGTACGTTCAGGCGAGCACGTCGACTTTTCACGCTTAGTTCTTGATTTTTCCGAACGCCAGAACTGGGAATTCGGACGGGTTCCCGAGGGATATGAGCTTCGACTTTCAAATCCAGAGATGGAATTTGATCTGACAACCGTTTTTCGCCTCATCCCCAAAACCCGAATTCAAGATGTGGCCGACCTTGGGGATGGGCGGCTTCTCATCCGCTCCAAATGCACCTGCCACGGGGATGCTTTCGACCTGCGCGGAACACAAGTGATCGTAGACATAAAGGACGGCCCCGCAACGCAAAGCGCCAGCCCATTTGACCGGGAATTGCCGCAACTTCCCAATCCGCAGGACAGCGCGCAGGTTGCTCAACGCCCTCCAGGACCATCCGCAAGCGTTACATCAATCCTCGGCATTTCGGTCACAATGCCGACCATTTTTCCAAACGGCGGCCCTGATCCCCAGCATGACACCGACAGGCCTGAACTTGCACGCGGCGGCTTGCCACTTGCATTTGGTGATGCAGCTGCAATCCCTTTGAAGGCCTCGGCTCCCACATCTAAACCGAGTGTTTTGGAGGCCCCCGATGCTGAAACGGTTTCAAGCGAAACGGCCATCCTGGAAACCAACCAACAGGATAATCGTATCACGCCTTTAGAAAATGCATTGCTGGAACAAATCGGACGCGCAGCCGCTCAAGGTTTGCTTGAAGCTGATATCTCAAAAACTGAAGGTCAAATTTCTGAGGCTTTGGACCCAATTCCAGCGCCAGCCAGCCCTCATCCCGGAGGGATTGGAACCCCGCACGTCCCGCATGCAACCCCCACGGATCACGTTCAAATCCAAACCTCGATTGATAGAGGCATGGAACGGGGTCGTGCGGTTAATGCTCTGACACAGGTTGGCACAACTTGTTTGCCGGACAAGTATTTTTCCATTTCGCACTGGGGAAAACCGCCTTCAAATGGTGCAGACCTTTCTCTGCATCGCGCATCCATGCTTGGAGAATTCGACAGTGCGGACAGCGAAAAGCTCCAGGCTCTGGTACGCCACTATCTATATCTGACATTTGGAGCGGAGGCCGCTGCCTTAGTACGGCGGTATGAAGCAGACCTGGAACGTCCGGACCTTCTTGTTGCCATTGCTGAGATCATGGATCATGGTCAGGCTAGGCAACCGGATGCCTTGTTTGACCAGATGGGCTGTGCTGGGGCGGCCTCTCTTTGGGCAACTCTTGCACAACCCTCTTTGCGTCGAGGGGATGAAATTGACCGCAGCGGCGTCATCAAAGCATTCTCTGAACTTCCCCTGCATCTCCGACGTCATTTGGGTCCAATTCTGTCTGCCCGATTTCTAAAAATCGGCGACACCGAAACTGCCAGTGTACTTCGAGACGCGATCGCTCGAGCCTCGGGTAGCCACGGTAGTTCTTTCGATTTGCTTGAGGCAGAGCTCGACTTGGCGCATGGGAATACCGGACCAGCAACAGAACAGCTTGAGGAAATCATTGACGCCGATGCTGCGAATTCACCGGAAGCGATCTTGAAGCTAATTGAAACTCGCGTCTCAGCAGGTCTTCCTATTGCTGATAGGATACGAGAAATCGTTTCAACACTTGCCTATGAACATCGCGGCACATCAATGGGTGAAGCGCTTTTGTCTGCTGAAATTCGGGCACATGCTTATGGAGCTGATTTTGAGGCAGCGTTTCAGACACTCAACGGTGGGCAGAATTCTGGTCACCTTGCAGAAGATGCAGCCGCCACCCTGCGAGAAGAAGCCTTTCATCTTCTGGCTATGAATGGTTCCGATCCCAGCTTCCTGCGCTTCACACTTTCCTCAACAGCCACCTTGGCGCAGGCTCAGCCGTCCCTACGCAGAGCTGTTTCTGATCGACTTCTTACCCTTGGTTTTCCGACACCTGCCAGGGAAATATTGGGCACCTCTGCCATGGTTCCAGAATTGGAAGACCGAGTGCTTTTTGCGCGTGCGGCACTACTTGAGGGGAAGCCGGAGATAGCGCTGGGATACCTGTCTGGAATTCCGACACCCGTTGCGAAAAGCCTGCGAGCGGAAAGCTTGTCGATGCTGCGTGATCATGATGCCGCGGCATCAATCTGGCGCGACTTGGAAGAGAACGACGCAAGATTACAGGAAGCGTGGCGTGCAGGTGACTGGCAGCAGGTTGCAGACATGCCTGAAAGCCCGATGCAAGCCGCTGCGAAACTGATGTTGGGCCATGACCCAGCAGACAGGGAAGCTTCACCAACGGTCGAAGGTCTGCCAGATAATGCTATGTCACACGGGAGCGCCTTGCTGGAGGAAAGCCAAGCCGCACGCGCAGCATTAAACGACCTACTGACTGCGCTTGAAAAACCCTAACGCCACCCGGGGTCAGTTACAATTTGTAAACCAATTCTGTCTAGTTTGGCTTGTGAAACAGCAGCAAGAAATGCGGCAAAAATGACTGGAATTGTGTCTTCCCCCAAAAGGGCTGAACCTTACCTGGATGGTTCCCAAGGCTATCTGAGCGATGGTCGAAACTGCGCTAGGGCTGGTAAAACCTCATCATCAGAGCCGCCTGAATGTAGCGTCAAAATCATCATGGCGGGGCTTTCTTCAAAGCCGAAGAACTGGAATGGCGCTTTCTTTCAAACACGAAGGCGCGTATCGCCAATCCGGTTTGGTTTGGCGAAGTCTTCCTTCGAAGATCAGACAGAATCCGCCTCAAAACTGGGCGTCACTGACAAGTTTTCTCGTCGGCATACATCATGTCATTGACGCTTCGCCAAATCTTCAAACCAACAATTCTGCTCGCCCTTGCCTTGATGGGCGTGATTGTCATGATGATTCTTCCGATGCCCGCCTGGGTGCTAGACATTGGCTTGGCGACATCGTTCGCCATCGCCATTCTCATGTTTACCGTAACCTTGTTTATTGAGCGTCCCCTCGATTTCTCCGCATTCCCGACCGTGCTCTTGGCCAGCCTCATGCTCCGATTGTCGATGAACATTTCCTCGACCAAGCTCATTATTGGACAGGGCCATACCGGGACTGGGGCCGCAGGGAATGTTATTGAAGGTTTCGCAAATTTCGTCATGTCCGGAAGTGTTTTTCTGGGCCTCGTCGTGTTTGGCGTCCTGCTCATTGTGAATTTCATCGTGATTACAAAAGGCGCCGCCCGGATGGCTGAAGTCGGTGCCCGTTTCGCGCTTGATGGGATGCCAGGGAAACAATTGGCCATCGACAGTGACATGTCCGCCGGCGCGATCGACCACACGGAAGCAAAAGCCAGACGCGAAAAAGAACAACAGGAAACAACATTCTTTGGCTCTCTGGACGGTGCTTCGAAGTTCGTGAAAGGCGACGCAGTAGCAGGGTTGCTGATCACGCTTTTGAACATGGTCATGGGGCTGATTATCGGCGTAACAATCCATGACATGGAATTGGCACGCGCCTTCGAAACCTACGCGATCTTGACGGTAGGGGACGGACTGGTCAGCCAAATTCCTGCGGTGATTATCTCGATTGCGTCGGCCCTTCTGTTGGCCCGCGGCGGCGCAACAGGATCGACCGACATGGCGTTGTTTGCGCAGCTTGGCAAATACCCTCCTGCTCTGGCAACTGTCGCTATCCTCATGGCTCTTTTCGCCCTCGTCCCCGGCTTGCCATTTATACCGTTTGTGTCCGGTGCCGGAGTTCTGGGGGCATTTGCCTGGTGGGCACATCAACGCGCGGTCCAACAATCCGAGCAGGACGCGCAGACGTCGACAAGTGAGGAGCCAGTTCGAGAGGAAAGCATGGGCGACGTCCTGGATCTGGACGACATTCACGTTGAATTTGCGCCGGACCTTGTGACCATGGTGCTGGATCCGGCAACCGGACTGGATGCTCGTATCGCGAACATGCGCACGCATGTCGCAAGCGTCTATGGTCTGATTTTGCCCGAGATCCGCCTGACCGACAACGCGGCCTTGCCCGCTGGGGCATATGCCGTGAACATTCAGGGTGTCCAACAAGCTCAGGATCGTTTGGAACCAGACAAAGCCTTGGCGATCTTGACTGGAACCGAAATGGATCTGCCACCAGGGGAAAATGTAAAAGAGCCCGTCTACGGCGCACCAGCCCGCTGGATTCCAATGGATGCACAGGAAGATGCCGCATTGCAGGGGGGGACAATCGTGACTCCCACTGAAGTGCTCGCCACCCACCTTTTGGAAGTTGTGAAGCGCAATTTCGGGCGCCTTCTCAGCATGAAGTCCCTTCGGCGCCTGTTGGATGAGTTTACCAATCTGTCCGATCCCGCGCGAGCGGAAGCAAACCGTCGCCTACTTGATGAACTGGTGCCAGACAAGGTCCCCACAGATCTGCTTCTTTCGGTACTGCGTTTGTTGTTGGAGGAACGGGTCTCGATCAGAAACCTTCCCCTTATTCTCGAAGCAATTGCCGAAGCGCGACCTGTCTTGGCAACACCAGAAGGGATTTGCGAACACGTCAGGCAGCGGTTGGGCTTTCAGTTGATATCAGAGCTCAAACGTGAAGACGGCACCCTCCCTCTGGTTCAACTTGCACCGGAGTGGGAGGAGCTGTTCACAACCTATCAGATCAACACAGAACGCGGGCCTGGCGATGTCGCACTCCCTCCAGAACAATTCAATCGGCTGGCGAACTCCGTAGCAGAACGAATTGCGCGCGCGGGGGAAACCGGTATTTATCCGGCCGTGGTGACCTCCACCAGACGCCGCCGTTTCCTACGCACGGTCCTAACGGCAAAAGGGATCGCGAACCCGGTCTTTTCTTTCGAAGAAATCGGTACCGAAGCGCGACCATCGCTGGTCGGGATGATCCCGGCATGAACGAACAACTCGCCGAGATACTCGCTATGGGCCAAAGCAGTCTGGCGTTGGGCTTTATCGTTTTCTTGCGTGTTGGGGGCGCCATGGCCCTGTTCCCGGCCTTTGGAGAAAGATCAATTCCCGAGCGGATCCGCGTGATACTGGCCATCGCGTTTACCGCGATTGTTTCACCAGCCGTCGCCCCAACTGTACACCCTTTCCTTCCACAGGCGGGACGTTTTGGCATTCTTATCGTGACCGAACCTATTGTCGGCTTGTCAATTGGGGCGGTCATCCGCCTGTTCGTGTTTGCATTGCAGATGGCTGGAAGCATTGCGGCTCAATCCACCTCCCTGGCGCAAATTTTTGGCGGTGCAACAATCGATCCTCAACCCGCGATTGGCCACATTCTGCTGGTCGCTGGATTGGCTTTGGCTGTTATGACCGGGCTCCACGTCCGCTTAGTCGAAGTCTTGATCCTGTCCTATGAAATCTTCCCACCAGGACAACTGCCAGGGGCCGATTTGCTGACACAATGGGGAGTCGTCCGCATATCGCGGGCTTTTGGTTTGGCGTTTACATTGGCCGTACCGTTCGTCATCGCCTCGCTCATCTACAATGTGGCTCTCGGAGTCATCAACCGGGCTATGCCACAACTCATGGTCGCCTTTGTTGGCGCTCCGGCCATCACGGCAGGAGGTCTCATTCTTTTGCTCCTGACTTCGCCCATCCTTCTGTCGGTCTGGGTGCAGGCCTTGAACCTCTTTCTTGGTCAGCCATTTGGAGGGCCGTGATGGCAGATGGTTCCGACGATCAAGACAAGCAACACGAGGCAACACAAAAGAAGCTGGATGATGCTCGGAAAAAGGGCGAAATTCCTCGGTCTGCGGATTTAACGACTGCGGCCGCGTATGCAGGGCTTCTGATCGTTGCAGTATCCTTGGGCGCAACAAGTCTGAAAGGCCTTGGCTCCGACCTTCTTGGATTGGTCGCGCGCGCTGACACCCTGTCGCGCGATGTTTTTGCGGGCGGGGGGCATGCCTTTCTCGGTTCTCTACTGCGAGACATGTCCGCCCGATTGGCACCTTGGTTCCTGGTCCCCGGCGTATCCGCCCTTCTCGTTTTGATTGCGACACGGGGGTTCGTTGTCGCACCCGAGAAACTTCAGCCAAAGCTAAGTCGAATTTCTCCCCTGTCCAATGCCAAGAACAAATTCGGCCGCAGTGGCTTGTTCGAGTTTTTCAAGAGCTTTACCAAATTGACGATCTACTCCTTTGTGTTGGGTGTTTTCCTATGGCGTGAAATGCCCGATGTGATTGGCACCATTGGCCTGAACCCGGCCATGGCGACTGTTGTTTTGCTGAATTTATGTGTCAAATTCTTCGCCCTTGTTCTTGGGATTGCCTTGGCAATTGGCGGGGTCGACTTCATGTGGCAGCACCAAGAACACTTGCGCAAGAACCGTATGTCCCACAAGGAATTGATGGACGAGGCCAAACAGAACGAAGGCGACCCACATGTAAAGCAGCAGCGCCGGCAAAAGGGATACGAAATCGCGATGAGCCAAGGCTTGCAGGATGTTCCGGATGCTGACGTTATTGTGGTAAACCCAACCCACTATGCAGTCGCTCTCCAATGGTCGCGTCTTCCAGGTGAAGCCCCAATCTGTATCGCAAAGGGGGTGGACGAAGTCGCCGCCCGCATTCGCGAAATTGGGGCCGAAGCAGGTGTCCCAATCCACCGAGATCCGCCAACGGCACGGGCCATTTTTGCGGTGGTTGAAATCGGACAGGAAATACATCCAGACCAATACCAAGCCGTGGCAGCCGCCATTCGGTTTGCTGAAGATATGCGCAGCAAGGCTCGTACGCAACTTAGGAGAAAACCGTGAACGACCCCCTGGAAGGAATGAAACGCCTTGGGCAAATGATTCTTGACGCGGAACTCGCGAGGCTCAAAGCCATCCAGGACAAGATGAATACGCAGAAAGGGCGAACGGCTGCCCTGGATCAACAACTTCAGGCCAGGTCAGATCAGGTAAACCTTGGGCACGACGACCTTGCTTTGACAACGGGCCACGATGCTACTTGGCAAACTTGGCTGCGAACACAACGCGCGGCATCCAATGCCGAATTGGCGGGTATCGCTGCAGAGCGCGAAGATCAGCTTCTTCAGGCCCGTCATTCTTTTGGTCGCGCACAGGCAATCGAAGCATTGCAAAAGCGCGCCCTTTCAGAGCGCGCTTTGAAGATTTCTAAACGGAAAGCCTTCGATTGAGCCTCAGATATCCTGACGTACAAAGTCGGTTATCAGAACATCAATAATGATATCGCCCAGTATACGATGAGCGACTTCCCGAAGTGCTGTTCTGAGAGAGTTGAGTTTTTCAACCTCTGTGAACACCCCATCAAAACCACCGGCGTTCGCATGGGCAAACAAGATTTGCAAAAATGCGTCGCGAAGCTTGGGTTCACGTTGATAGAACTCTTCACTTCCACCAGGCGTGACCTCCAGGCTGAAAGCCAAAACCACAAGAGCACTGACCTGCGCATCCTTGACAACCGGGACAACAAACTGGTTGTTCATTTTGACGAAATCGCTGGTTGGCTCACCCTCCTCAACCGGTTCTGCTTGCGCAGCCGGTGCAGCAGCCAGATGTTCACCAGCCTCAGGATCACCACAAGGGTTGGTTTCAACAACCTCTGGTTCGGATTTCAACATCAATCCTGCGCCGACGCCAGCACCCAGGCCGATCAACGCAAGTAGAATGGGAAGGATTTTACCCATGATGGGCTCCTCTCAGAAAGGTAGGACGATATCGGCGACTTGTTGGCCATAGCGGGGCTGCTGAACGTCGGTGATTTGGCCCCGCCCACCATAAGAAATCCTAGCCGAAGCAATCTTGTCATAAGGGATTTCATTCTGGCGTGAGATATCTTCGGGGCGCACGAATCCTGTCACGAGCAGTTCGCGAAGCTCGAAATTGACACGGACTTCCTGCGTTCCTTGAATTTGCAAAACACCGTTGGGAAGTGTTCCCAGAACCGTGGCGGCGATCCGAAGAGTCAGCTTTTCATTTCGCTTTGTCGACCCATTGCCAGAGGATGCGCTGTCTGAATTCGTCTCGATTGCCGAGCCCATGGTCGCACCCTCAGCCATTTGACCGTCGATCAGTTGTGGTAGGCTCAGTAGGTTTGGAACTCCCATGGTTTCCGATCCACTGCGCGCCCTTTGCGAGCTGTTCTTGAACTCAGCCTGGTCATTGATCTCGATGACAACAGTCAGGATATCTCCTGCGTTCTGCGCGCGACGATCCCCAAGAAGCGACTGACGGCCACCGCTCCACAAAGATGCGCGGTCCGCAGGGCGCTGGGCTTGGGTGTCTTGCGGAAATTCAGAAGCTGTCATCGCCCGATGCTCGGCGCCGCCTTCAATTGCAGTCATGCCCGGGGGCTTGCCAACATTTTCCAACCGCTCACAGGCAGTTGTCAAAAGAACAAGGGGAAGAAGGAAGGCGAGAAACCGCATATCGTGGTCCTTTACATCGATGGGATTTGGGGGGTGCTGACGGTGACAGAGCCGTCGGCCCGCACGATTCCGGTGATCGTGCTGCGAGAAGAGAGATTCATGACGCGAATGGCGTCACCGACACCACCGCGGGAAAGTGACCGGGCCTCGGCGGCAATGATCAGCGCGCCGGAGATATAGAAAAGGGTCACGATCTGGTTACGTTCGATGATTGCGGGTGGGCCGATATCCTCGATCCGGATCGGGCGACCCGCATAGAGAACGACACGCGCCTCTTGGCCGATCACCTCCTCCAGAGCCACGTAGGTGCCAGGGGTGTCGCCCGTTACCAAGGTCACGTCGCCTGGCCCGAGAATAGCTTTGCTTCGGATCGTGCGCGTGGGCGTCACAGTATCGGCAAATGCCGGTGTGATCATGGCCAACAATGCCAATATACGGATCATCAGCGCACCTGTGTCGTTGCGGCCAACATTTGGTCAGCGGCGGTAATGACCTTCGAATTCAGTTCATACCCACGCTGCGCTTCGATCAACTCGGTAATCTCGCGCACGGCATCGACGGAACTGTTCTCAAGGTAGCCTTGCCGCAGGCTTCCCAACCCGTCTTCGCCGGGAACACCCACAACTGCGGGGCCCGAGGCTTCGGTTTCAAGAAACATATTCGACCCAATCGCCTCCAACCCTTTCTGATTGGTGAAATTGGCCAAAGTGAATTGACCCAGCAGCTCCGCCTCAACCTGATTGTTGAAGTAGGCATAAATTTCACCATCCGCGTTGATGGAAATGGACCGGGCGTCATCGGGAATGGTAATGTCGGGCACGATGGGGTGGCCGTCCGAGGTCACGATCTGCCCGTCCCCGGTCAGCTTCAACCCACCATCACGGGTATAGCCGGATTGGCCCGACGGCAGAGCCACTTCCAAATACCCCCGGCCCTCGATCGCGACGTCAAGTTCGCCGTTCGTTTGCGAAAGCGACCCCTGTTGAACCATCATGGACACAGAAGTCGGGCGCACGCCCAGGCCCAGCTGGACACCAGTCGGCAAAACGGTTCCGTCAGCGGCATTGATCGTGCCAGGCCGCGCCATCTGTTGATAGTGCAGATCGGAAAACTCGGCGACGCGGGCATTGTATCCCGTCGTGTTCATGTTCGCGAGGTTGTTCGAGATCGTCTCGACCCGCATCTGTTGGGCCAGCATCCCGGTGGCAGCAATTTTCAGGGCACGCATTGGGGGCTCCTTTTACTTGATGACGGTTTGGAGGACGGAACGAATGCGCTCATCCTCCTTTTCCAGGAAGGTCTGGCCCAGCTCATAGGAACGCTGAACCTCGATCATGCGGGCAATTTCACTGACCGCATCGACGTTGGAATTCTCGACAAACCCTTGCAAGATCACTGAGCCTTCGATCACCGGCTCGGTACCGCCTGGGGCCTCGAAACGAACTCCGTCCCGATGTTGCAAATCGGCGGGATTTGCAGGGGTGAACAGACCCAATTGGGTCAAAGGGCGACCATCAGCCGACAGTGTCCCATCGGCGGCGACCGCAATGCTTTGCGCGTCTGGCGGCACGAAAACCGGCGCGCCGCCACCATCCAACAGACGCAATCCGTCCTGAGTGACCAGTTCGCCCTGACCGTTTGGGATAAAAGCCCCCGCGCGCGTCAAAAGTGGTCCTTGGGGACCTTCAATCATGAAGAACCCCTCACCTTCGATGGCAAAATCGAAGGTACCACCTGTCTGGGTCAAAGGCCCCTGCATCAGGTTGGTAGAGCGAACATTGGCGGTCGCCATCGACAGAGATTCATCGCCTGGATCCAGCGCCTGGACGAACTCGGAAAAAATCAGGCTTTCACTGCGAAAGCCTGTGGTCGAAACATTGGCGATATTGTTGGCGACATTGCGCATTTCGGCCAACAGGCCGGATTGGCGGGTCAAGGTGGTATAGCCAGCGTTGTCCATGCGTTATCCTCCTGCTGCGATCAAAGTGATGATCGTATTCTGGAAAAATCCCGTCAGGGTTTCGGTCATGAACCCCATCGACACCCAGAAGACGGCTAGAATGGCCGCCAGTTTCGGCACAAAGGTCAGGGTCATTTCCTGAATTGAGGTCAGCGCCTGGAACAGGCCAACCGCGACACCGGCCACCAAGGCAACGGTCAGGATCGGCATGGAGATCAGTACAGCGTTCCATAGCCCTGCCCGCAACGTGTCATAGAAGATGATTTCATCCATCAGACCGGCATCCTCAGGATTTCCTGGTAGGCTTCGACCACCTTGTTGCGCACGGTCACTGCGGTTTCGACCGCCAGCTCCGTCTGTGCCAAAGCCTGAACCAGGGCATGGGGATCTGCGTCGCCCGCCATGGTCGCCATGGCGGTCTGCTCCCCTTGTTGAATGGTTTGCGCAAAGTCACGCGCGACCCCTGCGAAATCAGGGCCGCCGGACCCGTCCGGTTGAGGCTTCGGCGCTGTGGCCGGACGGGTGGCTGCATAGCCTTGTGCGGCGAGAGAGGATTTGACGTCCATTCTGGTGCCTCCTATCTGCGGAGCAGTTCAAGCAAACCCTTGGACATTTGTCGGGCTTGATCGAACATTTTGAGGTTTGCCTCATAGGAACGCTGCGCTTCGCGCGCGTCTGCGATCTCGACCACCAGATCGACATTCGATCCATCATAGTAGCCAAGGTCATTCGCCATCGGGTGAGAGGGGTCAAACACCCGGGGCAATTCGGATTGGTCCATCGACATGGGGCCCAGATCGACCTGGCCCGTCGCACGGCCGCCTTGCAGGACCTGTTCAAAGGCCACGATTTTACGGCGATAGCCGGGCGTATCGACATTTGCGATATTTTCGGACACGTGGCGCAGGCGCGCGGCCTGGCTCTGCATGCCCGATGCGGCGGCGGCAACTGAATTTCTGAGATCACTCATGATACATTCCCTTTCCTATCGACCCAAGCTGGATCGCATGATCCTGAGCGAGGTCTGGTAGATCGAGAGTGCCATATCGTGATCGCGCTTCACTTCCGCAGCAGCCATCATTTCGCTTTCCAGCGACACGTTATTCCCATTCGGAGAAGCCGCACCGGGGCGGTATGTTTCGCGCGCAGCGGTCACTTGGTGCCCCGCTTCGCCGGCACTCATGTGTCCGACCCGCGTCGCACGCATCGCACTTGTATCGCGTGTCGCATAGGTGTCGGCGAACGACTCCATATCCCGGGCGCGATACCCGGGCGTGTCGGCATTTGCCACATTCTGTGCAATGGTCGACTGACGTTGGGCAGCGTGCATCGCCAGACCCTGCGCCATGCGGAATATTTCCATTTTATCGAACATCGGGGCTTCTCCCTCGACTGGTTTCAACCAAGGCTTAACCCTGATTCCTTTAGAAAGGGTTTCAGACAGTCAGGAGGCGTCAAAATGCAAACAATTGGATTCGATCAGTTGACCGCCGAGGTCGCGGCCGTAAAGCCCGTACGCGACATCGGGCGAGTCGTCGCTATTGGACGGGGCACTCTGGAGGTGTCGGGCCTGTCGGATGTCGCCGCGCAAGGGGACTTGGTGGAAATCGGGCCGCCAGGGAAAACAGGGCGGCTGGGCGAAGTTCTGAACCTGGCCCCTGACATCGTCACCGTTCTTCCGGATGGGGATGTCGAAGGTCTGCAAATTGGTGCGGCCGTCAGCCTGAGAGGCTCTTCGCAGATTGCACCCGATGATAACTGGATAGGCCGTGTGATCGACCCGTTCGGACAGGCGCTGGACGGACGCCCCATTTTGCGTGGCGCCAGCGCGCGCCCGTTGCGCGGTGTGTCTATCAATCCGACCGAACGGCGGGTTCTTGGATCACGTCTGGAAACCGGATTGTCGGTGTTCAACACGCTTCTTCCCTTGGTTCGCGGCCAACGGATCGGTTTGTTTGCGGGCTCAGGGGTTGGGAAATCGACCCTGCTTGCCAAACTTGCCCGTGGCGTTCACGCCGACGTTGTGGTGATTGGTCTGATTGGCGAGCGAGGGCGCGAAGTCCGTGAATTCGTCGAACGTGTTTTGGGGCCTGATGGCATGAAACGTGCGGTCGTGGTCGCCGCGACATCGGATCAATCCCCGCTGGTGCGCCGGCGGTGCGGGTGGACCGCCATGGCCGTTGCCGAACACTTCCGGGACCAAGGGAAACACGTTCTGCTGTTGGCAGATTCGATCACCCGTTTCGCCGAGGCGCACCGCGAGATTGCCCTGGCCTCAGGCGAAAGCGGGTCCTTGCGTGGCTTTCCTCCTTCGACCACCCAGCAAATCACATCGCTCTGTGAGCGTGCCGGTCCTGGGGCCGGAACTGCGGGGGACATCACGGCCGTCTTTTCCGTTCTCGTTGCCGGATCAGATATGGAGGAACCGGTTGCAGACATCCTGCGCGGTGTTCTGGATGGTCACGTGGTTCTGGATCGGAAAATCGCCGAACGGGGCCGCTTTCCGGCGATCGATTTGCTGCGATCTGTTTCGCGCGCGCTGCCCGGTGCGGCCAGCGAAGCCGAGAACGCTTTGATTTCGGCAGCCCGCCAACGCCTTGGGGCCTATGATCGTTCCGAAATGATGATCCAAGCTGGGCTGTATAGCGCTGGAAGCGATCCGGCCCTGGACGCCGCCATTCAGGCGTGGCCCAAGCTGGACGGGTTTCTTGCCGAAGATGAATGGGACAACACGCAGGCCAGTTTTCGCCGGTTGGGGGCCTGCATGGTCGCAGAGACCGAAGGCCAATCCGAGTAGCGCTTAGCCGTAAGCGTTTTGCAGCAAAGTCAGTGCAATCGACCCACTGGACATCGCGGCGGTTCCCGTCGCGATTTGCGAGCGTGCAAGATAGAGACGGTTCAATTCATCCATCTTTTCAGGGTCCGCGAATTGATCAACCGTCGTCTCCCCGAAATAGGTTTGTGCTTTGTCTTGGAATGATTCGAGTTGAAGATCGAGGTCGAGAGACCCAATTGAACTTGGCAAACCTAACGCCGTTTCAAAAACCGTGCGCAGGGCCGTGTTGCCCATGATTGAAAACCACTTGCCTGCATCGGTGGTCGTCTTGTCCAGAATCGTGCCCAAGTCACGATCCAACCCCATAACCAGGCGCAAATCCGTACTCTGTTCCCCCACCGCAATCTCGAATTGTCGTTCATTGTAGGCCGCGACGGTCTTGGCGCCAAAATCGCTGAGCTGGGTCGAGGGCGTTGGATAGTCGCCAAAGCCGAAGGCGATCGTCATCTCAAGGTAACGTTTGTCCGAGAGCTTGTTCGCCAAGGCATCCGCGTTCAGGCTTCCATCTTCCAGAACCTTCTGGATGAAGTATTTGTTGCCGATATCCTCGTCCAGACCAAAGGCGCCCAGGGCGACCTTCAACAGTCTGTAATCTCCCACGAGGTCCTCTGCGGAGGTGATATTTCCGATGTTTTCCAGAAAGTATTCGGTGTCATTCTGAATGACCGGGTCTTGTGCAAAGGCCTCCTGCTGGGCCTCCTGTGTGCGTTGCAGGAAGGCCCAGCCGGCCATGCCGCCGAACGGTATGACCGGCTGGTACGTCAAGACATCGCCGCCATCAGCCGCTCTTCACGCGGCAATAGCGCGCGCAGCGCCTTCAGAGCCTGATAGAACTGATTATTCAGAACAGCTTCGGTCGCGTGATCCAGTTGCACCCGACTGTCATGATCAGTCAGAACCTGGCTGAGCTGTTCGACACCACGCAAAAGCTGCATGTGCGCCTCATCCTGGTCGATATCACCAGACAGAACCAGTTGCGCGATATAGCAGACGCGACGGACAGGTGTCGTCACCTCTTCCGGATGGATCGCGTCCCGCAGGCGCAGGATGTTTGCATGGGGCGTGACAATCGACAAGCGCGACCGTCGGTCGCCGTTTTCGATCACTGCACCGTTGATGAGAACCCGTTCCTTGGGTCCAAGTTTCAAAACCAAACCACTCATGCCGCTTCCACCTTCTGACGCAGACCACGCATGATGGCCGTATTGATTTCCAGCAGAACAGCGGCTTCGGATCCATCTTTCAGGACCTTGCGGGAATGGTGGTTGGTGAATTCGGCAAGGTAGAAAATGCGCGCCCGAAGCTCAGGGGGCAGGCCATTTTCACGTTCGGCAACATCCGCGGCGAGCAGCGCCCAGAGCTGTCGGTTTTCGTGCACGGCTTGTGCAAGTTGCCCGAACCCTGCGGCGCCCTTTTCGGCGGCAGATTTCAGACGGTGCGTGATGCGAGCGAATGCTTCGTATTCGATGCCACGCGGGGTGCGAATCGTGGTTTGCGATGTCGCGTAGGCCGTTTTGGCCATATTCATTGCGTTCACGGGATTTCCTTCCGGTAACGATTGGGGTCAGGGAGTGAGGGCGAGGGGGGCGCCATTTTGGCGCCCCACCATCAGGTCCCTTACCGGAACAGCGACAACAGGTTCTGCGGTCCCTGGTTGGCGATCGACAGAGCTTGCGTCCCCAGCTGCTGCTGGACCTGCAAAGCCTGCAAACGGGCCGAAGCCGCTTCCATATCGGCATCCACCATGGCGCCGATACCAGACTTCAGCGAGTCCGACAGTTTACCGACGAAATCCGACTGGATTTCAATACGCCCCTCCACCGAACCAAAGGCAGCCGAGGCGTCAATCGCGCTGTCGATCAGGTTTTCAATCGACCCAAGAGCAGCGGCAGCACCAGCCGCCGAAGATACGTCCATGGTCGCCAGATCAGCCATACCACCAGACCCACGCGAAGCGTCAAACGAGAAGCTGACGTCGGCATTGGTGTTGTTGGTGATATCCAGCTGGCCAGCAGCCGTATCGATGTCCATGGTGAAGTCGTTCGCATCAAGCCCGCCTGCGATCATGGCGTTTTTCATGCCAGCCACGACGGATTCGGCTGTATCGCCTTCTTTCACAGTGTACTTGCCCTGAACGGTGCCAACCGTCAGCGACAGTTCGTCACCCACGATCATACCGGTGGCGAGCGTATTGTCGACACCAGCCGTGTCACCCTTCACCGCTGCGGTGGCCGTGGCACCCCCAGAAGCATCCAGGAAGGCAAAAGTATCCAGGCTGATGACATCGTTGGTGCCACCATCATTGGCATCAATGACGCCAGAGGTACCCGCATCAGTACCAACAGAAGCAGCACCTACGGCCAGCGCAGTGCCGGCGGTCATTGACAGATTCTGCGCATTCACACCGATCGAACTGGTGGTTACGGTGCCATCGGCTGCCCGATCAAGTGACGACAGAACGTCGACCCCGACCTGACTGTTCGAGTTGGTATCGGTCTGCGATCCGTTCACCAGATTCAACCCGTTGAACTGAGCAGCCCCGACCACGGATGCGATCTGGTCGCGCAGGGCAATGATGTCGGTCTGGATCTTACCCCGATCGACGTTGTCTTCCTGTGCTGCAACGATCTTGCCTTTAACCTCGGTCAGCAGGTCAGTCACGGTTTCGGCAGCTTGGCGAGCGACCGCCACGGTACTTTCACCCAGGGACAGGCTTTCCGAAATGCCCTTGAAGCCTTTCACGTCGGCCTCCATGACTTTTGAAATGGCCCATACGGCCGAGTTGTCCTTGGCCGATCCGACGGCTTTACCGGTCGAAATCTGGGCCTGTGTCTCGGACAGGTTCGAGTTGATGGTTTTCAGAGTCTGAAGCGCCACCATAGCGCTGTTGTTTGTCAGAATGCTAGACATTTACTAGTTCCTTCAGTCGAGTGGCACATTTTTAGCGCCGGGTTAGAGGTCCGTCTGTGAAGACGGGTTCACGAGTCATTCTGACTGCTACGGAATTGTCGGCTTGGCCGATCCGCGCCACCCCCTCAGGATGCATCGCCACCCTGAGACCGAATTGCTAAAAGAACGCTAATTGCAGAGGTGTGGATTGCATCGCATTTGAGGCAAATCTACCGGGCCAGCTCGTGGATATGTACGGCGGCCATCGGTCGTCAGGCTCGTTTCTCAAAGCTTGAACGCGGCGGCATCAAATTCGCGCGCACGCCACCTTGCGTATAGGTATTCAATTGAGTCTTGCGCGTCTTCATCGCCTCAAGCCGTTGCGACACAGATCGAATGCCACGCGCGACTGCCTGCAACAGTTCCTGATTGCGGTCCGCCTTCTTCTTCAACCGGTTCAAAACTACCAAATCATCCGTGGACTGCTTCAGTCGTGACAAAAGCCGGTCTTTTTCGGCACTGATCCGCGGCAATGCGTCCAGCTTTCCGCCAAGAATCAACTGACGTTCCATATCCAGAACCCGTTCCAGGGCGACATCCACCCCGCCCAGATCAAACAGTGCCATCTGTGCGCTCCTTCAATGCTTCGAACAGGCTTTGTGCCAAGCCAATTCCCCCGGTTTCAACCATCTGTTCCGCCTGCGCCTGACGCAGGAAGGATCCGAATTGATCCTCTCCGGACCCGCCACCAAACAGCTCAGGCGTCTTTCCAAGGCCCGCGCTTTTCAGCATTTCCGCCAAAAAAGTTGCCTCCAGATCCTTGGCGGCCTGCATCAGTTTGTCATCCGCCGAGGGCTGTGCGACAGGCACGCCACCACGCGAGAGAAGAGGAGAGACCGGCTGCATCACAGATCCTTTCAATTGAGCTCAATTTCCTTGTTTATGCGCGATGCTGGTAAAGATACGGTAACCTGCTTCTGTTTATGTTGCGTCATACGGTGTCAGAATACCCGGAGCATATGATGCAGATTGCCATGCCGACTTTCGCGCAAACATCCCCTGACCAGTCGGGCGGGGGGGCTGTGCCCGCGCCAATTCATGGTGCGCAAGATGGGGGCACGTTTCTTGATAGTATGGCACCGGATATTATGGCACCGGGTTTTCCTGCTGCGTCGCAGCCGGAAGCAGCCCTCTCTGCCGCGGCGCTGTCAGGCACGATACCTCAGGCACCCAAGACGCAGATTGATCCCGAAGTCTTTTTTGGAACGTTTGGTCATACGAAAGACGAATTGCCAGCCCTGGATGTGGCAGAAGACCCACGCGCGGCCGACCTTCTTCTTTCCCAAACACCTGCAACCTTGGCCGAGGGCCTGTGGAAAACCGCCCCGATGTTCGCGGGAAACATGACGGATTCGACCTCGGATGGTAGTCTGCCGGATACTGCTTTGTATGCCACCCTGCCTGTTTCAGGTGAGGTCGAGACAAAACTGCTCGCATCAGAATCGCCTCAATCAACGCTTTTGAAAGCACCCTATACGGGGGTGGATCAAAAAGGGGGGGGAGATCATAAGCTCTCCGACCCAGCTCAGATGGTTCCCGTTTCAGCGGATGGCACAATGACCGTGCAGCCCTTGGTGGGCACAGCTTCGCAATCCAATGCGGGCCTGCCGCTCCAGGCCCCAAATGCTGCGATCTCTGATGCGCCAGGCACGATGGCAAACACTTTGAACACACCGCAAAGCGGCGCGTCTTTCAGTCAATCTCCCCCCCCCCATGCTCCCACCAACCAGACCCGTGTCGAGCGGACAGTGTCAGGGACACCCCTGGCCACAACCTCAGGGCCTGACGCCAACGGCACCCCAAACCAAAGGGGTCTTCCCGCGTCAAGAACTTCGCTCGCAGATGGCCACGCCACGCCAGCGGCCCCCTTGCATCAGCCGCGTCAGGTGGGCGTTCCCACGGGACACACCCCTGGCGCAGCAGCGGTGCAACACATGTCGCCACAAGCCCCGGACCCAGCCCAGTTGCGTCAAAGCACCATGGTCTCTCAAGCTGTCTCCGGACAAAACCAGAGGGCATCTGTGGCAGGCGAAAACCCCAATTCGACCCCGACCGCTGAGATCAGTGCAACCTCCGCAACCAGGCCGGACCCCCCGCTTGCATCGCCTTCAAGCGGCACATCTGGCCAACCTCCGGCGGGAAATGCACACGCCACCTTGCCTCCGATGACACAGCCGCCATCAGCAAACGATCCGACCCGGTCAAGCGTCGCCTACACAGCCATGGCCGACGCGCCCCCCACGCCGACCGCATCGCAAACTTGGCCGGGTTTGGGCGGGCCCAACACCAACCCACCTGCAATCCAGGCGCCTCAGGTCATGGCCGCCGCAGGCTGGATAAACCCCGAATTGTTCGATCCGGTACCTGGCGAGGCGGTGCAATCCGACATGGCACCGATTGAATTGCGCGGCGCGGACTTGTCCGTGGGGCGCACAGATGGGACTGCCCAGGCCAAACCGGATCTTCCACGTCATCTGGCCCAACAAGTTGCCGATGTGGCCCGCATGATGCCCGACCGCCCGGTCGAGCTGACCCTCAGCCCTGACGAGCTGGGTCGGTTGCGGCTGACCTTCAACATGGACGGTGGCGCGATGTCGGTGGCCGTCAACGTCGAACGGCCCGAGACCCTGGATCTGATGCGCCGCCATATCGAGACCCTGGCCCAGGAGCTCCGCGATCTGGGCTATGGCGATGTCAGTTTTGACTTCAGCCAAAACACCGGCGACCAGAATGCGCGCGATGGTGACCTTTCCGAAGAAGACCATTCCGTTCTCCGGCATGGGGACCGCCCTTCGGGAGAGGTTGACCCAGACCCCAATGCCCCCGTGCGCCTAAGCCTGGACGCCTCTGGTGGCGTCGACATTCGAATGTAAGGACCCAATTATGGACGTAACATCCACCACCCAAAGCGCGGCCAGCGCGACCACCAGCCAAGCCACGCAGAATGAAGTGGCCGCCGAGGCCATGATCACTTCGGATTTTGAAACTTTCCTGAAAATGCTGACGGCACAGATGGAAAACCAGGACCCGATGAACCCGATCGAATCGACGGATTACGCAGTTCAACTGGCAACCTTTTCAAGCGTCGAACAGCAGGTGCAGACCAACGACCTGTTGAAAGGATTGGCGACACAGCTGGGCATCATGGGCATGGCCGACATGGCTGGCTGGGTCGGGATGGAAGCGCGCGTTTCCGCCCCCGCCCTGTTTGACGGCAGCCCGATCACCTTGATGCCCGAACCCCCTGCGGCGGCCGACACGGCCTATCTGGTAGTCAAGGACGCATCTGGAGCCGAGGTCCAGCGCAACTCGGTCCCGACGAATTCGGATCCGATCGAATGGGCCGGGGTCGATAGCCAGGGCAACCCATTGCCCAATGGCACCTATACTTTCACGCTGGAGAGTTTTGGCAATGGCAACCATTTGACGACCGAAACCATCGACACCTATGCTCGGGTGACCGAGACGCAGAATGAAGGTGGTCGGCTGCTTTTGGTCCTTGAAAGCGGTGCGAAGGTCGAGGCGGACGACATTTCAGCACTGCGCGAGCCAGGCTAACGACAGATCGGCGGCTTGCCCCCTGGTCGTCGGACGCATAGCGTGGCGCGACCCGATCCGCCCGTCGAAAGCCGCCGTCCTGACACAGCTTCCTGCATCAAACGCAACAGACCCCCTGCCGCAGCTTCGTGCTTTTTGGGAGGCCCAGGGTCGGTTTCCCAAAGACGCTGTTTGGCGGCCCTTGACGGGTGGACGCACCAACCCGGTTTGGCGGATCGAAACCGGTACGGGCAACTTCGTGTGCAAACTGTTCACAGCCTCCGGCACCACGCCGCTGTTTGCCAATGATCCGGATGCCGAGGTTCTGGCGCTGAGGGTTCTGGCGGGCACAAACCTGGCACCCCGTTTCATCGCCAGTCAAAAATCCAGTCTTGGTGTTAGCCTGATCTATCACCATGTCCCGGGCGAACCCTGGTCAAGCGATCCGCAACCGGTCGCGCGCGTGCTGAAACGGCTGCACGACCACCCTGTCCCAAACGGCCTGGCCAAACACCCCTGTGATGCGGTGTCTCTGATTAATCAGGGGCGCAAAATGCTGACGGAAACTGGCAAAGCAGACCGCATGCCACCACCGCCACAGTGGCCAGAGCACCGGGCGCCGGGCAAAGATGTTTTTCTGCATGGCGACCCGGTGCCGGGCAACATCCTGCAAGATGGCGACCTGTTGACCCTGATTGATTGGCAATGCCCCGCGCAGGGGGATGCGTGTCACGACCTGGCGCTGTTCCTGTCCCCTGCCATGCAGGTGGTCAACGGCAACGTGCCCTTGTCCACAGCCCAGGCGGCGGCGTTCCTGTCCGCCTATGATGCGCCGGAAACCACCGCACGATACCATGCGTTGGCACCGGTGTTTCACTGGCGCATGGCGGCCTATTGCCTGTGGAAAGCCCATCACGGCGACCACGTTTATGACGCCGCAGCCGGTTTGGAACTGGCCCATTTACAACAGGGTTGAAAGAGCCACCCCGGCCAAAACCAGACCACCTCCCAGCGCGACATAGCCCATGGCCCGCAAGGGACGGGCGTGGTCATGTTCTGGCGCGGGCACCGATTGACGGATCAATGCGGCCTCGGCCAGGGCCGGAAGGCGCGGGCCGAACCGGACCAGAACGCGGGCGGTTTTCACCAGATCGGTCAGCAACGCCTTGGGCCCGATCGAGCTGGTGATATAGCTTTCTACCACCGGCTTGGCGACCTGCCAGATGTTGATATGCGGGTTCAGAGAGCGAGAGACGCCTTCGACCACAACCATAGTGCGCTGCAACAAGATCAGTTCGGTTCGCGTTTCCATGCCGAATTTTTCAGTCACTTCAAACAGGTAATTCAACAACCGACCCATGGAAATCTGGGTCGCGTCCATGCCGAAAATCGGCTCACCAACCGCGCGCAGGGCGCGGGCAAATTCTTCGACATCCTGGTCGGCGGGGACGTAACCGGCTTCGAAATGTACCTCGGCCACGCGGGTATAGTCGCGCATGATGAAGCCATACAGAATTTCCGCATAGACCCGGCGGGTGTATTCATCAATCCGCCCCATGATGCCGAAATCCAGTGCGATGATGTCCCCATTGGCGGCAAACTTCAGGTTGCCTTGGTGCATGTCGCCATGAAACAGCCCGTCGCGCAGCGCGTGGGACAGGAACAGTTGCAGCACGCGTTCGCCCAACCGGTCCATGTCCAGGCCTGAGGCGCGGATGGCGGCCAGATCGTTGGCGGCCATGCCTTCGCCCCATCCCAGGGTCATCACAGTCCTGCCGGAATAACCCCAGCGCACCTGCGGCACGACAAAGCCATCGTCTTTTTCGGTATTCTCGGCAAATTCACTGGCCGAGGCGCCTTCCAGACGCAAGTCCAGTTCGCCCATCACCACGCTTTCGAAATGCGTGACCACATCCTGAGGGCGCAAACGGCGGGTCGAGGGCAGCAGAAGTTCGATCACCGCGGCCGAAAAGTGGAACGCGTCAAGGTCGGTGCGAAACGCGCGTTCGATCTTGGGGCGCAGAACTTTCACGGCAACTTCGGTGCCATCTGCGGCCAGCCGTGCCCGGTGGACCTGGGCGATGGACGCTGCGGCAACCGGTTCGCTGAACTCGGAAAACATCTCGTCGACGGGGCGCCCCAGTTCGGCCTCGATCATCTTGCGCGCAATGGCCGAGGGAAACGGCGGCAGTTTGTCTTGCAGGTACTGGAGCTGGTCGGCCAGCTCGGGCCCAACCACGTCGGGTCGGGTCGACAGGATCTGACCGAACTTAATATATGCCGGGCCCAGCGCCGTGATGGCACGGGTCACGGGGGGCAGCGATGTATCGCCTTTCTTGCCCAGCCAGGCGAAGGGAAACCCGATCACACGCGCCGCGATGCGCAGGGCGGGCGGGGCATCCAGGGCGTCCAGAACGACCCCCATGGCACCGGTCCGCTGAAAGGTTGCGCCGGTCCGGATCAGGCGCCAAATGTTGTGCGGGCCCTTCATCTCAAATCTTCCAGCCAGAGTGCAGGGCAGCAATGCCCATCGACAGATTTCGATATTTCACGTTTTCAAACCCGGCGGTGCGGATCATGGTTGCAAAGGTCTCCTGATCCGGGAACTTGCGGATCGATTCGACCAGATATTGATAGCTGTCGGCGTCATTCGCGATCAGCTTGCCCATGCGGGGAATGACGTTGAAGGAATACAGGTCATAGGCTTTCTGCATCGCCGCGTTGGGAAGTTGGCTGAACTCCAGCACCATCAGACGGCCACCGGGGCGCAGCACGCGGTAAGCCTCTTTCAAGGCATCCGGGATGCGCGTCACGTTTCGGATGCCAAAGCTGATCGTATAGACGTCGAATGAATTGTCAGCGAAGGGCAGCGCCATCGCGTCGCCCACGACCCAATCCAGATGCTCGGCCATATTGCTGGCCTCGGCGCGCTGACTGCCTGCGACCAACATGCTTTCGGTCATGTCGCAGACCACGGCATTGGCACCGGGCGCGCGACCCAGGAATTTGAACGACACATCGCCGGTGCCGCCTGCCACGTCCAACAGCCGTTGATCCGGGCGCGGTGCCAGCCAATCCATCATCGCCTCTTTCCAGATGCGGTGGATGCCGACCGACATGACGTCATTCATAACATCGTATTTCGAGGCCACATTGGTGAACACCCCGTGCACCATCCCGGCCTTGTCATCTTCGGCCACGGTCTGGAACCCGAAATGGGTGGTTTTTTCATCTTGTGTCACAGCGGGAACCTATTGGATCATTCGTCGCCAGCGGTATATCCCTTTAAGGGCGCGGGCAAAACAGCATTCTTGCTGCGGCGTCGGAGTGTGAGTTGAGACCTGATTTTAAGAATGAGCTGAAGCGTGTTGCCAAACTGTTTCTGGGTTTGTGGGGAAGCTTCACTTTTTGCCTCTACATAGGAGGGCTCATTTCTCTCTTGATAGACGCAGATCGCGCGGAAGCAAAAAGTAAGATCTTCGAGATCTGGAAAGTCCTGGACACAAACGGGCGACTTTGGTTCATCGCGGATGTTCTCGGGGAACAATTGGTGTTCTCGCAGCGGTTTCAGCGATCTTCACGTTGGTGATTGTGTTGCTATCCTTTGGCGCAGGTTTGAGCTCCATAAAAGGAACAGGGGCGACATGTCTTTCGGGTCAAGCTGGGATTGCGCCTTCTCTGGTACGGAAGTGGTGTTTTTGCCACCTATCTTATGGTCTTCGGTTTGGATGATGGGCTGGCGACATCTTTCAGTTGGAACACGCTTTGGTGGGCTGTGGGCTTCGTTGGGACAATCGGTCTGGCGGCAGTTCAGAGGGCCCGCACGCGTGTGGAAATAGCGAATGGCGTGGTATACGAACGCTCTTGGACGTGGGGCAAATGCCGATATGCCATAGAGGCAATTGATCGAATTGAGAAAGACGGCGCATGCGTGATTCTGGTTTTGAAAGACGGTAAGAAAATCGAGCTGCCCGAACATCTTGAACGCCCCGACAAATTGGACGAACTTTTGCAACACATGCTGGAGCACGACCGGAATGCCTGAATTACCCGAAGTCGAAACCGTGCGTCGCGGGCTGTTGCCTGTGATGGAAGGCCACATCATCACCCGCGCCGATGTGCGCCGCGAAGGGCTGCGGTGGCCGTTTCCTGACCGGATGGCGGACCGTTTGACCGGGGCGCGGGTTGTGCGGTTGCGGCGGCGGTCGAAATACCTGTTGGCCGATCTGGACACGGGCGAAACGCTGATCATTCATCTGGGCATGTCCGGGCGGATGCTGATTTCCGGCACCACGCTGGGCAAATTTCATCACGACCACCCGGCGCCGGAAAAACATGACCATGTGGTGCTGGATATCGAAGGCGGCGCGCGGGTGACGTTCAACGATGCCCGCCGGTTCGGGGCGATGGATCTTTGCCCAACCGACGACCTTGCCAATCACCGTATGATCGCCGTTCTGGGGCCTGAACCCCTGGGCAATGACTTTCACGAGGACCATTTGGTTCAGGCCTTGGCAGGCAAGAACACGCCCATCAAAACCGCCCTGCTGGATCAGGGAATCATCGCTGGTCTGGGCAACATTTATGTTTGCGAAGTTCTATTTCGGGCGCATATTCACCCTACGCGCAAGGCGGGGCGGATTGCCGCAGCGCGTATCGCCGGGCTGGTTCCGATTATTCGTGATGTGCTGAGCGAGGCCATAGAAAGTGGCGGAAGTTCGTTGAAAGATTACCGCCAGGCGGACGGCGAACTGGGCTATTTCCAACACGCTTTTCGGGTTTATGGCCGTGAAGGGAAGCCTTGTGTCACTCCCGGCTGTGGCGGGCAAATTGGGCGAATCGTTCAGGGGGGACGCTCATCTTTCTACTGTCCGCAATGCCAAAGATAACTTGATCGACGTGCTGGTCGGACTTACGACTCCGCTCCAACACAGGACAAATGGCGGGGATTCCATGGCCTATAAGAACATCATCGTTGAGATCGAAGATCACGTTGCGCTGATCAAACTGAACCGGCCCGAGGCGCTGAACGCGCTGAACCTCGAGCTGTTGGGTGAGCTGGGCGAAGCACTGGCCGATGGTCAGAAAAACGACAAGGTGCGTTGCTTTGTCATCACCGGGTCGGAAAAGGCATTCGCCGCCGGGGCCGACATCAAAATGATGGCGACCCAGAGCTTTGTCGACGTATTCGTCGGCGATCTGTTCACCCCGGAAGAAGCCGCAATCATGCGCATCCGCAAACCGATCATCGCCGCCGTTTCCGGCTATGCGCTGGGCGGTGGCTGTGAACTGGCCATGATGTGCGATTTCATCATCGCAGCGGACACGGCCAAGTTCGGCCAGCCTGAGGTGAACCTGGGCGTGATGGCTGGCATGGGCGGCACACAGCGCCTGACCAAATTGATTGGCCGGGCCAAGTCGATGGACATGAACCTGACCGGTCGCTTCATGGATGCCGAAGAGGCCGAACGCTCGGGCCTTGTGTCGCGCGTTGTTCCGGCCAAAAAGCTGATGGACGAAGCCATGGCCGCCGCTGGCAAGATCGCCGAAAAATCGATGATCACCGTCATGGCGATCAAGGAAACCGTGAACCGCGCCGAACAGCTGCCGCTGAGCGAAGGTATGCTGTTTGAACGCCGCGTGTTCCATTCGCTGTTCGCCACCGAGGACCAGAAAGAAGGCATGGCCGCCTTTAGCGAAAAGCGTGAAGCGCAGTTCCGCGACAAATAGGCCTTTGCAACACTGGCGGTTTGCCGTATAGGCAGCCGCTATATGCGTGTGAGGCCCGCCTTGGCCAGAATCAGCCGGTTCAGAACCCGGTCGGGTGCTTTCATGCGAACCAAATGTAATCGACCCGATCCGAAGGACCAGACACATGGCCAATTCGCCGCAAGCAAAAAAACGCGCCCGTCAGAATGAAACCCGCTTTCAAGTCAACAAAGCCCGCCGTTCGCGCATCCGCACCTATCTGCGTAAAGTGGAAGAAGCCATCGCCGCTGGCGACCAGGCTGTCGCCGCTGCCGCTCTGAAAGAGATGCAGCCGGAACTGATGCGCGGCGTTTCGAAAGGCGTCATGCATAAGAACACCGCAGCGCGCAAAATGTCGCGTCTGTCGGCCCGCGTGAAGGCTCTGGGCTAAGCCCGGAAATCTTCCGCAAATGTGATTGAAAGGACGCGCCCCGGCGCGTCCTTTTTTCGTTTTTCTTAAGAAAAATCGGCTTTGTGCAACCCGCTTGGGATTCGTTTCGACAAAGACAGAGTCAAGCGTGAAGTTCTGTTGCGCGGTCCGCGCACGCCGCGCTAGCTTGCCCATGCGATTCACATCGTTGACTTGGGGATATGGCATGGACTCGGTAGCAAAGCCGCGCATTAAAGAGGTTTTGCCTGAGGCTGCCTGGGAGATCTTGGAGAGAGATCCCAGTGCCGTTCTGGTAGACGTGCGCACGAAATCGGAATGGGCTTTCGTGGGCGTACCAGATTTGTCGTCGCTGACCAGCCGCCTGCTGCAGGTGGAATGGGCTCAGTTGCCGAACATGTCCCGCAACCCGCGCTTTGTGGGCGAGGTGCTGGAGCAATTGGGGGACGAGATCCCGCAGACGTTCCTGTTCCTGTGCCGCAGTGGCGTACGCTCGGAGGCCGGAGCCATTGCGGTTCTGGATCATCTGGCCAGTTTGGGTCAGAGCGCCGAGTGTGTGAACATTCTGGGCGGGTTCGAAGGGGACCTGAACGAGGGTGGACACAGGGGCCACAAGAACGGGTGGAAAGTGGCGGGTTTGCCCTGGCGGCAGTCCTAACTGGGAAGATTTGGTGAGTAAAACAGGGCAGAACTTGTGTTCCGCCCTGACGGGAAAATTTTGCGGGTCGGAGCGGAAATGACGAACGAACAATGGGGACAGGTCCGGAACAAGCTGCAACAAGCAGTGGGACAGAACAATTATACCAACTGGATCGAACCTCTTGAGTTCACGCAGTTGGAGGAGGGTGTCGCCACCTTCCTGGTGCCGACAAATTTCATGGGCAATTGGGTTCAGCGTAATTTTGGCGACAAGATCCTGAAACAGATGATCGGCGCCGGGATTTCCGTGGCCCGTCTGGAATTCTCGGTTCCTGTCAAACCCGTCGCGCGCAAAGCCGCCCCTGCCCCGGCTGCGAAAGCCCCGACAGCGGCCCCTATGGCTGACAAGGACGACCTGCCCGGCGCTGCGCTGGACGCCCGGTTCACCTTTGACAGCTTTGTCGTCGGCAAGCCGAACGAACTGGCCCATGCCGCCGCGCGTCGTGTCGCCGAAGGCGGGCCGGTGACCTTTAATCCGCTATTTCTGTATGGTGGCGTTGGCCTGGGCAAGACCCACCTGATGCACGCCATCGCCTGGGAAATGCAGGCCCGCAATCCCGAACTGCGCGTCGTGTATCTGTCGGCCGAACAGTTCATGTATCGCTTTGTACAGGCCATCCGCGAAAAGCAGATGATGGATTTCAAATCGCTGTTCCGCTCGGTTGATGTGCTGATGGTTGACGACGTGCAATTCATTGCCGGCAAAGACAGCACGCAAGAAGAATTCTTTCACACCTTCAACGCGCTGGTGGATCAGAACAAACAGATCATTATCTCGGCCGACCGCGCGCCGGGTGAAATCAAGGGCCTAGAAGACCGGATCAAAAGCCGTCTGCAATGCGGCCTGGTCGTCGATCTGCACCCGACTGACTACGAGTTGCGCCTGGGTGTGCTGCAAACCAAGGTCAATCAGTACCGCGAGCAATACAAGGATCTGGTGATCGCCGAGGGCGTTCTGGAATTCCTGGCACATCGTATTTCGACCAACGTGCGCGTGCTGGAAGGTGCCCTGATGCGCCTGTTCGCGTTTGCGTCCCTTGTGGGTCGTGAAATCACGCTGGACCTGACCCAGGACTGCCTGGCCGACATTCTGCGCGCCTCTGATCGCAAGGTCACGGTTGAGGAAATCCAACGCAAAGTGTCCGAGCATTACAACATTCGCCTGTCCGATCTGATCGGCCCCAAACGCGTGCGCACCATCGCACGGCCGCGTCAGGTGGCGATGTATCTGGCCAAGCAGCTGACCTCGCGCAGCCTGCCAGAAATCGGGCGTCGGTTCGGTGGTCGTGACCACACGACCGTCATGCATGGGGTCAAGCGGATCGATGAACTCAAGGCCGTGGACCACCAGATTGCCGAAGACCTGGAACTTTTGCGCCGCGCTCTTGAAGCATAGTCCAGCAAGGCCTTGACGCCCCTGCGAAACCGGGGGACATTCCAACAAAACCAATAGCCGGGTGGGGGAGCATTCCTCCGCCCCGGTCGTCGTCAGGAGTGGGACATGAAGATCAGTATCGAACGCGGCACGTTGCTCAAGGCCGTCGGGCAAGCGCAATCGGTTGTTGAACGCCGCAATACGATCCCGATCCTGGCCAACGTGCTGATCGAAGCCGAGGGCGACAGCGTGTCGTTCCGCGCCACCGATCTGGACATCGAAGTCGTCGACAAGACCAACGCCGTGGTCGAACGCGCAGGCGCAACCACCGTATCCGCCGTAACGCTGCACGAAATCGTGCGCAAACTGCCTGACGGGGCGCTGGTTCAGCTGACCGACGATGGCGCCTCGGGCCGCTTGACGGTCGAAGCGGGGCGGTCGAACTTCTCGCTGGCCACGCTGCCAAAAGAAGACTTTCCGGTCATGGCGTCGTCGGATTATTCGGCCAATTTCTCGGCCCCTGCGCCGGTGCTGCGCCGCTTGTTCGATAAATCGAAATTCGCGATTTCAACGGAAGAAACCCGGTATTACCTGAACGGCGTTTACATGCATGTGGCCGAGGCCGAGGGCAGCAAGGTGCTGCGCTGTGTCGCCACCGATGGCCACCGTCTGGCCCGGATCGATGCCGATCTGCCGATGGGCGCCGAAGATCTTCCGGGTGTGATCGTGCCGCGCAAAACCGTGGGTGAATTGCGCAAGCTGCTGGATGATGATGACGCGACCATTGCCGTGTCCGTGTCCGAAACCAAGGTGCGTTTTGCGACGCCAGAGATCACCCTGACATCAAAGGTCATCGACGGCACCTTCCCGGATTACACGCGCGTCATTCCGCAGGGCAATACCCGCAAGATGGAGGTCGATGCCGCGGAATTCGCCAAGGCCGTGGACCGTGTGGCCACCGTGTCCAGCGAACGCTCGCGCGCCGTGAAACTGGCGCTGGACGAAGATCGCCTGATCCTGTCCGTCAACGCGCCTGACGCGGGGGCCGCCGAAGAAGAACTGGCCGTCGCCTATAACGACGAACGCCTGGAAATCGGGTTCAACGCGAAATACCTGCTGGAAATCGCCAGCCAGGTGGACCGCGAAAACGCTGTGTTTCTGTTCAACAGCTCGGGCGATCCGACCCTGATGCGTGAAGGCAACGACACCTCGGCCGTCTATGTCGTCATGCCGATGCGCGTGTGACGACGCTTGTCGTCAAGCATCTGACCCTCAGCCATTTCCGCAGCCACAAGGCGGCGCGCCTGTCTTTGGACGGGCGGCCCGTGGCGATCCATGGGCGCAATGGCGCGGGCAAGACCAACATCCTTGAAGCGATCAGTCTGTTGTCTCCGGGCCGGGGTCTGCGCGGCGCCAAGGCCGAAGACATCGCCCGCAAGCCCGAAGCGTTGGGCTGGAAGATCAAGGCCGTTCTGCAAAGCCTGCATCAGCTGCACGAGGTCGAAACCTGGTCCGAAGGCGGCGCGACCCGGCAGGTAAAAATTGACGACAAACCCGCGCCGCAGGTCGCGTTGGGGCGCATTGCCCGGGTGCTGTGGCTGGTCCCGTCGATGGACCGATTGTGGACCGAAGGCGCCGAGGGACGGCGCAAGTTTCTGGACCGCATGACGATGAGCTTTGAGCCGTCGCATGCCGACGCCGTGCTTACCTATGAAAAGGCGATGCGGGAACGCAATCGGCTGTTGAAAGACGGGCAGCGCGACGCGCATTGGTATCATGCGTTGGAGGTCCAGATGGCCCGCGCTGGCACACAGATCCACGTGAACCGCCTGGCCGCCTTGGCGCAGCTGACATCGGCGCAGGCCGAGGCAGAAACAGCCTTTCCCGTGGCCGACCTGACGCTGAGCCATGCGGATGACTTCGACATGCCGCATGACGAAGGCATCTTGACCGACGCTTTTGAGTCCAGCCGCCCGCGCGATCTGATGGCCGGGCGCACATTGATCGGCCCGCACCGCGCCGATCTGGGGGCGATCTATGCCGCCAAGAATGTCGCGGCGCGGGACTGTTCGACTGGCGAACAAAAGGCGCTGCTGGTCAGCCTGATCCTGGCCAATGGCCGCGCGTTGGCACGTGAATTCGGCGCCCCACCCATCCTGTTGCTGGACGAGGTCGCAGCACATCTTGACGCTGACCGCCGCGCTGCCTTGTATGATGAAATCTGCGCGCTGGGGGCCCAGGCGTTCATGACCGGCACCGGCCCGGAACTGTTTGATGCACTGGGCACGCGGGCAATGTATTTTGAGGTAAGCGAGGTCGAAGGCACCTCGCAAGTTGAGGATCTGAGCGAATGACCATGAACCGTGTGACCCTGATTACGTTGGGGGTGAAAGACCTGACACGCGCTTGCGCCTATTATGATGCGATCGGCTGGATCCCTGAAACCGTGCTAGAGAATGTCGCGTTTTACGACATGGGCGGGGCAAAGTTCGGGTTTTTCCCGCTGGATATGCTGGCCGCCGAACAGGGCCGCCCGGTGGAAGACCTGTCCAATGGCGCAATGACCCTGGCGCAGAATTTCAACTCGCGCCTTGAGGTCGACGCGCAATTCGCCACCGCATTGGCTGCGGGGGCAACCAAGGTCACAGACCCGGTGGAAACCGCCTGGGGTGGCTATTCCGGCTATGTCGCCGACCCCGACGGGCACATCTGGGAATTTGCGCATAATCCGTTCTGGACCCTGGATGAGGAAGGCCACATCGCGTGACCATCACCCTGCTTGAGCTGAGCTTTTATGTCCTTGGCCTGTTCATCCTGTTCCTGACCCCCGGCCCGGTCTGGGGTGCGCTGGTTGCGCGCACCCTGTCCGGTGGGTTCCGGCAGGGCCTGGCCTTTGACGTTGGGCGTAGCTGTTGGGGATGTGTTCTGGTCCGTGCTGGCGGTGATGGGCGTGGGTTGGATCACCACCGCCTGGAGCGACGCGATGTCCGTGTTGCGCTGGATCGCCGCCGGGTTTTTCCTGTTCCTTGGTGTGTCGATCATTCGCCACGCCGGAGACAGCATCGGCAAGAACAACCGCCTGACCCGCCCCGGCATGTGGGCCGGGTTCATCGCCGGGCTGATCGTGATCATGAGAAACCCCAAGGCAATCCTGTTCTACATGGGCGTTCTGCCGGAGTTCTTCGATCTGAGCGCATTGACCGCGCCCGACATCACCGCCATCGCCATTGCGTCCTTTGTCGTGCCACTGATCGGCAATCTGGGCCTGGCCTTGTCTGTCGACCGGGCGCGGCGGCTTCTGTCATCGCCCAAGGCCGTGAAGCGCATGAATACTGCGTCGGGCTGGTTATCCCCTTCACCTGACACTAAATATTGTGTCTGACACGTGACATCCCCCCCAGAAAACCCTATAAAAACGGGAACGAAGAACAGGAAGACCCCCATGTCTGACGACGCGCAAAACAACGCCGAATACGGCGCTGAATCCATCAAGGTTCTCAAAGGCTTGGAGGCGGTTCGAAAACGCCCTGGCATGTATATCGGGGATACCGATGATGGCTCGGGCCTGCACCATATGGTGTACGAGGTCGTGGACAACGGCATCGACGAAGCGCTGGCAGGCCACGCCGACGCCGTGACAGTGACAATCCACGCGGATTCGTCGGTTTCCGTCAGCGACAACGGGCGCGGTATTCCGGTTGGCATCCACGAGGAAGAAGGCGTGTCTGCGGCCGAGGTCATCATGACCCAGCTGCACGCGGGCGGTAAATTCGACAGCAATTCATACAAGGTGTCGGGCGGTCTGCACGGCGTCGGCGTATCCGTTGTGAACGCCCTGTCGGTCTGGCTGGAGCTGCGCATCTGGCGCGATGGCAAAGAACACTATGCCAAGTTCGCCCATGGCGACACGGTCGAACACCTGCGCGTGGTGGGCGACGCGAATGGTCGCAAGGGCACCGAAGTGCGTTTCATGGCCTCAACCGACACGTTTTCGAACCTGGATTATGTGTTCAAGACGCTGGAAAATCGTCTGCGGGAACTGGCCTTCCTGAATTCCGGCGTGCGCATCATCCTGCGCGACGAACGCCCCGCCGAGCCGCTGGAAAGCGAGCTGTTCTATGAAGGTGGCGTGAAGGAATTCGTGAAATATCTGGACCGTCACAAGACACCAATGATCGAAGAGCCGATCTTTATTCTGGGCGAACGTGACGACATCACCGTCGAAGTCGCAATGTGGTGGAACGACAGTTACCATGAAAATGTGCTGCCGTTCACCAACAACATCCCACAGCGCGATGGTGGCACGCACCTGGCGGGTTTTCGCGGCGCGCTGACCCGGTCGATCAACCTCTATGCCAACAGTTCAGGCATCGCGAAACGTGAAAAGGTGAATTTCACCGGCGATGACGCGCGCGAAGGTCTGACATGTGTGCTGTCGGTGAAAGTGCCGGACCCGAAATTCAGCTCGCAGACCAAGGACAAGCTGGTCAGTTCCGAAGTGCGGCCCGCTGTCGAAGGGCTGATGAATGAAAAGCTGTCCGAGTGGTTTGATGAAAACCCCGCGCAGGCGAAAATGATTGTCGGCAAGATCATCGAGGCCGCCGTGGCCCGCGAAGCTGCGCGTAAAGCACGCGAAATGACGCGCAAGAAATCCTCGCTCGATGTGGCGAACCTGCCTGGGAAACTGGCGGATTGTCAGGAGAAGAATCCTGAGTTGCGCGAAATCTACCTGGTCGAGGGTGATAGCGCCGGGGGGTCCGCCAAACAGGGGCGTTCGCGCCACAATCAGGCGATCCTGCCCCTGCGCGGTAAAATCCTGAACGTGGAGCGCGCACGATTTGACCGGATGCTGTCCAGCACGGAAATCGGCACGCTGGTGACCGCATTGGGCACCGGCATCGGGCGCGATGAATTCGACATCTCCAAGCTACGCTATCACAAGGTGGTCATCATGACCGATGCCGACGTGGATGGCGCCCACATTCGCACGCTGCTTTTGACGTTCTTCTTCCGTCAGATGCCCGAACTGATCGAAGGCGGGTATCTGTATATCGCGCAACCGCCGCTGTATAAGGTCAGCCGTGGCAAGTCCGAAGTGTACCTGAAGGATCAGGCCGCGCTGGACGACCACCTGATCGAAATGGGGCTGGAAGGCACAGTTCTGCGCCTGCAATCAGGTGAAGAAATCGCCGGTCAGGATCTGTCGCGCATCGTCGAAGCCGCCCGCAATTTCAAACGTATCCTCAGCGCGTTTCCGACGCATTATCCGCGCAACATTCTGGAACAGGCTGCCCTGTCGGGTGCGTTTGACGCCGGACGTGCCGATGCCGATTTGCAAGCCGTGGCCGACACGGTTGCCAAACGCCTGGACCTGGTTGCCGCTGAATATGAACAGGGCTGGCAGGGGCGCATCACGCAGGATCACGGCATCCGCCTGGCCCGCATTCTGCGCGGCGTCGAAGAAATTCGCACGCTGGATGGCGCTGTGCTGCGGTCCGGCGAGGCACGGCGCTTGTCCGAAGTCTCTAAGGAAACCCGCGATATCTACAAGAACCCCTCGCGCCTGTCGCGCAAGGATCGCGAGGTGCTGATCCACGGCCCCATCGACCTGCTGAACGCCATTCTGGCCGAGGGCGAAAAGGGTCTGACCCTTCAACGTTACAAGGGCTTGGGTGAAATGAACCCGGACCAACTGTGGGAAACCACCCTGGACCCCGAGGCACGCGTTTTCCTACAGGTGAAAGTGGACGACCTGGCCGATGCCGACGACATTTTCACCAAGCTGATGGGCGACGTCGTGGAACCGCGCCGCGAATTTATCCAGCAGAATGCCTTGTCGGTGGAAAATCTGGATTTCTAATTCAATGCTGGGCGGCGCATGCTGTTTGCGCCGCCCACAGTAATTCAATTGCTTCCGGCCCAAACTGGGCAGTCACGACCCAGTCAGTCGTCGCGACCCTAAGAGACCACGGGAAACACGTTGGTGCTCTTCACAACCCCATAGACAAAGCTGCTGTCAATCGACCCGATGCTTCCGATGGGGTGTAAATGCTTGCGCACGAAGGTTTCATAATCGGCCAGGTCCGCAACGACGACGCGCAGCAGATAATCGGATGTGCCCGTCATCACGAAACATTCAAGCACCTGGTCAACGCGACTGATTTCCCGTTCGAACTGCTGCACCACGGTCTCTGTGTGCCCTGTCAGGCTGACCCGGACAAAGACCGTCACAGGCAGGCCATAGGCCTCTGCGTCGATACTGGCGCTATAGCCCGTGATCGCCCCGTTTTGCTCGAGCAACTTAAGGCGACGCAAGCAGGGGGAGGGCGACAGGTTTACCGCCGCCGCCAGATCTTGATTCGTCATGCGACCATTGCGTTGAAGTTCGCGAATGATTTGGCGGTCTTTTTGATCCATGAAGGGGTTCCTTAGCATATAATGCCAGCTTATTTGCATTTTGCGCCATAATTAGCAATCTAGTCGCCCTCTCGCCCCCCTATCGTATCCTTACACATACAGGAGCCTGATATGCACAATCGTCCCGACAGCTTTTCCACCATTGCCATCCACCATGGCTATGATCCCATGGACCACGAAGGGGCGCTAACGCCTCCCTTGCATTTGACCTCGACCTTCGCGTTTGAGACTGCGGAAGCAGGTGGGGAGATGTTCGAGGGCAATCGTGCGGGATATGTCTATTCGCGGATTTCCAATCCCACGACGTCCCTTCTTGAACAACGTATCGCGGCCCTTGAGGGTGCCGAGGCAGGGCTGGCGCTTGCGTCTGGAATGGGCGCGATCACCGCGACGATGTGGACGCTCTTGTCGCCTGGCGACGAGGTCATTTTGGACAAGACGCTTTATGGATGCACGTTTTCGTTCATGCAGCACGGGCTGGCCAAATTCGGTATCACCATCACCCATGCAGATCTGACCCAACCTGAACACCTTGAGGCTGCGATCAACAATAAGACCAAGATCGTCTATTTCGAAACCCCCGCAAATCCGAATATGCGTCTGGTCGACATTCGGGCCATTGCCGATATTGCCCATGCCAATGGGGCGTTGGTGGTTGTCGACAACACCTATGCCACGCCTTATCTGACCCAGCCGATCAAGCACGGTGCAGACATCGTCGTTCATTCCGCAACCAAATATCTGGGCGGTCATGGCGACGTGGTTGCCGGTCTTTTGGTGGGATCAGAAGAGCTGGTCAGCAACATCCGACTGTATGGCATGAAAGACATGACAGGCGCGGTCATGGCCCCGTTCAACGCCATGCTGATCCTGCGCGGCATCAAGACGCTTGAATTGCGGATGGACCGGCATTGCGCCAGTGCCATGACCGTCGCCACCATGCTGGCCCAGTCCGACGCGGTGGCCGATGTGTTCTATCCTGGCCTGCCAGGGTTTGCACAAAACGACCTAGCGCGGCGGCAGATGGCGCAATTTGGCGGCATGATTGCGTTTGAGCTGAAAGGGGGCATGCAGGCTGGGATCGAGACCATGAACCGGCTGACCCTGATCACGCGGGCCGTATCACTGGGTGATGCTGAAACACTGGTGCAGCATCCCGCCAGCATGACGCATTCGACATACACGCCCGAAGAACGTGCCGCGCATGGTATCAGCGAAGGTCTGGTGCGCCTTTCGATCGGGCTTGAAGGGGTGGACAATGTGCTTGACGATCTGGCGCAGGCGCTGCCCAATACCCCGACCCGTTCCGCCGCCTAAGCCCGCCAGCAGGAGACAGCCATGACCCGCGCATCCGAACACCTCAAGACCGTTGAACAGCGCCTTTTGTGGTTGTCCCATTGGATGATCCACAACGCCAATCACGTCCGCCCCAAGGCAGACGGGATCAAAACGGGTGGGCATCAGGCGTCGTCGGCGTCGATAGTGTCGATCATGACAGCCCTGTATTTCTCCGTGCTCAGACCTGAGGACCGGGTCGCTGTCAAACCGCATGCCTCGCCCGTGTTTCACGCGATGCAGTATTTGATGGGTAATATGACCCGCGAAAAGATGGAGAATTTTCGCGGTTATGGCGGCGTGCAAAGTTACCCATCGCGCACGAAAGATATTGATGATGTGGATTTCTCGACCGGCTCTGTCGGGCTTGGCGTCGCGATCACGTCATTTGCCTCGCTGATCCAGGATTATGTGCAAGCCAAAAGCTGGGGCAAAGACATCCCCCTTGGTCGCATGGTTTCGTTGATGGGGGATGCCGAACTGGACGAAGGCAACATTTACGAATGTCTTCAGGAGGGCTGGAAGAACGACTTGCGCAACACGTGGTGGGTCATTGATTACAACCGCCAGTCGCTGGATGGGATCGTGCGCGAAGGCCTGTTTGCCCGGACCGAGAAGATCTTTGATGCCTTCGGTTGGGATGTCGTACGCATCAAATACGGGCATCTGCAACGGGCCGCGTTTGCAGAACCCGGCGGTGACAAGCTGCGGGGCTGGATCGATACCTGTCCCAACCAGCTGTACGCCGCGCTGACCTATATGGGCGGTGCTGTCTGGCGCAAGCATCTGCTAGAGGATTTGGGCGATCAGGGCGACGTCACATCGCTGCTTGAACGCCGCTCGGACGGTGAATTGGCGCAACTGATGGAGAACCTGGGCGGCAATTGCGTTGAGACCATGGCGGACACATTTGCAGCCATCGACCATGACCGGCCCGTGTGTTTCCTGGCCTATACGGTCAAAGGTTGGGGCACCCCGATTGCCGGGCACAAGGACAACCATGGGGGCCTGATGACAAAGGCGCAGATGGCCGGGTGGCAGGCCCATATGGGCGTTCCCGAAGGCCAGGAATGGCAGCCATTCGCCACGGTTAAAGATCCGGATACGTTCAAGGCTTTTCTGAATGACACGCCGTTCTTTGCCCAGGGCAGCCGCAGGTTCAAGGACGCGGTCATGGCCGTTCCTGCGATCGAGATGGCAAGCGATCGCGAAATTTCGACCCAGATGGGGTTTGGCAAAATCCTGGACACGCTTTCCAAAGGTGACAGCGACTTGGCCCGCCGGATCGTGACAACCTCGCCTGATGTGACTGGGACGACCAATCTTGGCCCATGGGTCAATCGGCGTAAACTTTTTGCCCGTACGGCGCAGGCCGATACCTTCAAAGACCACAACATCCCCTCGACCGCCAAATGGGAGTTTGCCCCTGAGGGTCAGCATATCGAACTGGGCATTGCAGAGATGAACCTGTTCCTGCTTCTGGGTGCAGCCGGCCTGTCACATTCCCTGTTCGGCAAACGCTTGTTGCCCATTGGCACGGTCTATGACCCCTTCATTGCCCGCGGCTTGGACGCGCTCAATTACGCCTGTTATCAGGATGCCCGGTTCATGATCGTGGGAACACCATCAGGCGTGACACTGGCCCCCGAAGGCGGCGCGCATCAATCCATCGGATCACCCCTGATTGGCATGTCGCAAGATGGCCTTGCGTCGTTTGAACCTGCCTTCGTGGATGAGCTGTCGGTCATTATGGAATGGGCGTTTGATTACATGCAGCGTGACGGCGAAGGCGACCCGGATGAACGCACCTGGTTGCGGGACGAAACAGGTGGGTCCGTTTACTTGCGGCTGACGACGAACCCGATCGAACAGCCCGGAAAGCGGGCGGATGATGCCTTTCGTCAGGGGGCCATCGACGGTGCCTATTGGCTGCGCAAACCGGGGCCAAACTGCTCGGTCGTGATTGCCTATCAGGGGGCCGTGGCGCCCGAGGCCATCGCAGCGGCGGGCATGGTTGGCGAACACCGCCGCGATGTTGGTGTTCTGGCAGTCACCTCAGCAGACCGGCTGAACGCTGGGTGGAGCGCCGCTCAACGGGACCGCGCCCGCGGGAATACCAAAGCCGCCAGCCATATCGAAACATTGCTCGGCGATCTGCCCGGCACGTGCAGTATTGTCACGGTCATCGACGGGCACCCCGCAACTCTGTCCTGGCTTGGATCTGTGGCAGGGCACAAAACGATCCCGCACGGCGTTGAACACTTTGGTCAGACCGGGTCCATTTCAGACCTCTACAAGCATTTCCGCCTTGATCGGAATTCAATCGTTCAGTCGATCAATGAGCTTACAGTTGGAAGCCGGGCCAACAGTCAGGCCACCCGTCCCTGATGCCGTCCTGAGAGCACGAAGGTCGCCATTGGCCACCAGGCTTCCGCCCGTCTCATCCCCTACGCGCCGGGTGGTTCCTCTTTCCCTTGACGTCGTTGCATGTGAAACAATAAATTCGCCCTGCAAACAAGAGATGCATAACACGTGCATCATTCATGCATGCCCCGCGCATGCACCGATATTGGGGGAACGCCATGACCACGCAGGACGCCACGCGCGCCATGACACGTGCTGCCACTGCCTTGGGCACAACCGAAGGCTATATGCCCGGGTTTGGCAATGATTTCGAAACCGAGGCCCTGCCAGGTGCCCTGCCGCAGGGCATGAACAGCCCGCAGAAATGCGACTATGGCCTGTATGGCGAACAGCTGTCAGGCACGGCCTTTACGGCACCTGCGCATCAGAACGAACGCACCTGGTGTTACCGCATCCGCCCGTCGGTGAAGCATTCGCATCGCTATGAAAAGATCGACGTGCCCTATTGGAAATCCGCGCCGAACGTGGACCCGGATGTCATTTCGCTGGGCCAGTATCGCTGGGATCCCGTGCCGACACAGGCCGGGTTGAACTGGGTCACCGGTATGCGCACCATGACCACGGCAGGGGATGTGAACACCCAGGTCGGCATGGCGACGCATATCTATTTGGTCACCGAATCGATGGTCGATGATTACTTCTTCTCAGCGGACAGCGAGTTGCTGGTCGTGCCGCAAGAGGGGCGTCTGCGCTTTTACACCGAACTGGGTGTGATTGACGTCGAGCCCAAGGAAGTCGCCATCATCCCGCGCGGGTTGGTGTACCGGGTTGCGCTGCTGGATGGCCCCGCGCGTGGGTTCGTTTGCGAGAACTACGGCCAGAAATACGAGCTGCCGGGGCGTGGCCCGATTGGCGCCAACTGCATGGCCAACCCGCGCGATTTCAAATCGCCAGTGGCGGCGTTTGAAGACCGCGAAGTGCCCTCGACCGTGACGATCAAATGGTGCGGCCAATTCCACAGAACCGAAATCGGCCATTCACCGTTGGATGTGGTCGCCTGGCACGGCAACTATGCGCCGGTGAAATACGACCTGCGCAATTACTGCCCGATTGGGGCGATTCTGTTTGACCACCCGGACCCGTCGATCTTTACGGTCCTGACCGCACCATCGGGTCAGCCAGGCACGGCAAATATTGATTTCGTGCTGTTCCGCGAACGCTGGATGGTGATGGAAGACACCTTCCGCCCGCCGTGGTATCATAAGAACATCATGTCCGAACTGATGGGCAATATTTACGGTGAATATGACGCGAAACTGAACGGTTTTGCACCCGGAGGCGTTAGCCTGCACAACATGATGCTGCCGCACGGACCCGACAAGGAAGCGTTTGAAAAGGCGTCGAACGCCAATTTGGGCCCCGACAAGTTGGACAACACCATGTCCTTCATGTTCGAAACCCGTTTCCCGCAGCACCTGACCGCCTTTGCCGCAAATGAGGCGCCTTTGCAGGATGATTACATTGACTGTTGGGCCGACATCGAAAAGAAATTCGATGGCACCCCCGGCAAGAAATAGCCCCCGTATCGGGAAAGGATACTGACGTGAGCTTGATGAAATCCTGGGTCGGCAGCGCGAATTCCGCCACGACCCCGTTTCCGCTGAACAACCTGCCCTATGGCGTGTTTTCAACCGCTGAAATCGACCGCCACTGTGGCGTGGCGATCGGTGACATGATCCTGGACGTGACGACGTTGGAAGACGCCGGCGTGATCCAAATCGACGAAATTCCCGTGTTCGACCTGCCGATGTGGAACGAATTCATGGACATGGGGGCCGAGGTCTGGTCCGCCTTCCGCAGTTCATTGCAGGATCAGCTGGGCGCCGATGCGGCTGCGGACACCCAGAGCACGCTGCAACCCTATCTGGTCGCGCAGACCGATGCCCAGATGCACATGCCATTTGCGGTCGCGGAATACACCGATTTCTATGCGGGCAAGAACCACGCTGTGAATGTGGGCACCATGTTCCGGGGCGCGGAAAACGCACTGCCGCCGAACTGGCTGCATATCCCGATTGGGTACAATGGCCGTGCGTCGTCCGTCGTCGTGTCGGGCAGTGATGTGCGCCGCCCCTGGGGGCAGCTGAAAGCACCGGACGCGGACATGCCCTCCTTTAACCCGTGCAAGCGGTTCGATCTGGAACTGGAGATGGGCGCCATCGTTGGCCAGCCGTCCGAAGGTCCGATCACGGTCGGCGAGGCAGACGCGAATATCTTTGGGTATGTCCTGCTGAACGACTGGTCAGCACGCGATATCCAGGCTTGGGAATACCAGCCGCTGGGGCCGTTCCAGGCCAAGGCAACCGCGACGACCATTTCGCCCTGGATCGTCCCCGCCGCCGCGCTGGAGCCGTTCCGCACCACCACGCCAGAGCGTGAAAAGGATCTGCTGCCGTACCTGGCCGAACCAAAACCTGGCCTGTTCGACATCGACCTGGAGGTCACCCTGGCCCCCGAGGGCAAGGCGGAAACCACCATTGCGAAGACGAACTATGCGCAGATGTATTATTCTGCGGCACAACAGTTGGCGCACCATACGACGTCAGGCTGCGGCATGAATGTGGGTGATCTGTTGGGATCGGGCACCATTTCCGGCCCGACGAAATCCGAGCGCGGATCTCTTCTGGAACTCAGCTGGGGTGGCAAGGAGCCCCTGACGCTGGACAGTGGCGAAACCCGCACCTTCCTTGAGGATGGCGATACGCTGTCCCTGAAGGGGACCGCCAAGGGCAACGGTTTCCAGGTTGGGTTTGGTGACTGCACGGGCACGATCCTGCCTGCGCTTGACGACCCTTATAGGCGTTGATTATGGGGCGCTGGATATCACCCGCCGCTTTGCCAGTTGAGGATAGCCTCGCTGGGCACAAGCAGCATGATGACGTTCAGCGCCAGACCATCGCGGATCAGCCATGTGGTAAAGACTTCGAACCCCACAATGATCGCGATACTGACCCAGATCGGCAGGCGCAGCGCCAACCAGAAGCCCACGAACATCGCCGCAATGTCGACCGCCGAGTTGATCACTGCATCGCCCCAATATTCGCCGCTGACGGTGAATTCGCGGTAACGGTTGATCACAGCTTCGGTGTTTTCGCCAACTTCCCAGGCGCATTCAACAAGGGTTGCAATCAGCAGCCGCCAGCCCAGACCAATGCGGCGCAAAACCAACCAGGTCGCGCCATAAAACAGGAAACCGTGGATCAGGTGGCTGGGCGAATACCAGTCAAACAGATGTTGCGAGCCCTGGCCGCTGTCATCTCCGGAATACCAGATGCGGATGTCACCACAGGGGCAGATCACATTGCGCCCCATCATCCACAGGATGACCAACGTGGCGGCAAAAACGAAAAACGTGGCCCAATAGGGCAAATAACGACGATCAAACATGCGGGGATGGAAACATACAGCCCCGCCCATGCCTAGGAAGGAAACACCATGGCCAAGGCTTTTGCATCGCAAGGCGACATGACCGAAAAGAAAATCACCTTTGATGAGGTGGGCGATGGCGTCTATGCCTTTACCGCCGAGGGCGACCCGAATTCGGGCGTGATCATTGGCGACGACAGCGTGATGATCGTCGAAGCGCAGGCCACCCCGCGCCTGGCCAACAAGGTGATCGAATGCGTGCGCTCTGTGACCGACAAGCCGATTTCCCACGTGGTTCTAACCCACTATCACGCCGTGCGCGTGCTGGGGGCGTCGGCCTATGGCGCAAGCCAGGTCATCATGGGTGACGCAGCCCGCGCCATGGTTGTCGAACGCGGTCAGGAAGACTGGGACAGCGAATTCCAGCGTTTCCCGCGCCTGTTCGAAGGCCACGAAAGCATCCCCGGCCTGACCTTTCCAACCACCACGTTTTCCGACGACATGACCGTGTATCTGGGCAACCGTCGCGTTGACCTGATGCACCTGGGCCGCGCCCACACGGCAGGCGATATCGTCATCCATGTGCCTGACCAGAACGTCATGTTCACCGGTGACATCGTCGAATACCACTCGGCCTGTTATTGCGGCGACGGGCATTTCGGCGACTGGGGCAGCACGTTGGACAATATCGCCTCCTTTGACGTGGACGCCATTGCGCCGGGTCGCGGCGACGCCTTGATCGGCAAAGACATGGTCGAAGCGGCCATCGAAAACACCCGCGATTTCGTCGAAAGCACCTATTTCCCGGCGGCCAAGGTGGCGGCGCGCGGCGGCTCTCTGAAAGAAGCCTGGGACGCAGTGCGCGAATCCTGTGACCCCAAGTTCGCCGACTATGCGATCTATGAGCACTGCCTGCCCTTCAATGTCGCACGCGCCTATGACGAAGCCCGCGGCATCGACACGCCCCGCATCTGGACCGCCCAACGCGACCTGGACATGTGGGCGGCGCTGCAAGGCTGACCAGCCACGCATGACTCAGATCAAACGGGGGGGGCTATGGCTGTGCCATCATGCCCCCGCCGCACCCCGCCTGAGGAGAACCCAATGAACAAGATTTTCGAAGTTCCGATGTATGCGTACAGCCGCAGCCCGGATCAGGACAGCGAAACGCCCATCCGTCGCCCCGTTGTTGTGATCGGTGCCGGCCCGATTGGTCTGGGGGCCGCGATTGATCTGGCGCAACAGGATGTGCCGGTTGTCGTATTGGATGACAATGACAAGGTCTCGTTCGGGTCGCGCGCCGTATGTTACGCCAAGCGCCCGCTGGAAATCCTAGATCGTCTGGGCTGTGGCCAGCCGATGGTCGACAAAGGTGTCGAATGGAGCCTCGGCAAGGTCTTCTTTGATGAACGCAAGATTTTTGAATTCGACCTGCTGCCCGAGGACGGTCACGAGCGCCCCGCCTTTATCAACCTGCAACAGTATTACTTCGAAGAATACCTGGTGAACCGGGTCACCGAACTGCAAGCCGAAGGTAAGCAGATCGAAATCCGTGGCAAGAACAAGGTCTCGGCCATTGGCGCCCATGACAACCACGCCACGCTGGAAATCGACACGCCCGAGGGGCCTTATAACCTCGAGGCCGAATGGCTGATCGCCTGTGACGGCGCCAGGTCGCCCACCCGTCAAATGATGGGGCTGGATTTCGTCGGTCGCGTGTTCGAAGACAACTTCCTGATTGCCGATGTGATCATGGAGGCGGATTTCCCCACCGAACGGTGGTTCTGGTTTGATCCCCCCTTCAACAAGGGTCAATCGGCGCTGTTGCACAAACAGCCCGACAATGTTTGGCGCATAGACCTGCAACTGGGCTGGGACATCGACAAGGAAGAAGAAAAGAAACCCGAAAACGTCATTCCACGCCTCAAAGCCATGCTGGGCGAAGACGTGGAATTCGAACTGGAATGGGTGTCTATTTATACGTTCCAGTGCCGCCGGATGGAAAAATTCCGCCACGGTCGTGTGTTGTTTGCTGGCGACAGCGCCCACCAGGTATCGCCTTTTGGCGCGCGCGGGGCGAACTCGGGCTTGCAAGACACAGACAATCTGGCCTGGAAGCTGAAACTGGTGATAGATGGCAAAGCCCCCGAGGCCCTGTTGGACAGCTACAGCCAGGAACGCGTGCACGGGGCAGAGGAAAACATCCTGAACTCGTCGCGCTCGACCGACTTTATCACGCCAAAATCGGACATGTCCCGGATCTTGCGTGACGCGGTGCTGGACCTTGCCGAAACGCACGACTTTGCCCGCCCGCTGGTCAATGCCGGCCGCCTGTCGGTGCCCTGCACCTATGACGGCTCTGCTCTGAACATGGCCGACGCCCTGGATGGACCCGAGTGCACACGCCCCGGATCGCCCTGTCCTGACGTGAAACTTGGCGACGATTTCCTGTTGCGCCAGCTGGGGGGGGAATTCACCCTGCTGACCATCGACGCGGACGCGCCGGACCTGATCGAAGAGGACGGCATCGAAGTCACCCGCTTGGCCCTGTCAGCCAAGGAAGACACCACCGGCGCCCTCAAAGCCCGCTATCTGGGCGATGAACCCTCGGCGGTCTATCTGATCCGCCCCGACCAACACGTCGCGGCCCGCCGTCCGTCGTTTGACGAAAACCTGTTCCGCGCCGCAATCCGCCGCGCCACTGGCAAGGAGTAATCCACATGTCCGATCTGAACCTTCAGCCGAACATTCCCGGCGCCGATGACTTCTATGCGGGCCTGCTTGCAGCCCATGACGGGTTGTCAAAAGAAGACAGCGACGCGCTGAACGCCCGCCTTTTGCTGGTATTGGCCAACCATATCGGTGACCGCGCCGTCCTGGACAACGCGATCGCCGTTGCCAAAGCCAGCGCCTGATCCAGGCACCTGAAACAAGCAAAACGCCGCCCTTGGGCGGCGTTTTTCATTGTGGAAACAGCGTTGGATCAGCTGGGATCAGCCGTTGTGCGCAGATACGGCAACTTGATGTCCACATCACCGAACTTCGCTTTTGCCTCATCATCCGACAAGGCCATAGACACAATCACGTCCTGCCCCTTCACCCAGTTGGCAGGCGTTGCAATCGCCGTCCCAAAGGTCGCCTGCAACCCGTCAAGCGCACGCAGCACTTCGGCAAAGTTGCGTCCCACCGACATCGGGTAGGTCATGATCAACTGTACCTTCTTGTCCGGTGAAATGATGAATACCGACCGCACGCTGGCGCTGTCCGCCGCCGTACGTCCATCGGGCAGGTACGCCTCGGCGGGCAACATATCAAAAGCCTTGGATACGGCCAAATCTTCGTCCGCAATGATCGGGAACCCGGCCTTCGCACCGGCGAAACCTTCGATGTCGGCTTTCCAGCCCACATGCTCTTCGGCGCTGTCGACAGACAGACCAATCACCTTGGTGCCACGTGCAGCCCACTCATCCGCCAACTGCGCCACGGCCCCGAATTCGGTCGTGCAGACAGGCGTATAATCCTTGGGGTGCGAAAAAAGAATCGCCCAACTGTCGCCAATCCAGTCATGAAAGGTAATCTCACCCTGGTCAGTCATCGCGGTGAAGTTCGGCACCACATCATTGATTCTCAGTCCCATATCGGTCTCCTATTCAAGTTTCGCTTACTCAATAAGTACGAACGATTGGTCCGATGTGAAGACCTGTAATTGGATATTTTCGCGCTTTCAAAGATTTGATCAAATCATTGCGGCACGACTTGCACGTGCCCAAATCCAGTGACACAGTGGCACCAACCCGGAACCGGAGAGAAGCATGATCGAGAAACGCGACTTTTATATCAATGGTCAGTGGGTTGCCCCATCGGCCCCCAATGACATGACCGTCATCAACCCATCGACCGAAGACCCATGCGCGGTGATCTCGCTGGGCGGACAGGCCGACACGGACGCGGCCGTGGCCGCCGCCAAGGCCGCCTTTCCGGCCTGGTCCACCACGCCCAAGGCCGACCGTTTGGCCCTGATCGAAAAGCTGGCCGAGGTTTACACCAAACGCGCCGATGACCTGGCCGAAGCGATGAGCCTGGAAATGGGCGCGCCCATCGACATGGCCCGCCAAAGCCAGGTGGGTGCAGGCAGCTGGCACATTGCCAACTTCATCAAGGCCTTCAAGGATTTTGAATTCGACCAGATGCTGGGGGACCACGCCCCGAACGACCGTCTGCTGTATGAACCCATCGGCGTCTGCGCCATGATCACACCGTGGAACTGGCCGATGAACCAGGTCACGCTGAAATGCGTCGCGGCGATGGCAGCGGGCTGCACCATGGTGCTGAAACCGTCCGAAATTGCGCCGCTGTCGTCGATTGTCTGGTCCGAAATCGTGGACGAGGCCGGCTTCCCGCCCGGTGTTTACAACATGGTGAACGGCGACGGCATTGGTGTCGGCACACAGCTGTCGACCCACCCGGACGTGGACATGGTCAGCTTCACGGGTTCGACTCGCGCGGGCATCGCCATTTCCAAAGCCGCCGCGGACACGCTGAAACGCGTGGCGTTGGAGCTGGGTGGCAAGGGCGCGAACATCATCTTTGATGACGCTGACGACAAGGCTGTGAAACGCGGCGTGCTGCACATGATGAACAACACCGGCCAGTCCTGCAACGCGCCGTCCCGCATGTTGGTGCAACGCGGTGTCTATGACCAGGCCGTCGAAATTGCCCGCGAAACGGCAGAGAAAATTTCTGTCGGGTCCGCACAGGACAACGGTCGCCACATCGGCCCCGTTGTCAGTGAATTGCAGTGGGGCAAGATCCAGGATCTGATCCAGCAAGGCATCGACGAAGGTGCCCGTCTGGTTGCAGGCGGTACAGGTCGTCCCGATGGGTTGAACAAGGGCTATTTCGTCAAACCGACGGTGTTTGCCGATGTGAACAACCAGATGACCATCGCACGCGAAGAAATCTTTGGTCCGGTTCTGTCGATGATCCCGTTCGACACCGAAGAAGAAGCAGTCGAGATCGCCAATGACACGGTCTATGGCCTGACCAATTACATCCAGACCCAGGACGGTGCCAAAGCCAACCGCGTGGGCCGTCAGATGCGGTCCGGTATGGTCGAAATGAACGGCCAGGGCCGGGGCGCCGGGGCGCCGTTCGGCGGCTATAAACAGTCCGGCAACGGGCGCGAAGGCGGCGTGATGGGGATCGAAGATTTCCTGGAAGTCAAAGCCATCTCGGGCTGGTCGAACGACTGACCGCTTTGATATTTGAAAGACCGAAGCGGCCCGCCTCATGCGCGGGCCGTTTGTTTTGAAACCCTCAGTATCAAGCGCGGGATCAGGCGCGTTTGACCAAGACTGAGCCCACCGAATATCCCGCGCCAAAGGAACAGATCACGCCCAGATCACCGGGCGACAGGTCCTTGGAATACTTGTCGAATGCGATGATCGACCCGGCTGAGGACGTGTTTGCATATTCCTGCAAAATATTGGGCTGCTCGCCCGGCTCGGGCACCCGCCCCAGCACCTTTTTGCCGATAAAATCGTTCATCGCCTTGTTGGCCTGGTGCAGCCAAAGGCGCTTCAGTTCATTCGCCGCGACCCCCTCTTCTTCAATATGGCCCAGGATGTGTTTTGACACGATCGGCAGGACCTCTTTGAAGACCTTGCGCCCGTTTTGCATGAACTGCATGTCGCGGCGATCCGGCAGCGCACCCGCGTCTTCGCGCGAGCGGCGCAGGAAGCCCATGTTGTTTCGAATATTGTTGGAAAATTGGGTCAGGCACCGGGTCGAAATGATCTCGAAATGGTCGCCACGGGCATCTTCTTTGCGTTCAATCAGCGTCGCCGTGGCGACGTCGCCAAAGATGAAATGACAGTCCCGGTCGCGCCATTCCAGGTGGCCCGAACAAATTTCGGGGTTCACCACCAGCGCGCGCGCGACAGATCCCGAACGGATCATGTCTGATGCGGCCTGTATGCCGAAGGTCGCCGAGGAACAGGCAACATTCATGTCAAACCCGAAGCCCCCCGCGCCCAGCGCCTGTTGGATTTCCACCGCAATGGCAGGATAGGCCCGTTCGTGGTTTGACGCCGCACAGATGATCAGGTCAACCTCGGACGCCTCGCGCCCCGCCGCTGCCAGCGCCTTTTGGCAGGCGTCCACGGCCATTTCCGTCATGATCCCGGGCTCATCATCCGATCGCTGCCGCAGTGTCGGGAACATGCGGTCCGGGTCCAGGACGCCCGTCTTGTCCATCACGTACCGCCGTTCGATCCCTGAGGCCTGAAAGATGAAATCCTCCGAGGAATGCCCCATTGGCGCCATCTCTCCGGCAGCTATCGCATCCGCGTTCTGGGCGTTCTGCTTGTCAGCATAGGCGTTGAAAGCGACGACCAGTTCGGCGTTGGTGATCACCTGATCGGGGGTATAGACACCGGTGCCGGAAATGACGGGTTGGAACATGAAAAATAGCCTCCTGAAGCGTTGTTCCACTACATCAGGAAGGGGGGCGAGAGGCAAGGTTTCGGGGCTGGATGACGCTGGGGCAAGGTCATCTGCCCGCTCAGAACGGGCATTTCGCCTTGAAAGTCAGGCCCTTTCCGCCGTCCGGATGACGCAGGCGCAGGCTTTCGGCGTGCAGCATCAGGCGCGGGGCGTTCAGGGCCTCGCCCGTCGCATAGAAGGGATCGCCTAGGATCGGATGGCCGATTTCCAGCATGTGAACCCGCAACTGATGGCTGCGCCCGGTCTGGGGAAACAGCCGCATGCGGGTGGCGTGGTCTTCGTATTTCACGACCTTCCAGTCCGTTACCGCAGCCTTGCCGGTATCATGGTTCACATGCTGTTTCGGGCGGTTCGGCCAGTCGACGATCAGCGGCAAATCAACCGTGCCCTCGCGCGGTTCAACCCGCCCGAACACGCGCGCAACATAGACCTTTTTCACCTGCCGTTTTTCAAATTGCAGCCCCAGGTGACGTTGCGCGTGCGGCGTCATGGCAAAGACCATCACGCCCGATGTGTCGCGGTCCAGACGATGCACCAGCAAGGCGTCGGGAAACACGGCCTGAATGCGGGCAATCAGGCAATCGGCAAGATGTTCACCCCGCCCGGGCACCGACAACAGGCCCGACGGCTTGTTCACCAACAAAAGCTCGTGATCCTGGTGGATGATCTCCAGTGGCGTGTCCGGGGGCGTATAGGGATCCATGCGGGGTCGATAGCCGGGGGGGGCTGTTCGGGCAAGCGCGAACTTGCCACACCGCGTTTCTGCTTGCCGACAGTTATGCACTTGGGCAGGTTCGACACATGCCCCTGAGCGCACTCGATCTTCAAAGGTTTACCGACACCGGCCGGCTGTGGTTGCGCAATGTCCTGCCCGCTGACGCGTTGGAGCGCTTGGACGGTGCCCTGGCATCAGGATCGGATCATTGCGGTTGCTCGGAAAACGCAGGTCCCCGGTTCTCACAACTGGTCACACCAGGCAGGGGTCTGGCATTGCGAACCACCCGGCGAGGTGTTGCAGCGCATGCTGACGTTGCACCAATCCCGCACCTTCCAACGGCACGTGGCGCGGCGGGTGTTGCGGGTGGATTACGCCACCGGTGGCCTACCGGGCGGGCTGCAGTGGCAAATGAAGACCTGACGTCAAGCCAGCCAGTTCGTTGCACCCCCTCTCACTTTACCCCCAACCGAGGAGATTTTCATGCAGCCGACCATCGCCCGTTTCAAAGGCGCCGTTCCCCAGAAAAGCGAAGCCATTCTGCACGAAGTTCTGACCGAGAACGTGACATTCAGCCTGCCAACCTATTGGGCCACTTGGACCGGTCGCGCGCCCGTGGCCGCCGTCCTGGGCCACGTGATCGAAGTATTCAGCGATTTCCAATACCGCCGCATTCTGACCGCCGCAGTCTGGGCGAGGGGAAGGATTGGGCGCTGGCGTTTCAGTGCAAGGCTGGCGATCTCGACACCGTCGGGGTCGATCTGATCACGCTGGACGACGATGGTTTGATTGAGGTCTTCGAGGTGGTCATGCGGCCCTATAAAACCGTTGGCGCCTTGCGCGATGCGATGAACGCCCGGGTGATGACCGATGTGCGGTTCCTGAAATTCAGGAACGCGTTGGGCTAGGCCGCTTGCGCACCTGGTGCAGCATCGACCACGTGTAAACAACCAGCGCGGCCCAGATCATTGGAAAGGCGATCATACGGGCGCGCCCGAAGGGTTCGTCAAAAACAAAAACGCCAATCAGAAAGATCATGGTGGGTGCGATGTATTGCAGGATGCCAATCGTCGACAAGCGCAACAGTTTGGCGCCATTGGCATAAACGATCAGGGGCACGGCGGTGACAACGCCGCAACCGATCAAAAGCCAGGTATCAGGCAATGAGGCCGTAAAGTGGCTTTGCCCCGTGGCGCTGAGCCAGAGGAGATAGCCAAGCGCCGGGATCAGCAGGATCAGGACCTCGAGCATGAACCCCTGGTTTGGGCCAATCGGCAGGGATTTTTTGAAAAACGCATACAGCCCGAAGGTCACGGTCAGAGACAGGCCCGCCCAGGGTACGGTCCCCGCATCAACGGTCAGAACAACGACAGCAATCGCCGCCAGGGCGATCGCGACCAGTTGCGCGCGGCTCAGGCGTTCGCCCAACAAAACCGCGCCCAGAAAGATCGAAAACAGCGGATTGATGTAATATCCAAGTGCGGCGTCCAGCGTGCGCCCGGTCGAGATTGCCCAGACGTAAATGCCCCAGTTCACCGAAATGAGCCCTGCGGTCAGGGCCCCCATCGCCATGGTGCGGGGTGAGGTCAGAGCGGTCGCAATATCCCGTGTGCGCCCCAGCAGGATCAGCAAAAGCCCCGCCACAGGCACGGACCAGACGATGCGGTGTGCCACCACTTCGATCGGCGGAATATGGGACAGCATTTTCAGATACAGCGGCAGGAAGCCCCACAGCACATAGGCCGTGATCGCAAAGGCAAATCCCCGCGGGCTATCCGAATTGTCGGGCGTTTCAAGTGTGCGCGTCATAGGGGCCTTTATGACAGATCCAACAGCCTGAACCAGCGAAACGTCACCCTGTTGCAACAAAAATACCGCTCCGAATTTTCGCCTGGAATATCCGAGCGCTATGCCGCGTCAGCCATCTGCACGGCGCAGAAACGGCGTGGGCGGCTCATCACCCACGTCCTGGCGGGTTGCATACATGGCACCGTCAGCGATGGCGAACAGTTCATCCAGGCTGGGATAGCTGTCCGGTCCCGCCGTCGCGATGCCAAAGCTGGCAGATAACCGATCACAGTTCAGGTGCATAAAGCCCTGGGCCAAGTTCTGACAGAAGATCTGCGCGCCGTCGGCATCCACTTTTGGCAACAGTACACAGAACTCATCCCCGCCATATCGCGCGGCGATTTCTGGGCCGGACAGGCTGTCTGCAATGCTCTGCCCGACGCATGTCAGAACGCGGTCCCCTTCTTGATGGCCTATCGCATCATTCACATGTTTGAACCCGTCCAGATCCAGGAAAACAAGGGACACCACCCCCCCGCGCTGCTGTGTAGCCGCCAATTCATCCGTTGCACGTGCCAAGAAATGGCACCGGTTGCAAAGCCCGGTCAGGTCATCAGTTTGCGCCAACCGTTCGATTTCCCGCGTCCGGTCCAACACTTTCTGTTCCAGAGATTCCGAATATTTGATGACCTCATCACGCGCCAACTCCACTTCGCTGACCAGGCCCTGAATATAGGTGTCGAACACCAGTTGCAGGTCAAACAGCATCAGCTTTGACAGGGCCTCGCAGGCTGGATCATATCCATACCCTTCGCTCAGAACAGCTTCGATATGCGTCTCCAATCGGTGCATCGACGAGACATACATTTTTGGCGGCACCCCGATCCGGGCATGTACCTTGCCGATACGCAGACGCGAATTCACATAGTCGGCGCCATAATTGCCCCCGAACAGCGATGTGATATATCCCCGCATCGCCCCTTTCAGCCGACCCAGCGTGTCACTATCGCCAATGATGTTCTGGATCTGCGGTATCTCCGTCTGTTGTAGATAGAAATCTTCGACAATGGCATCGACGCTTTCGCGCGCCGCCGCTTCGAAACCACACAGATGGATTTCCAGGGCTGGCGTCAGACCCAGAAGGCTTTTGCGCAGCGCGATATCGGCATCGTTGATACGCAGATGTTCCGCCAGCGTTTGGCTGGTTCGGTTAGTGGGTGTCGAGGTCATGTTCGCCCCCCAGGCAAGCAGGAATAGCACGCAAGGGGCGCTCCCCTCAGTCCCCCGAGAGTATTGGTGGCGCGTTAAAAACCTCTTACCCAGCGCAAAGTCACGCCTTGGCGCGTTCCCCTTTTGGGTCATACATCGGTTTCAGCGACGCGTCGGCTTTTACCCGCGTGCCCGCGATGTCAATTTCATAGCTTGAGGCCAGGACATCCGCGACGCTTTCGCCCTTGCATGGCACGTATCCCAGCCCCATCGCCCCGCCCAGGTGGTGACCATAACTGCCCGAAGACAGGTATCCGACAATCGCGCCATCGCGCAGGATTGGTTCGTTGTGATACAGCAACGGCTCTGGGTCCGTCAGTTTGAATTGCACCATACGCCTTTCCAGCCCGGTTTCCTTTTTCGCCAACACCGCGTCGCGCCCGATGAAATCTGGTTTGGCGGTTTTGACGGCAAAGCCCAGACCGGCCTCGAGCACATGGTCTTCGGCGGTGATGTCATGGCCAAAGTGGCGAAACCCCTTTTCGATCCGACAACTGTCCATCATGTGCAGGCCGCACAGTTTCAGCCCCATGTCCTGGCCCGCATCATACAGGGTTTCAAACACATGCCCGGCCATGTCGCTTGATGCATAAATCTCCCAGCCCAGTTCGCCCACATAGGTCACACGGTGGGCGCGGGCCAGGCCCATGCCCAGCTCGATTTCCTGTGCCGTGCCAAAGGGGTTGGTGGCGTTGGTGAAGTCGTTCGGGCTGACTTTCTCCAGCAATGTGCGCGCATTTGGCCCCATGGTGGCCAGCACACCTTCGCCCGCCGTGACATCAGTGATCACGACACGGAAATCGCCAATATGGCGTTGCATCCAAGTCTGATCGGCCAGCCGCGTGGCGGCGGGGGTCACGACCAGATACGCGGTTTCAGACAGGCGGGTGACGGTCACGTCTGCTTCGATCCCGCCTCGCGAATTCAGGAATTGGGTATAGACGATCTTGCCAGTCGCAACCGTATAATCACCACCACCGACATAGTTCATGAAGGCCTCGGCGTCCGGGCCTTCGACGCGGATTTTGCCAAAGGACGACATGTCATACATGCCGACGTTTTCACGCACCGCCATGTGTTCGCGGGCGCTGTTTTCAAACCAGTTCTGGCGCCCCCAACTGTATTGATATTCACGCGCCTGACCGTCGTCGGCGAACCAGTTGGCGCGCTCCCAACCAGCCAGTTCCCCCATCACGGCACCCTGATCCAACAGCTGTTGGTGGAACGGCGTGCGCCGCACCCCTCGCGCAGTGGCCTTTTGGCGATAGGGATAGTGGTCGGCGTACAGCAGACCCAACGTTTCCTTGGACCGTTCGAACAGGTACTTTTTGTTGCCCTGGAACGGCTGCATCCGGCTGATGTCCACATCCCCCAGGTCGAACGGCTTTTCACCTGTATCCATCCATTGCGCCAAGGCCATGCCCGCGCCCCCGGCGGATTGAATGCCGACCGAATTGAACCCGGCGGCGACCCAGACATTATCCATCTCAGGCGCCAGGCCCAAGTGATAGGCGTCATCGGGCGTAAAGCTTTCGGGCCCGTTGAAAAAGGTGTGAATCCCCGCCTTGGCCAGTGCGGGCATACGCTGCACGGCCTTTTCCAGGATCGGCTCAAAGTGGTCGAAATCCTCCTGAAGCTGGTCGAATTCAAAGTCTTCGGGGATACCATCCATCGCCCAGGGTTTGCTGTTCGGCTCAAACGCCCCCAACAGGAATTTGCCCGCATCTTCCTTGTAATAAGCAAATTCATCCGGCACCCGCAGGACCGGCAGTTGGGTCAAACCCTTGATGGTTTCGGTGACGATATAGAAATGTTCGCAGGCGTGCAGTGGCACGTTGGTGCCCGCCATCCGCCCGACGTCACGCCCCCACATACCTGCGCAGTTCACAACATGGTCGCATTCGATATGGCCGGTTTCGGACCCGTCATCCGAGGCCCAGTTCACGCCAGTCACCTTGCGTGCGTCCTTGACGATATCGGTAACCTTGATGCGTTCCTTGACGACAGCGCCCCGTTGGCGTGCGCCCTTGGCCAGCGCCAGCGCGATGTTGGCCGGGTCACCCTGCCCATCCAGCGGCAGATAGACGGCCCCATTCACGCCGTCCAGATTGACATGCGGGTACAGCTCGCGCACGCGATCGTTCGATATCTCCTCAACCTCGACCCCGAAAGCGCGCGCCATGGCGGCCTGACGATAGATCTCTTCCTTGCGCTCTTCGGTCAGGGCAACGGTGATCGATCCACAGCGTTTGAACCCGGTGGCCACGCCGGTTTCTTCCTCAAGCGTGCCGTACAGCTCCTGCGAATACTTGGCCAATTTGGTCATGTTCGCGGTGGCACGCAGTTGGGCGATCAGACCGGCGGCGTGCCAAGTGGTGCCCGACGTCAGCTGTTTGCGTTCCAGAAGAACCACGTCAGACCAGCCCAATTTGGTCAGGTGATAGGCCACGGAACAGCCAATGACGCCGCCGCCAATGATGACAACGCGGGCTTTGCTGGGAAGGGTCATGATGATCTCTCCGATCGCATCTTGATTACCTCAAGAACGCTGGTGTGGAAATCCTGAAGGAACAGGTTTCCCCAGAGCTTGAGGTAGGGGTTGAAGGGCGTCTGAACGCTGTAGCGTGTTTCAAGTCTGAGACGCGTTTGGCCGTTGGCCGTGGGGGTCAATTCATACGACCCCCCGGTCAGGTTCAATTCGCGCGAGTTAGGCGAAATATGCGGATCAAACCCGGCTAGGGTGACCTGTTCATTAAAGACAAACAGCCATGTTAGGGTCTGATTTTCGACGCGGGCCGTGATCTGTTCCTGAAATCGCACGCCCTTGGTCCAACGCAATTGGCGCAGGTTTCCGTCCACGACGGCGTCCAACGGTTGCGGGGCATGCAGCAGCGTGTGGGACAGGGTGGGAACGCGTTCCCCGGCAGTGATTTCTGCGATCTCGACCGTATGCTGCCAGACGGTTTCGGGGCTGGCGTTGATGGTGATTTCCGTCACCTCTTGGGTGTCCAGCCTGGGGAAATCCACCTCAAGCCCCAGCATCGGCACCACCAGCGGCAGGACCAAAAGCGACACGCGCAGGGTGGTCTTGTTCATCTTGCGCCCGATGGTTGCCATGGCCCAGCGGGCAAGGCGCACTCCAAGCCATTGCAGCGGCAGGAAAATGGGCACGGCCATGGCGATGCAAATGATGGTTTCAACTGCGGTAATCAACAGGACCACCGACAGGGCCAGGGTGATCAACACACTGGTTCCCCAGATACCTGCCACCCGCTTTGTCACGGATGGATCCGCCAGGGCCTGGGTGGCCAGCCCGATGGCAACGGGAAACAGGATGATCGCACCAATTGCAACACTGGCCTGGCTGAACAGGTTGCCGAAAAACAGCAACGCATAGGCCAGCGCGGCATAGGCAAAGACCACTGAAACCGCGATGATCCGGGGT
>Ga0209121_10000211_pt1 | contig 61609 bp, 49 predicted proteins | sample Cruoilmetagenom3_FD_187292 | JGI IMG/M metagenome (GOLD analysis project Ga0209121, IMG submission 187292) | Oil polluted marine microbial communities from Coal Oil Point, Santa Barbara, California, USA - Sample 3 (SPAdes) (version 2) | ecosystem: Environmental > Aquatic > Marine > Oil seeps ...
TAAAATTGTGTTTGCCTTAAATACAAAAAATCATTTAAGAATTTATTTGTAAAAAGACGGCGCGCTTTATACCATATTAAAATTAAATACTCAACGTCTCGTGCAAAAATTGTGCGACGATAATCATCTAAAAACGCAACTTTGGAGCCTCAATGAGCGCTGTGATTAAGACCCCTGAAGAAATCGAGAAAATGCGTGTAGCCGGCCGTTTGGCTGCTGATGTGCTAGAAATGATCGAACCACATGTGGTACCAGGTATCACCACCGATGAGCTAAATACAATTTGTCATGATTATATTGTTAATGTGCAAGATGCCGTTCCTGCTCCTCTTAATTATCATGGTTTTCCAAAATCAATTTGTACCTCAGTAAATCATGTAATTTGTCACGGTATTCCGAACGACAAAGCATTAAAAGACGGTGACAGTGTAAATATTGACATCACCGTTATCAAAGATGGTTACCACGGTGACACATCAAAGATGTTTCATGTAGGCACGCCTAATATTCAAGGTAAACGCTTGGCAGAAGTTACTCAAGAAAGTCTTTACCTTGCCATTAAAATGGTAAAACCGGGTGTTCGCCTTGGTGATATTGGTGCCGCTATTCAAAAATATGCAGAGAGCTTTAACTACTCTATCGTACGTGAATACTGCGGCCATGGTATCGGCAGCGAGTTCCATGAAGAACCACAAGTAATGCATTACGGTAAAGCAGGTACTGGCGAAACATTAAAAGCAGGTATGTGTTTAACCATCGAACCTATGGTAAATGCGGGCAAACGCCAATGTAAATTACTTAAAGACGACTGGACTGTGGTAACAAAAGACCGTAGTTTATCAGCTCAGTGGGAACACACCTTACTTGTAACTGAAAATGGTGTTGAAATTTTAACACTACGATCAGATGATACAATCGATAGAGTTATCGAGCACTAATTAAGTGCGCGCTTAATCGCGATAGTAACAGATTTGCCGTATATCGCTTAAGCGGTTTGCTGTAAGGGGATAACATAAGTTATTGTCCTTACAGCAAATATATTATAAAAATAAATTTCAATGCAGTCCATATATAGGAGCCAGCCTAAGTGGCATTACCTAACAAAGTAAAAAAGTTGCTCAATGATGCTGAGCAATTAAGCGATTACCGTGATTGCTCCGCCTATTTCTATAAATGGTTGCATAATGAATTCTCAAAACAACCTGTTGGTAAATTAATTAATGCCCGTGCAGAATTTATTGACCGGCTGCTAATCAAACTTTTTCAGGTTTATGATTTAGCTCACGAACCAGACTTGGCTTTAATTGCAGTAGGTGGTTATGGTCGTGGCGAGCTACATCCCTACTCTGATATAGACTTTTTATTACTTGTTACGAAACAGCCTAATGATGATATTTGCGAAAAAATCGGCCAATTCGTTACTATGTTATGGGATCTTAATCTCGAGATAGGTCATAGTGTTCGTACTATTGAACAAGCCATAGATCAAAAACGTGAAGACGTTACCTTTGCCACCAGCTTATTAGAAAGCCGTCTTATTTTTGGCAATCATATTGAGTTTGAAAAACTCAAAAACCATATTATTGAAACACCAGTATGGGGCTCAGGTGAATTTTTTGTCGCAAAAGTACAAGAACAAAACCTGCGTCACAGAAAGTGCCACGGTACTGCCTACAATTTAGAACCAAATATAAAAGAAAACCCAGGGGGTCTTCGCGACCTGCAAACTATTATTTGGGTCGCTAAAAAGCACTTTAGGGCCGAAACTCTGCAAGAGCTAATTAGTCACGGCTACCTGACCCATGAGGAATATCAAGAGCTGTTAGAGTGTCTTGAAAATTTATGGAATATCCGCTTTGCGTTACATTTAGCTGCAGAACGTTCAGAAAACCGCTTATTGTTTGATCACCAACCCCAAGCTGCAGAAATTTTGGGCTTTGGTAGCGATGGTAAGGCCTCGGTTGAGCGCATGATGAAACGCTTATTCAGAATCATGAGCCGAGTACGTGAGCTTAACCAAATGTTGCTTTCGTACTTTGAGCAAAGTATTTCGCCAGACAGCAGTCAAGCTACCGTTGAAGAGCTTGATCGTAACTTTGAGCGCGTTGGCCATCAAATTCGGGTAAAAAGTCCGTCTGTATTCTTTAGACGCGATCAACTTTTTGTGTTGTTTGAGCATATTGCTGACCACCCTGAAATTACCCATATATACCCAAGCACAATTCGCACTATTCGCCAAGTTCGTCGCCGTTTATTAGGCGACCTACAAGACTACGCAGCCTGTCGAGAAGCTTTTTTACGAATCATAAAGCATCCTAATGGCATGGGACGTGCTTTTACGCTGATGCACAAACACGGCATGATTGCCGCCTATTTGCCGCAGTGGCGAAATATTTTTGGCCAAATGCAGTTTGATTTGTTTCATGCCTACACAGTTGATGAACACACCCACAAGCTGATCAATAATATTTATCAGTATTTTGATAAAACCGGGATTAGCGAATTCCCAATTTGCAGCGAAATCGTCACGCGTATGGATAAACCAGAGCTACTGTATTTAGCCGGTATTTTCCACGATATTGCTAAGGGCCGTGGGGGCGATCACTCTGAACTGGGCGCTGTTGATGCCATTGCTTTTTCTAAATTGCATGGTTTTGCATCATCAGATGGTAAGTTAATTTCTTGGCTTGTTAGTAACCACTTACTCATGTCGGTAACGGCGCAGCGTAAAGATATAAACGATCCAGACGTAATAAAAGATTTTGCATCGCGAGTAAAAACAGAGCGCCAGCTCGATTATCTCTATTGTTTAACCGTCGCCGATATACGCGCCACTAATGACAACTTGTGGAATGACTGGAAAAACACTCTACTACGCGAGCTTTACTTGCATACACAACGTGCTTTGCGCCTTGGCCTTGAAAATCCTATGGATCAACGCGACCAAATTCGAGATAAAAAGCATCAAGCTAAACAGCGCTTGATTAATTTGCATTACCATGAAGATCAAATTGACTTAATTTGGAGCCGCTTTAAAGCCAATTACTTTACCGCTTTTAGTGAGCAACAGATTTCGTGGCATACGGAGCATTTACTAAAATGCACCGATTTGAGCCTACCCAGTGTTATTGTCTCAAATAAAGCAATGCATGGCGGCACCCAAGTATTTGCATATAGTCCTTATTCAGGTGCGCTATTTGCTCGATTAGTCAGTGTTATTGGCTCTAAAAAAGCACAAATTCAACACGCCCAAGTACTGACCACCAAAGATGGCTACGTACTGTTCAACTTTGTTATTTTAGAAGTAAGCGGAGACCCAATTGCCAGTAGCCGTGCGCAATCGATTAAACGCGGATTAGAGCAAGCATTAAGTGATCCACGTAAAAAAATACGCTTTAAAAAGAGCCGTTCACAACGCTTTAAAGACTTTAATATTAAACCAAAAATTGTACTGCGCCCGCACCCTCGTAAGGACCGTAGTTTAATAGAAATTCAAGCGGTTGATATACCTGGGCTGTTAACTAAAATAGCCGAGGTTTTTCAAGCTTACTTACTCCACATACATGCCGCACGCATTACCACGGTAGGCGAGCGTGCAGAAGATTTCTTTGTGGTATCTAATAATGAATATCAATCGCTGACTGATGAAGAGCAAGCAAAAATTCATCAGGCATTACGTAAAAAACTCAACGCCGAAATTGAATAAGAGGACACTATGTCAGATTTAAAAACCATGATTGAAAATGCGTGGGATAACCGCGACAGCATTAGCCCAACAACCGTATCAAGCGATGTTAAACAAGCAATTATTGATGCACTTGAGCTATTAGATAGTGGCGCAGCGCGTGTTGCAGAAAAAATTTCTGGCGAATGGGTTGTTCATCAATGGCTTAAAAAAGCCGTGCTACTTTCATTTAGAATTCGTGAAAACCAGCCAATGAATGATGGCGTAAATCAATTTTACGACAAAGTACCGCTTAAATTTAGCGACTACACACCAGAACAGTTTCAACAAGGCGGCATGCGCGTAGTACCCAACGCCGTTGCCCGTAAAGGCAGCTTTGTAGGGAAAAACGTGGTACTAATGCCATCGTATGTAAACATTGGTGCCTATGTTGATGAAGGCACTATGGTTGATACATGGGCCACTGTAGGTTCATGTGCTCAAATTGGTAAGAATGTACACTTATCAGGCGGTGTGGGCATAGGCGGTGTTTTAGAGCCGCTACAAGCAAATCCTACCATCATTGAAGACAATTGCTTTATTGGCGCACGTTCAGAAATTGTTGAAGGCGTTATTGTTGAAGAAGGTGCGGTTATTTCAATGGGTGTTTACATTAGCCAAAGTACCCGTATTTATGACCGTGAAACCGGTGAAATTCATTATGGTCGCGTACCTGCTGGTGCTGTTGTGGTTCCAGGTGCTCTGCCTTCAAAAGATGGCACGCATAGTTTATACGCTGCGATTATTGTGAAAAAAGTTGATCAACAAACACGCGAAAAAGTAGGCATTAACGCTCTGCTTCGCTCAATTGATGATTAAAAAGCAGTTGTAAGTTTTTAGCTGTATGCGCTAAGCAGGTTAATATTAAACGTAGATTGGGTTGAGTAAAACGAAACCCAACATCACATTAAAGTTAAGTGTATTCGCTAAAATTTAATTACATACAGAAAAAGCTCTAAGCTTGTATAGGTTTAGGGCTTTTTTAGTGCTTTTAAAATACCTTCTCACAAACCTGTACCCTTTAATCGCGTTGCTTTGTTAGATACCTGCATCTATAGTGAATAAACGCATAATTCGATTATCGAGGATAAGTTGTTGCGCCTTTTCGTTTTAGGTTGGTTGGTGTTATTTGGTTCAACGCAGGCTATGGCTAATGATTTTACATCGTTTGAAGCTAAACTTAACGAAGCCGAAGATTATCTTGTTGTTAATCCCGCACAATCAATAATCATTCTTGAAAATCTCAAAGAACTAAATACAGCTCCTGTTGCGCTATTTATCCGCTGGCATTTGCTTTATGCCCGCACAGCTGTGCCCACAAGTCATTATGATCGGCTTTATAAATCGATTGACGCAATATTTCAGCATCATCAAGCTGACTACTTTAAACAAAAATTGACCACCATAATGAGTGCCTTGGGAATATGGCTTCGCCATGCTGAATATTTAAGCGATGCCCAGCTCTCATTCAAATGTGCTTATAAATATGCGCACAACGATCGCCAACGATTAACACTCACCAACAGTATGGCGCTGGTTGCTCGCTCGCAAAATGACTTTGCTAAAGCGCGTGCTTTATACTTAAATAATCTTGATCTCACCACGCAATTAAAGCTTCCTAATATAACAGCACTCATAAAAAGTAACTTGGGCTACTTAGCGCTTGATGAAGGCAATGTTACTGAGGCTGAACGCTACTTTAGAAGTGCGTTAAGCCTTAACCAAAATATTGATAAACGCGCGGGGCAAATCTCAACCGGGCTTAATTTATTAATGGTCTTTTTAATTCAAGAACATCAGCTTAACTTTGAACGTCTCTATACTCCAACGGCAACTTTAACCCATGCATTTCCCAACGAAGCTAAACAAGCACAGCTACTTTGGCTTGAATTAGGCTACAAAAATTTAACTGGCGATTTCATAAGTCAAAAAGATAAACATCAGCTGCAAGCAGCTTACGAGCAATTAGAAAGCGATAAAATGAAACAGCTAGTAGCACATTATCTAGCTAAAAAGCTTGATGTTACTTTAACCCTACCTGAGCCCATTACCGCTAAAGACTTTACCAGCCCATGGTTTAACTTAGTAAAGCAATGCAACTGGGAGAAAAGCTTATAGCTTTAAGTTATAAACGTTTATCTGAGTTGAGTTAGACGCCGATGAAATTACACAGGGCTACTCGTCACTGACAGCCGGATTAAAAAGTATGATTTTCAATTTGCTAACACCTATAAATTAACTTTTACCCTCCTTTTTAAAGTATATAAATCAAGCAACTGAATTAGCCAATAAACGGAATATATAATAAGGTAGGCAAGCATACTTGAAAGTTAGCAATTAATATTAAGGATTAATATGACAAAAACTGCTTTACGCTCAACTATTTTGCTACCTGTATTTTTGCCTGCAGTATTTATTATTCTACTTTTGGTAATTGGTACAAGTAGCAACCCTGAACTCGCAGGTCAGGCATTTAGTGTTGCCCTTGCGTGGATAACAGAAACCTTTGGCTGGTTTTATATGTTATCAGTCGCTATTTTCTTGGTATTTATTGTGTGTGTCGCCGCCTCCAGTTGGGGGAATATAAAACTAGGCCCCGATCATGCACAGCCGCAATACAGCTTTGGTGAGTGGTTTGCCATGCTATTTTCTGCCGGTTACGGCGTAGCGCTACTTTATTTTGGTGTAGCCGAGCCAGTACTGCATTACGCATCCCCGCCATCGGGTGCGGCTGAAACCGTGGATGCCGCTAAGCAAGCAATGCAAATTGCCTTTTTCCATTGGGGATTTCATATTTGGGCTATTTATGGAATTGTTGGTTTAGTGCTGGCTTATTTTGCCTTTCGTCATGGTCTGCCGCTGTCTATTCGTTCAGCCTTGTATCCACTAATTGGTGATAAAATATATGGTCCTATCGGTCATACCGTTGATGTATTTGCCATACTAGGCACCTTATTTGGTATTGCGACCACGCTCGGACTTTCGGTGACTCAAATCAACGCGGGGCTACACTATTTATGGCCCGATATTCCTATTAATACCACAGTACAAATTACCGCGATTGCTATTATTACCGCCGCAGCAACGCTCTCTGTAATCGCAGGGATGGATAAAGGGGTAAAACGTTTATCAATCGTGAATATGACCTTAGCGGTTTCATTAATGGCCTTTGTATTTTTTATTGGCCCAACTATTCATATTTTAGAATCGTTTTTACAAAACACCGGCAGTTATCTTAGTGGTATTGTTGAGCGGACCTTTAACTTACAAGCCTATAGTCGCAGTGATTGGATTGGGAACTGGACTTTATTTATATTTGGCTGGACGATTGCGTGGGCGCCGTTTGTTGGGATGTTTATCGCAAAAATTAGCCGCGGTAGAACTATTAGGCAATTTGTTGTTGGCGTAATGTTAGTCCCCACTATTTTTACCTTTTTATGGTTTTCAGTGTTTGGCGATACGGCACTGAATTTAATAATGAATGAAGGCTTTGATACGCTCATTGGTGATGTACAAGCAAATCATGCCGTCGCGTTATTTCAATTATTTGAAGTGTTACCGTTATCATTTTTTATTTCGCTACTCACGGTTATTTTAATTGTTACCTTTTTTGTTACCTCATCTGATTCCGGCTCTTTGGTAATCGATTCACTCGCTTCAGGTGGAAATATTAATACACCGGCATGGCAGCGGGTGTTTTGGGCGGTACTTGAAGGCGCTGTGGCGGCTGTTTTATTAGTGGCTGGTGGATTGAGTGCACTGCAAACCATGACCATTGCCAGTGCGCTACCCTTTGCTATTATTATGCTAATTGCCACTGCGGGGCTTTGGCGAGCGCTAAGAATTGAGGGCCATCGCGATACCAGCCTACAAGCACATACATTCAATAGTCGTAATATTGATCTATCCCATTGGAAACGCCGTTTAGCGGCTATGATTAATTACCCCAATAAAGAAAAAGTACATACTTTTATTGGTAGTGTAGTCGTTGAGGCAATGAAAGCCGTACAAGCAGAGTTGAAATCTCGACAATGGCATGCCGTGGTGGAATTTGATACTGATTTAGGACGCGCTCATTTAACTGTACTACGTCATGAGCATGTGGATTTTGTTTATGATATTCGCCTTACCGAGCACCCTATGCCGAGCTTTGCTTACTCAGAGCTGCGCCCAGATAATGATAATACTGAAATGTATTATAAGGCTGATGTATTTTTACGTCGTGGTGGTCTGTCGTACGATGTTTATGGCTACAATGAAGATGATATTGTGAAGGATATTCTTGATCAGTTTGAGAACTACTTACACTTTTTAGGTAACAGCCCAGGCGAACTACCTTGGGATATGGCTGAGCATGATGACATGTTAAATATCGATAAAGCTTAACTGATACAGCCAGTATTGAGAAAACGGTAATTAAAAATAAAAAAGGCACTGTAAAGTGCCTTTTTATTTACTCAAATCTAATTAATTACAGCGCGTTAAATACATCATCTGTTTTAGCAGCGCAAATGAAGTCATTTTTATGCAGACCTTTAATTGAATGGCTCCACCAAGTCACGGTTACTTTGCCCCATTCAGTTAATAGGCCTGGGTGATGCCCTTCGTCTTCAGCCATATCACCTACCTTATTAGTAAACGCAATGGCTTGTTTAAAGTTTTTAAACTTATAAACGCGCTCTAACTGCATAATACCGTCGCGTACTTCTGGCACCCAGTCAGGGATTTTTTTAATTAATTCAGCCAATTCAGCATCAGATACTTTTGGCGCATCTGCATGACAGGCTTCACATTTTTGTGCACTTAATGAAGACATTTTAAATCCTTAGTTTAGCGTTACTTTTTTCAAAAATTAACTAGCTAATTTTTCTTTTGGAGGAAACTTAGGGTCGTGCAAACCAAGTGATTTAGCTTGCTCAACTAAAGTCATTATATCCATTTGAGATATTTCAAACAGATCATGAATCGAATTAATCGTGTAATACAATGGTTGCATAATGTCTATACGGTACGGTGTACGTAGCACATCTAGCACATTCATTGGATTAATCTCTGGTGTATCTGAATACACGTATTGGGTTTCCCCTGGGCTTGATAAAATACCGCCACCGTAAATACGTAATCCTTTTTCAGTTTGCATCAAACCAAACTCAACGGTAAACCAGTACATGCGCGCTAAATAAACGCGGTCTTTTTTCTCTGCCGCGTATCCTAGTTGCCCGTACTTATGGGTAAATTCTGCAAAGTCAGGATTGGTTAGCATGGCACAATGACCAAATATCTCATGAAAAATATCGGGTTCTTGTAAGTAGTCAAATTCTTCACGGCTACGAATGAAGGTAGCTACAGGAAATTGCTTGTTAGCGAGTAACCTAAAAAACTCATCAAAATCGATAAGTGCAGGTACAGGTGCAACCTGCCAACCTGTGGTTGCTAAAAGTACTTCGTTTAGCTCACTCAGCTGTGGGATACGATCATGAGGCAGATTGATTTTTTTCAATCCTTCCATGTACTCATCACAGGCTTTGCCTTCTATGCACGCAAGTTGGCGTGCTACAAGCTCAGACCAAATTTTATTTTCTTCATCGCTCCAATGTATAACCCCATTTTCATCAGGTGTTTTGGAGGTGTAATTACTTGCTTTAGCCATAAATACCTTCTTTGGGATGAAACCCTAAATCGGTGTCAAAATAACAGCCAAATGCTTGGCTATTCGATGTAGCCATACTATGCAAAAGTGAACAAAAGTTTAATAGCTTGACGCAGATCAATACTTTTGCAGATCACACAGATCGTAAATTTAAAATTACACTAGAGCAAAGATAAAAACACAGTCCATTTTTAATAGTGTCCACAGGAAGAATTTAATGTAACTATTAATTTACACCTCAAGATGTTTTAGTAAATGCTTGGTTGAGATCGTTAATAATATCGTTAACATCTTCAAGTCCAACTGATAAACGAATTAAACCATCACTAATTCCAGCTGCTAGTCTTTCTTCGGGAGTGTATGGCGAATGCGTCATTGATGCAGGGTGTTGAATGAGCGTTTCAGCATCGCCTAAGCTAACCGCTAATGTGCACAGTTGCATACTATCAATAAAATGCTCACCGTCGGTTAAGCTCCCTTTAATTTCAAAGGCAATAACACCGCCAGCCGCTTTCATTTGCTTACCAATATACTTGTAACCCGGGTGAGACTTAAGCCCAGGGTAATACACTTTATTTACTTGCGGATGAGCTTCTAAATACTCAGCAATCGTTTGCGCACTTTGGCAATGGCGTTCAACGCGAATAGCTAAAGTTTTTAAGCCGCGGTTTATTAACCACGCATCGTGTGGACTAATAGTGGCACCAATATCTTTAAGCACGGTCATTTTAATCTGTGTAATATGCTCAAGTGAACCACACACAATACCCGCAACAACATCGCCGTGACCATTTAAATACTTGGTCGCGCTATGCATTATAATATCGATACCGTACTTTTTTGGTGACTGCAGCAGCGGGGTTAAAAAAGTATTGTCGACCACACTCAGTAAATGGTGCTGTTTAGCAACATCGCCAATAAGTGCTAAATCAATCACTGCCATGGTTGGATTGATTGGTGTTTCTACAAATATCATTTTTGAGTTAGGTTTAATGGCTGCGCGCAGTTCACTCTCATTGGTCATATCAACAAAGGTGACTTCAATTCCCCATCGCGGCAACATATGCGAAAAAAAAGCAAAGGTGCAGCCATACAGAGCGCTTGATGCAATTAAATGATCGCCTTGCGATAGGAAGCTTAGTACCGAAGCGGATACCGCACCCATACCTGTTGCCGTGGCGGCGGCGGCCTCACAGCCTTCTAATTGCGCCACTTTTTGCTCAAGTTCAGTAGTGGTTGGGTTACCTAAACGCGTGTAAATATAACCGGGCTCCTCACCTGCAAAGCGGGCAGCACCTTGAGCGGCATTTTCAAAATGAAACGTAGACGTTTGATACAAAGGTGAGGTTAATGCGCCATGGGGGTCGTTTGCTTTTTGTGGGCCATGGATACATTGGGTATTTTGATGATGCTTGCTCATTGTGTGTTCTCGTTTTTATTATGTGTGTCAATAGCATAAATAAAACGCACCGCACTTAAAATCACAAGCATGCCGGATGCTCAGATGGCTATTTGTGCAAACTTTACCCAAAAAGCTGTACACAAATATTGCCAACGAAGTCTCACTACTTAGTTTCAGCTCCCTTACGGCTCATAATTTTACTCGCAATCCCTTGGACTGTGCCTTTTAACAAGCTACGCTTGTTTTCAAGACGCGGTAAGGGTCGGCTTAATTCCATAGCTTTGTAACCAATACGCGCTGTAAATATACCGGCACTAACACCTTGTGCAGCTCGCCCTGAAAGCTTGCCTAATAATTCAGCACTGAGTGCCGTGGCGGCTAAATCAGATACGAGCTCTGCACTGCCTACAAACATTACTTGCTTAATAAGCATCCGGTAAAGTTTAATGCGGCTGGCATAACCAAAGCCAATGCCATATATTCGGCCTATTTGCTCTATTAATTTAGTGCCACGCCACAGCACAGCCATCATATCCACCAGCGCAATTGGGCTTAGAGCAACTAATAAAGCTGACTCTGTTGCAAAACGGTTTATTAACTTTTTAGCTTGATTGTCTTGCGTTATCAATAAGCTATTCGCGTACAGAGACATTATTTCTTTGTCACTGTGGTGCGTAGCGACCTGATTTTTAAAGTTTTCGAAATTATCTAATTGCTGATGTTTATTAAGCTTTTCAAGCCAAGGTATCGCCCCGCCTACCTGCTCACTATTGAGCAAACGGTTAGCTTCATGGCGGTGTAGCTGATTACGCTTTAAGCTGCGTAACATTCTATATTCACGCCACAATAAACGCGATATCAGTAGTACACCGGTTATTACAGCGGTTAAGTACACCCCACCTAAAATAACCGACTGCTGAAACGCCAATACAATTGAAAATGCGAACTCAAGTAATATTAAAACAATAAAGCTCAGTGCAAATAGGCCTTTAAGGGTTTGCCACTTAGACTTTTTATATACAGGCTCAATATCGATTTCAGGTTCAATTAGCTCGTCGCTATCTTTGCTAAGCTGCTCACTTTGTCCCTGCTCTACGACTTTAGCCACTAATAAATCTGGTTCATTTTGCTCAATATTTTGGGCATTAATACGACGCCCAGCTTGAAATTGGTGTGTTGACTCACTCATGTTAACTTATCTCCTAACAAGTACTGCATCACATGGTCTAAGCGAATGTGCTTAAGCTGTTGATCTGGGCTTGGCATAGGTGCAAATGATAAAAACTCAAACCCATGTGCTGGCCACTCACTTTTATTAAGCATTCTGCTCGGCGGCTGAGGAGGCAGGTAAGTTAGCCACTGTTGTTCATTCAATGGCTTGCCATAGATACAGTCGAGTGTTTGCCCCTTATCAACCACTTGGCGAGACACAGTTGCAGCAATTGATGACATCGCCAGTGTTTCTATTTTTACCCCATCAAATTTTAAGTGATTGCTTTGCTCTTTAACTAACGAATCGAGTAACAGTGCAAGATCTTTGTGATGCTTTGCACTGATGTGATCGGACTTATTAGCAGCAAATAATATTTTATCAATATTAGGTTTAAACAAGCGTTTAAAAAAACCAGAATCACCATAGCTAAAGTGTGACAATAACTGATTGATCACTCGACTTTGCTCAGCCAACGTTTCATAACCTTCATTTAATGCACTCAGTACATCTACCAAGACGATTTGACGGTCAAAATGGCGAAAATGCTCATTATAAAAAGGTTTAACGACTTCTTTTACGTAAGCATCAAAACGTTTAATTAAATGCGCTAAGTTAGAACCCGCTACTACATCGTCACTGATTTTTTCAGGACTAATTGGAAAAAATAGTAATAATGGTGCACCTTGCAAGTCACCCGGCATTAACATCCGCCCAGGCTGTAACATGGCAAGCTTAGTGTCTTTTTTTAGCCCTACCAACATGGTTTGATAACATCGTGCAATATCAGCCAGTGCGTTTTCATCTACCGGTGCATCTAAATCAAGCAGCTCTATGGATTGTAAAAATTCAGCTGAGCTTTGATCACGTGGCGTTTGACTAAGTAATGGATATTGTTGCTCGCACCACTGTTCAAAGCTTTGTGCGAGCATAGGTAGGTCAAGCAGCCACTCACCAGGATAGTCAATAATATCTAAATAAAGCGTCGATTGTGGTGAGAAATGACCGCGCAGACCCGCGTTGCTTTGATATTTAATCGCCAAACGTAAAGTATTAATTCGCTCGGTAGAAGCGGGCCATGCAGGGTCGCCTTCACTTGGTAGTAAAGCACTTATTGCACGGTTGTAATCAAAAGTGGGAACATTTAATGCCTCTTGCGGCACAATTTTAGTAGCAATGTGGCGGTGTTCACGCATTACATCGAAAAAAGGTAAGTTGTTGTCATTCGCCTGAGAGGTTAAATGCTTAACTAACGCGCTAATAAACGCCGTTTTACCACTGCCGCTCAGCCCTGTTACGGCAAGTTTAACGTGTTGATCTAAACTACGATGCAGGGCTTTTTGTGCTTTGCCTTTAACGCTTTTGAAGGTCTTTTTTGCAAATGATTGGCTCATAAAGTGTTTTGCACCTTAGTTGCCGTCATTGTTCAGGCTGCAAACAAGGTGCTTATTAATCCTTTAAAGTTTATTAATTTCACGGCTGACCGTAAACTCGCTTGAAGTAACGTAGCGTTCCATGTTTTGAAGGCGGCTATCTACACGGGTCAATCGCTCTTTTAAGTCTTGAAGCGCGCGACGCGGTGGCTCGCCTTTTTGCCATACTTTAAATTTTACTTCTAGCGGATCACCGCCATAGGTTGATTGTGTTTTATTTACAGTACTGGGTTGTTTTTTATCTAAAATAAACCACGCTGCAATATACGCTACCACAAATAATGGGCCACCGGTTAGTAGTACAGCACTAACAAAAATAATGCGAACTAACCATAACTCCATATTAAAGTAGTCACTTAATCCCGCACATACACCGGCAATTTTACCGCGTTGTGGGTCTCTTAATAATTCGCGTTTGGTGTTCATACTTTTTGTCTCCACTGTGGTGACTCTTGATCAAGTAAAGCTTCTAATGTCTCGATTCTATCAGTCATTTTTTCAGCTTTTTGAGCAAGTTCCAATAACTGGTGATGCTCATGCTCGCTTAACCCTTGGCTTACCTGCTTTTTGCTTCGGTAGTGTAAAATTAACCACAGTGGTGCAACAAAAATCATAAACAAGATAAAGGGTGCAATTAGTATCTCTGGATCAAACATAATCCTCTCCTGACAATCCGTATTCAATGTTGATGTCAGGGGCACAAGGCCCCTGTTTTATATTTATTTATTCGAGAGTTTCTTTTTAAGTTCAGCTAACTCGTCGTCAATTTTTTCATTCTTTTGTAAATCAGCAATTTCATCTGCTAACGTTTGTTTACCCAAATCATAAGACTCTATTTGAGATTCTAGCCCATCAATTTTGGTTTCGTAACGTTCAAAACGATTAAGTGCATCATCTACTTTAGAACTATCAAGTGCTTTTTTAACCTCAAGGCGCGACTCAGCCGAGCGTTGACGTAAAATAATAGCTTTTTGACGTGCTTTAGCGTCCGCTAGTTTCTCTTGTAGCGTAGTCACTTCTTGCTGTAGTTTCTCGATATGAGATTCTACATGATCAAGTTCACTTTCTACTGCAGCGACTGCATCGGCTGATTTTTGCTTTTCAAGTAAAGCTGAGCGAGCTAAATCATCACGATCTTTGCTCAGTGCTAATTCGGCTTTGTCTTGCCAATCGCTTACTTGGGCTTTTAGTGTATCTACGCGACGTACTAATTCTTTTTTCTCAGCAAGGGTTTTTGCTGACGTAGAGCGTACCTCTACAAGTGTATCTTCCATCTCTTGGATAATAAGACGAACCATTTTTTCAGGATCTTCTGCTTTATCTAAAATGGCATTGATATTAGAATTAACAATGTCTGCAAAACGTGAAAAAATTCCCATAACATATACCTCTATTATTTAATCTAAATGTGTCTGCTTTTATTAGTATCAATATGCTTGCCAACTTTTATATTTTTAAAATACCATTTATTTTCAATATGTTAAATGTAAATTACAAATTACTTTTGTTATCCGCCATAATGAAATACACTAACTGTTAGTAAAAATGACTAAGAGTTAGGAAATATGAGTCAATATCGCCAACAGGACAATTTACTTGGCCAATCAGACAGCTTTTTATCGGTACTTGATCAGGTTTCGCAACTGGCTAACCTAGATAAACCCGTACTTATTATTGGTGAACGTGGTACCGGTAAAGAGCTAATTGCAGCACGTTTACACTTTTTATCCAAACGCTGGGATCAAAGTTACGTCAAGCTTAACTGTGCGGCATTGAACGAAAACCTGCTCGAGAGTGAATTATTTGGTCATGAAAGTGGCGCTTTCACAGGCGCAAGTAAACGCCATGAAGGCCGCTTTGAGCGCGCCAATAGTGGTACCTTGTTCTTAGATGAGTTAGCAAATACCTCTGCCATGGTGCAAGAAAAGCTATTAAGAGTGATTGAGTATGGTGAGTTTGAACGTGTTGGCGGCAAGCAAACCGTTAAAGTAGACACTCGCCTAGTCTGTGCAACCAATGAAGACTTACCCCATTTAGCACAACAAGGTGAATTTAGAAGTGATTTACTCGATAGACTCGCGTTTGATGTGATCACCTTACCGCCACTGCGTGAACGTCAAGATGACATTATGTTGCTAGCTGAACAGTTTGCGATGAACATGGCACGAGATCTTGAGTGGGAGCTATTTAGTGGCTTTACCCGTAGTGCACAAGAAAGTTTACTCAGTTATGAGTGGCCGGGTAATGTCCGTGAACTTAAAAATGTGGTAGAACGAAGTCTGTATCGCCACGGCAATGAACATATTCCTGTACATAAAATTATTTTAGACCCATTCGAAAGTCGCTTTAGACCTAAAGCCCGCATAAAACATGCACAAGCACCTGCTATAATACAATCTGAACCGACTACTCATGCACAGCCTATAGAAGCGCCTGTAGCATTGAGTTCAAGTACCAAAGAACCTGAGTTTCCATGCGACTTAAAAACGCTCTCTAATGAATTTGAAATTACATTGATAAAAAAAGCATTAGAACATAGCCAATTTAATCAAAAGAAGACTGCAGAAGTACTTGGTTTAACGTATCATCAACTACGTGGTTATTTGAAAAAATACAATTTGCTAGAATAGTAGAGGTTGTGCGGGTGCATAAATTATTACTTGCTTTAATATCATTGAGCTTAGTAGGTTGCATTGATAGTAAAGAAGAAATCTTAGAAGAAAAAAACCAAGGCCTCGTTTATTGCGCCGAGGCTAATCCTGTGTCGTTTAACCCACAAGTCACAACCACAGGATCAACTATCGATATTATTGCTAACCAGTTATACGACCGGTTAATTAGTATTGACCCCGTGACCGCCGAATTTAAGAGTGAACTTGCCACTGATTGGAAGATCAGTAAAGACGGTAAATCGGTTACCTTCACTTTGCGCAAAGGAGTTAAGTTTCATACCACCTCTTATTTCACTCCTAGCCGTGAATTTAACGCTGATGATGTAATATTTACTTTTAGTCGATTATTCGACGTTTATAATCCTTATCACTTTATTGGCGATGCTAATTACCCTTACTTTCAAAGTGTGGGGATTGACCAGCTAATTCGTAAAATTGTTAGAGTCTCTGATCATCAAGTCCGATTTGAGTTATTTAATGCCGAGAGCAGCTTTTTAGCTAATATGGCGACCGATTTTGCTGTCGTGCTCTCTAAAGAATATGCCATGGCGCTCAAAGCTAATAATCAAGAAAACCTATTTGATCAATACCCGATTGGCACAGGCCCCTATATTTATAAAGAGTACCGACGCGATCATTTAGTGCGCTTTTATAAAAACGCTGATTATTGGAAGCATGAGGTTGCCCTTGAGCAATTGGTGTACGACATTACCCCAAATGGTACCACCCGTATCGCTAAAATATTGACCAAAGAGTGTGATGTAACCGCACACCCGAGTAGTGCCCAATTAAGTATTTTAGCGCAGCGTGATGATATTAACGTTGAAAGAGAAACTAACTTAAATATTGGTTACTGGGCATTTAATACCGAGCGTCCACCGTTTGATAACTTAAAAGTACGTCAAGCATTGGTTCATGCCATTGATATAGATAAAATAATGCAAGCGGTATATTACGGGAATGGACTGCGTGCACAATCTATTCTTCCGCCTACGTCATGGGCATTTGAACTACAAAAAAACATGCCTATTTTTGACCCACAGTTAGCGAAAAAATTATTAACTGAAGCCGGTTTTCCAAAAGGCTTTGATATGAGCATTTGGGCTATGCCGGTAAGCCGTATTTATAACCCCAACGCCCGAAAAATGGCTGAGCTAATGCAAAGTGATTTACGCAAAATTGGTGTTAATGTAAATATTGTAGAATATGAATGGAACACCTTTATTCAACGCATTGGTGAGCATCGCCACGACAGTGTGTTATTAGGTTGGGCAGCTGATACGCCTGATCCCGATAACTTTTTTAGCCCATTATTAAGTTGTACTGCGACATTCAGCGGCAAAAACCCTGCAAACTGGTGTAACCCTGAATTTGATTTACTGCTAACCAAAGCGTTAGACACCACAGATTTAAATTTACGTAAACAATATTACGACGCAGCACAAAGCATGATCATCAAACAATTGCCTTTATTGCCAATTGCCCATGGCATGCGTTTTCAAGCAAGTAGCGCAGATGTTGAGGGCATTACCTTAGGGCCATTCGGTGCTATTTCGTTGGCTAACGCGAGGAAAAAATAATGATCTTAGATTATATTTTACGCCGCCTCGGACTGTTATTTTTTATGGTGTTGCTACTCAGTATTTTTACCTTTTCGTTGAGTTATTTATTTCCTGGCGATCCGCTCAGTAACTTAAGCGGCATACCTGACACTAACTTTACCCAAAATGCGCAGTTAGAAGAAAAGTACTTATTTAACAGTAACTACTTTATGCAATACATCGCCTTTGTAGGACGAATTTTACAAGGGGATTGGGGAATGTCATTCGCCTCGGGGAGCAGTGTTTTCGCCCATGTGGTTGATTTAATTCCTGCAACGTTAGAGCTAAGTATCTATGCGTTATTTATTTCGGTGCTAGTGGGTGTGCCTGTCGGTATTTTAGCATCGGCTTATAATAAACAATGGCCTGATAAATTTATTAGCTCTACAGCGATGATTGGCTATTCTATGCCGATTTTTTGGCTGGCATTATTATTAATTATGGTTTTTTCGCTCAAGCTTGGCTGGTTTCCCATGTCGGGGCGAGTGAGCTTGTTGTATGAGATACCCGCGAGCACAGGATTTATTTTACTTGATATTTTACTCGCTGATTTTCCTTACAATGGTTTGGCCATGTTAGATGCGCTGCATCACCTTACTTTACCTACTATTGTACTTGCGATGTATCCAACCACGGTATTAGTGCGCTTTACTCGCGAATCGATGTTAAAAGTGATGGATCAAAACTTCATTAAAACAGCTCGCGCCAAAGGGCTTACTCGTGGGCAGCTTATTATTCATCACGCCCTAAGAAATGCCTTACTACCGGTTATAAAACAAATAGGTTTGCAGTTTAGTACCTTGATCACCTTAGCGATGATCACTGAAGTTATTTTTTCGTGGCCTGGGATCGGTCGCTGGTTAATAGACAGTATTTATCAACGTGATTATCCCGCCATACAAGGTGGGTTAATGGCCGTCTCTTTATTTATTATTATTGCCACAATTATGGCCGAACTGACCTACACCCTACTCGATCCTCTGTCTCGGAACCAAGCGCATGGCAAAGTTTAACTTATTTTCAGAAGATTCAAATAAATCGCCATTAGCGAGACTCTGGCGAAAGTTTAAAAATAACCACCCTGCACTGGTTGGTTTATGGGTGTTTATTGCCTTTAGCCTGTTAGCGGCTACCGCGCCTTTTCTTGCGCCTTATGGGGTAAATCAACAGCACAGTGATGCACTATTACTGCCTCCCTCGTGGAATGAAATGGGCGATGTGCGGTTTATACTTGGCACCGATGATTTAGGTCGAGATGTGCTGTCTCGTTTAATGAATGGCGCCACATATACGTTCGGGTTATCGGTTGTGGCTGCACTGATCACCACTGTTATTGGTGTGTTGGTAGGTACCTTTGCTGGCATTAGTAAAGGCATACGTTCTAGTTTTTTGAACCACTTACTGGATGTAACGCTGTCAATTCCCTCATTGTTACTGGCCATCATTATTATTGCCATACTCGGCCCTGGATTAATGAATACCGTATGGGCAATTATTTTGGCCTTATTACCCCAGTTTATTCATTCAATTAGAAACCTGATAGTTGACGAACTTGGCAAAGATTATGTTACAGCCTACCGCTTAGATGGCGCCTCTAAATGGCATATTTTATCACGCGGGATTTTTCCTAATGTGTATGAATATATTGTGGTTATTTTTACCATGGCGCTTTCTACTGCTATTTTAGATATTGCGGCGTTAGGGTTTTTAAAACTGGGTGCACAGCCGCCGACTACTGAATGGGGCGCAATTTTAGCAGAGAACTTAGGACTTATATATTTAGCACCCTGGACGGTAGCATTGCCGGGCGTCCTGTTATTTTTAGCGGTTCTTTCAACAAACTTAGTGGGCGATGGACTTCGCAAAGTTTTACAAGCGCGTAAGGCCGATTAGATGCAGTTACTAGATATTCGAAATTTAACCATTGAACTTCAAACTTCCGAAACCGCCATTCGTGCTGTTGATCGCGTAAGCTTTAGTTTAAAAGAAGGTGAAGTACACGCTTTAGTGGGCGAATCAGGCTCTGGCAAAAGCTTAATTGCAAAAGCCATCGTCGGTGTGCTTAATGAGCGTTGGGTGATAACCGCCGATAGAATGCATTGGCGTGGTGTTGACTTAATGCGCTTAACACCAGAGCAACGCCGTAAAACGGTTAGCCAAGACATTGCGATGATTTACCAAGACCCCAGTCGCTGTCTAGATCCTACTGCTAAAATATTTAACCAAATCGCTGAAACACTGCCTGAAGTGGCTGCTAAAGGATTTTTCTTAAAACGCAACCGAGAGCGTAAAGACCGTGTTAAAGCCTTAATACATAAAGTAGGTATTAAAAATCATGAAGCGGTGCTTGATAGTTACCCGCATGAGCTCTCTGAGGGCGTATGCCAAAAGGTCATGATAGCCATGGCGATTGCCCGCACACCTAAGTTGTTAATTGCAGATGAGCCAACAACCGCACTAGAAAGCACCACCCGAGCACAGGTGTTTAGGTTATTAAAAAGTTTAAATCAGCTAAAGAACATGTCTATTTTGATGATCTCTCATGAGCTGGAAGAAATTGTTAATTGGTCGCATGGTATTCATGTGTTGTACTGCGGTCAAATGGTTGAAGCAGGTCCAACACACCGTATTTTTAGCCAACCTCGTCATCCGTATACGCAAGCTTTACTAAAAAGCCTGCCCGATTATGAGCATGGTTTAGCCCATAAAGAACCCTTTTATGCGCTTAAAGGCACTATTCCGACATTACAACATTTACCGATTGGTTGTCGACTCGGTCCACGTTGCCCACAAGCACAAAAAGAATGTGTGGTTGCGCCTAAACTTTCAAAGCATCATGGTCATAGCTACGCCTGTCACTTCCCGCTGATCAAGGAAATAAAATAATGCAGCCACTGTTAAAAGTTCAAGCCTTATCAAAAACCTTTAACATGCGCGCGGGTCTGTTTAGCCGTAAAAAGTTTGATGTTTTAAAAAACATCTCATTTTGTATTGGTAAAGGTGAAACAATTGCCATTATTGGTGAAACAGGCTCAGGAAAAAGTACCCTGGCTAAATTATTAGTGGGTGCATACAGTGCCGATAGCGGGCAGATATTATTAGAGAATAACATTATAGAAAACAATGGTAATCGTGATGCCCAGTGTCGTTATATCCGAATGATTTTTCAAGACTCTGCCACCTCATTGAACCCAGCAGTGACCATTGCTGAAATGCTCGATGATTGCCTAAAATTCAATACTGATTTTGATAAAACTCAACGTAGTGAAAAAATTGGTAGTACGCTGCTTAAAGTGGGTCTACTGGTCGATCATCAGCAATACTATCCGCATATGTTTAGTGTGGGGCAATTACAGCGTGTAGCGCTCGCTCGCGCGCTTATATTAGATCCTAAGGTTGTTGTACTCGATGAGGCACTTTCATCGCTTGACCCTTCTGTAAGAGCGCAAATAGTAAACCTATTACTTAAACTACAGCTTGAAACTGGATTAACCTATATTTTGATCACCCATCATTTAAGTTTAGTGCGCCATATTAGCGACCAGCTAGTGGTACTCAATAAGGGTGAGATTGTTGAATACGGCGCTACAGAAACTATTTTTCAAAACCCGCAATCAAAGGTTACTCAGCGCTTATTGAGTTGTTAATGTCTAAACAAAAAAGGCGCCAATTGGCGCCCTTTTTAATTTAGCTATTACTTATTCAGCTGCTTGAGCTGCTTTTGGTACATTAAGCTCTGCTTGTTGCTTAAGCGATTCAATGAATACCGTATAGTTTTTCTGCGCTTGCGCCATAGTAATGTTTTGCTTCATTTGTGGCTCAATGTTGTCACTCACTGGTGCATCATTTACCGCTTTAAGCGCAACAATTGCTGCATCGCCATTATTTAAGTTAACCATATCATATACAGCCGCATCACTAGGATGTGCCATTTTGAATACTTGGGTAACAATAGCAGGTGAAACAGCTAAGCTTTCACGAGTTAGTTGCGACTCTTGACGAACGTTTAGTGATTGCTCAGCAGCCACATCGTTTAAGCTCTTGCCTTCTTTTACTTGTGCAAATAAGGTGCGTGCTTTTTCTTTTGCAAGGTCTGATGCCTTTTCATTCATTAAGCGTGTTTTAATTTGCTCACTTACCTCGCTTAATGCTTTCGTTGCCGCAGGTTGGTGCTCATTTACACGCACCACAATCACGTGCTCATTACCAAGCTCAATTACTTCTGAATTGACTTTATCTTCTAGTAGTTCAACTGATGATAAAGCAGTCACAACCGCTGGGTTATTAAGCGGCTCAGGAAGCGCGCTAAGCGCTAGTAAAGAAGTAGATTGTACTTCTACACCCGCCACTTCAGCAGCATCGTCTAAGCGATCAGAAATCTCAAAGGCTAATGCCCCCATTTCTGTTTGCTTCTCGTAAAACGCATCTACTTTTTCAGCTTGCTCAAGTTCAGCTCGTAAGTCAGCTTTAACCTCATCGAACGGTTTAACTTGTTGAGTTTGTAGATCAGTTAATTTGATGATGTGATAACCAAACTCAGAGGCAACAACGTCAGAGTAATCACCTTTGTTTTGCAATGCGAACGCTGCATCTTCAAAAGCTGGTTCCATAACATCACGTTCAATCCACTCTAAATCGCCACCCATTTCTGCACTAACAATGTCATCTGACGATGTCTCTGCTAGCTCAGAAAAATCAGCACCAGCGTTAAGCTGGGCAAGTAACGACTCAGCTTTCGCTTTAGCCACATCATCATCTTCGCTATTGTCGATTAGAATATGCGACACACGACGCTTTTCTGGTTCAACATATTGCGCTTTACTCTGCTCGTAATATGCTTTTACATCGTCTTCGCTTACCGATGCAACATCAATATCATCAGCATTTAGTTCGATATAATTAACTGAAATTAATTCAGGTGATAAAAATTGACCAGCGTTTAATTCATAGTAATCCGCAACTTCTTGCTCTGTAACTTCTACATCAGCTTGCATTGCTTGTTTATCAATTACTAAATAATCAATGCTTCGTGTTTGCTGTTGCAACGCAATGGCTGATTTAAGCTCATTTGGCAGCGCAAAATCAGTACCCGCAACGGCAGATACTAACTGGCTACGCGTCATATCATCACGCAGGTATTCACGAAATGCGTCAGGTTGAAAATTCATTTGACGAATAACTTGTAAATAACGGTCGTTATTAAACTTGTCGCCAATTTTAAAATAAGGTAGCTCTAAAATTGTTTTACGAACGCTTTCATCACTTACGCGCAAACCAAGCTCGGCAGCTAACTGACTTTGTAATTCTTGTTGTACTAAACGGTCAATCACACCTTGACGGATTTGAGCCATGTAAGTTGGATCAGCTGCTATTTGGGTAAAGTACTCACCAAATTGTTGTTCTAAGCGGCTACGTTCATTTTGAAACGCACGGCTAAATTCTGTTTGGCTAATTTTAATTCCATTTACTTCAGCAACGGGTTGTTCTGTGGTTTGACCTAAGTAACTACCGATCCCAGCTAAGGCAAAAGATAAAATCACCGCGCCTAAAATGACTTTGGCTACCGGCCCTTGCGAACCTTCTCTGATTTTCTCAAGCATTTGTTTATCTCTTTTCTGAGCAAGGTATTTTCTACCTTGTCATATGTAAAAAAAGCGTATCTTACCAGATACGCTTTTTCACTTGAAGTAACTGGCGGTGAAGTAACTTAATTTATCGATTGCAATAATTAAGCGTATCTTTACTCGCCATAACTAAATTGTTTACACAATGATTAGTTTACTGCGTCTTTAAGCGCTTTACCGGCTTTGAAAGCTGGGATGTTAGCTGCAGCAATTTGAATCGTTTCACCAGTTTGTGGGTTACGACCTGCACGAGCAGCACGCTCACGTACAGAGAAAGTACCAAAACCAACAAGTGCAACTGAGTCGCCATCTTTTAGCGCGCCAGATACAGATTCGATGAATGAATCTAGTGCACGACCTGCAGCCGCTTTAGAAATGTCAGCATCAGCTGCGATTTGATCGATTAATTGAGATTTATTCACAATATCATCCTCTTTCATTGTTGTTATCAAGAGCGATTGTTTTTTAAACTAACATCACTGTTTTGAAATTTTTGAGCAATTTTTTTAAAGCTCATATGATTATATTTTTCTTAAGCCTAGGCCCTGCAAGGGCTAGGCTTGAAAACCAGTGCTTAACTTATCATACCGTTTAGATTTGAAAAGCCCCTAAAAGCACTTTTTTTGGCTTTTTTACTGCTTTTTTGGTGTTTCGACTGAAAAACTATCAACTGGATGCACTAAAGCAAGCTTTAATACTTCGTCAATCCACGTAACTGGGTGAATCTCAAGACCCGCCAATACGTTATCAGGTATCTCTTTTAAGTCACGTTCGTTAATTTTAGGGATCACCACCGTTTTAATACCACCACGGTGAGCCGCTAATAATTTCTCTTTTAAACCACCAATAGGCAGTACTTCACCACGCAGGGTAATCTCACCCGTCATGGCCACATCAGAGCGCACTGGATTACCCGTTAGGCTTGAAACCAAACACGTAACCATTGCGATACCCGCACTTGGACCATCTTTAGGAGTTGCGCCCTCAGGTACATGCACGTGAATATCACGTTTTTCATAAAAGTCGCTATTAATACGTAGCTCATCAGCACGATTACGCACAACAGTCATTGCCGCTTGAATCGACTCTTGCATTACATCGCCTAACGAGCCGGTGTAAGTCAATTTGCCTTTACCTGGTACTGCAGCACATTCAATCGTTAGTAAGTCTCCGCCTACTTCTGTCCATGCTAGGCCAGTTACTTGGCCAATACGGTCGCCATCTTCTGCTTTACCGTAATCAAAGCGTTGCACACCTAAGTACTCTTCAAGGTTATCTGCATCGATAGTGACCGTTTTGGTGTCTTTTTCCATTAAGATATTTTTAACCGCTTTACGGCATAATTTAGACACTTCACGCTCTAAGTTACGAACGCCCGCTTCACGCGTGTAATATCGAATAATACCGATGATGGCACTGTCAGCAATTTCAACTTCTTTCTCTTTCAAGCCATTACGCTTAACTTGCTTTGGAATTAAATGTTCTTTAGCTATATTTAATTTTTCGTCTTCGGTATAACCGGCTAAACGAATAACTTCCATACGGTCTAATAATGGCCCAGGAATATTAAAGCTATTAGAGGTGGCAACAAACATTACATCAGATAAGTCGTAATCGACTTCTAGGTAATGATCAGCAAAATGACTGTTTTGCTCAGGATCAAGTACTTCAAGTAAAGCTGATGCAGGGTCGCCACGCATATCCGCTGACATTTTATCAATTTCATCTAACAAGAATAATGGGTTTTTAACGCCCACTTTAGTCATGTTTTGAATCAATTTACCAGGCATAGAGCCAATATAAGTACGACGGTGTCCGCGTATTTCGGCTTCATCACGTACGCCACCCAGTGCCATACGAATGTACTTACGGCCAGTTGAACGCGCAATAGATTGCCCAAGAGAGGTTTTACCTACCCCAGGCGGCCCAACTAAACACAAAATAGGTCCTTTAAGCTTATTAGTACGCTGCTGTACCGCGAGGTATTCAATAATACGCTCTTTAACTTTATCAAGTCCGTAGTGATCGCTATCTAGTATTTTTTGCGCGCCTGCTAAATCTTTTTTCACTTTAGAGCGTTTTTTCCACGGTACGTTGATTAACGTATCTATGTATGAGCGAACAACACTAGCTTCTGCCGACATCGGCGACATCATTTTAAGTTTGTTAAACTCTGCCGTGGCTTTTTCTTTTGCTTCGTTAGGCATACCTGACTCTTCGATGCGTTTTTTTAGCGCTTCGAATTCATCTGGCACATCGTCAATTTCGCCAAGCTCTTTTTGAATCGCTTTCATTTGCTCATTGAGGTAATACTCACGCTGCGATTTTTCCATCTGCTTTTTAACGCGGGTACGAATTTTTTTCTCAACTTGCAGTAAGTCTATTTCACCTTCCATCAACGCCATTAAGTACTCTAAGCGCTCCGTAACACTTGATATTTCAAGTACTTTTTGTTTTTCAGGCACTTTTAATGGCATGTGCGCAGCCATGGTATCAGCAAGACGCGCGGGCTCATCAATACCAGAGACCGAGGTCATCACTTCAGGTGGGATTTTTTTATTTAATTTTACGTAGCCTTCAAACTGGCTTAATGCACTGCGAATAAAAATATCTTGCTCTTGTTCATTCACTGAATCAGATTCAATAAACTGAGCATTGGCAACAAAGAAATCTTCGTTATCAACAAACTCTTCGATATTTGCACGCTGTGTGCCTTCAACTAATACTTTTACTGTACCATCGGGTAGCTTTAATAATTGAAGTACAGTCGCAATTGTCCCTACACGATAAATATCGTCTTTCTCAGGCTCGTCTACAGTTGCATCTTTTTGTGCAACTAAGAAAATTTGTTTGTCTTTATCCATTGCCGCTTCAAGGCATTTTATTGATTTTTCACGGCCTACAAAAAGCGGGATCACCATGTGTGGATACACCACTACATCGCGCAGTGCTAGCACAGGGATTTCGACTCGATCGTTTCTCTCAAGCGTCATTGTATTTTCTCTTTGCACTTCATTTATTTAAAGATTACTCAAGTATATGGGGATAACCTAATTAAAGTTCAACAATTTTTGCCAACTCGATTAAATTAATTATAAAAAAAGGAGCCATTGGCTCCTTTTTTTTACAACTTGCTCAGAATTTAATCTGCTGCGGCTTGTTCTTGATTACTGCTGTCATAAATCAAGATTGGGTCAGACTCACCTTTAATAACGGTTTCATCAACAACCACTTTACTTACGTTATCAATTGAAGGCAGCTCATACATAGTATCAAGCAATACACCTTCTACGATTGAACGCAGGCCACGTGCACCGGTTTTACGTTCCATTGCTTTGTGAGCAATAGCACGTAGTGCATCATCACGAAACTCAAGCTCAACGTCTTCCATCCCAAACAATACTGAAAATTGCTTAGTAATAGCGTTTTTAGGCTCACTTAAAATTTGTACCAGTGCAGCTTCATCAAGTTCAGTCAATGTAGCAACAACAGGTAAACGGCCAATAAACTCTGGAATTAAACCATATTTTACTAAATCTTCTGGCTCAACATCTTTAAATGTTTCACTTAAAGAGCGGCTCGCTGCCGACTCTTTAACGTTAACGCCAAAACCAATGCCAGTATTTTTGTGGCTACGCTGTTCAATAACTTTATCAAGACCAGCAAATGCACCACCACAAATAAACAGAATTTTAGAAGTGTCTACTTGCAGGAACTCTTGCTGTGGATGTTTACGTCCACCTTGTGGCGGAACAGAAGCAACTGTACCTTCAATCAATTTCAGTAAGGCTTGTTGTACACCTTCACCTGATACATCACGGGTGATTGATGGGTTATCTGATTTACGTGAAATTTTGTCAATTTCATCAATGTAAACAATACCACGTTGTGCTTTTTCTACGTCGTAGTCACATTTTTGTAAAAGCTTTTGAATGATGTTTTCAACATCTTCACCCACATAACCGGCTTCGGTTAACGTGGTGGCATCGGCCATTGTAAACGGCACATCTAGCAAACGTGCTAACGTTTCAGCTAGTAGTGTTTTACCACTCCCCGTTGGACCAATTAATAAAATATTACTTTTACCTAGTTCAACGTCTTGTTTAGTTGATTGGTTGCGTAAACGCTTGTAGTGATTGTAAACCGCTACAGACAACACTTTTTTCGCATGCTCTTGGCCAATTACGTAGTCGTCTAAGTGGTTACGAATTTCTTTTGGCACAGGTAATTTGTCAGCGGCATCATGCTTAGGCGCGATGTCTTTAATTTCTTCCCTGATAATATCATTACACAGCTCTACACATTCATCACAAACGTATACTGAAGGTCCTGCAATTAATTTTCGAACTTCATGCTGGCTTTTGCCGCAAAAAGAGCAGTATAACAATTTATTACTTTTGTCGCCGTCTGTAGGAGTGTCAGACATTCAGCTACCTCATTTTATTACGTTGGCCACCAAAGTCTTGGTGGCTATTTTAATACGCTTTAACTATACCAAAATTTAGGCTTTTTCGCATAGTAACTCTCATTAGCAAGCATTACTGCTTGCAGGCATACTTACTTGCTACCGCGATTAGTAAATACTGAGTCAACAATACCGTAATCTACAGCTTGGCTTGCACTCATAAAGTTATCACGGTCTGTATCACGTGAAACAACATCAAGCGGTTGGCCAGTATGCTCAGCCATTAAGCGATTTAATTTGTCTTTAATAGACAAGATTTCTTTCGCGTGTATTTCAAAATCAGATGCTTGACCTTGGAATCCACCTAATGGTTGGTGAATCATTACACGTGAATTAGGTAAACAAAAACGTTTACCCTTAGCACCACCAGATAGTAAAAACGCACCCATGCTAGCCGCTTGGCCCACACAAATAGTACTTACATCAGGTTTGATGAAATTCATTGTATCGTAAATAGCCATTCCCGCAGTGACCGAGCCACCCGGTGAATTGATATATAAGAAGATATCTTTATCTGGGTTCTCTGATTCTAAGAAAAGCATTTGCGCTAAAATCAGATTTGCCATGTTGTCTTCAACTTGGCCCGTTAAAAAGATAATACGCTCTTTTAATAGTCTCGAATAAATATCAAACGAGCGCTCGCCTTTAGCTGTTTGCTCAACAACCATTGGTACTAATGCGTTTAGGGGATCTGTCATACCAGTGTTCATACTTATTTAATTCCTTATGCGCTTATACTTATTCTAAGAAAAGCATAATGATCATTTTTAGCTAATTAAGAACCACAAACTAAAATGGCCCGGGCACACTGCATAAACAGAGTAACACGAGCCATTTAATCGTTAGCGAGCGCTTAAGTCAATGACTTATTATGCACCTTGCTGTGGATTCATGATGTCATCAAATGCTTTTTCAACATCAGTCACAGTTGCTTTAGCTAAAATAGCTTCAACAGCTTGCTCTTCCATTGCTACATTACGCATTTGTTGCATTAGTTGATCATTTGCTTTGTAGTATTCTACTACTTCAGTTGGATCTTCGTATGCAGATGCTACAGTAGCGATAAGTGCTTCAACTTTAGCGTCATCAACTTTGATGTCGTTTGCTTTGATCACTTCGCCTAATAATAGGCCAGTTTTAACTCGTGTAACTGCTTGCTCATGGAACAATTCAGCTGGAAGTTCAGGCATATTTTGACCGTTACCACCAAAACGTTGAGCAGCTTGCTCACGTAAAGCGTCAACTTCTTGGTCGATTAATGCTTTAGGCACTTCAACTTCGTTTTGCTCTAAAAGACCTTTGATTGCTTGGTCTTTTACGTTAGCTTTAACCGCTTGGTCTAGCTCACGTGTCATGTTCTTTTTAACTTCTTCTTTAAGCGCGTCTACGCCGCCTTCGGCAACACCGAATTTAGTTGCAAACTCATCGCTTAATTCAGGTAATTCTTGCGCTTCAACTTTTTTCACTGTGATAGTGAATTGAGCCGCTTTACCTTTTAAGTTTTCAGCGTGGTAATCTTCAGGGAAGTTTACGTCAGCAACCACTTCTTCGCCTGCTTTTTTGCCTACGATGTTGTCTTCAAAACCTGGGATCATACGACCTTGGCCAAGTTCTAATGGGAAATCTTCAGCTTTGCCGCCTTCGAATTCTTCACCGTCGATAGTACCAACGAAATCAACCGTTACACGGTCGTTTGCGCCAGCAGCTGCATCAACGTCAGCCCAAGAAGCGTGTTGCTTACGAAGTGTCTCTAGCATGTTTGCTAAATCTTCGTCAGTTACTTCTACCGCTGGTTTTTCAACAGCAATTTTATCTAAACCTTGAACTTCAACTTCAGGGTAAACTTCAAATGTTGCTGAGAACTCTAAATCTTTACCTGCTTCAAGTGCTTTTGGAGCAAATGTAGGTGCGCCAGCAGGGTTAATTTTTTCAGCAACAATTGCTTCAATGTAATTACGTTGCATTACTTCGCCAGCAACTTCTTGACGAACAGCTGGTCCGAAACGCTTGTTGATTACTGATACTGGAACTTTACCAGCACGGAAACCGTCGATACGCTGCGTTTTTGACAGTTGTTGTAAGCGTTTTTTTACTTCGGTCTCAACGTTCTCTGCAGGAACGGTGATGGTCAGACGGCGCTCAAGGCCTTGAGTCGTCTCAACAGAAACTTGCATGATTTACCTCAATATTCAATTTTGGCGACTTTTCGCCTTCATTACAAACAAAGTAATCTATAGGCGTCTTGATAAAATTCAAGCCTTAGAGCTTAAAAAAATCCGTCGCTACCAGGAGATACCATTGCTGCTCTGCCCTAAGGGCACTATATTTTTAAACAAATAGACGCGGCATTATAACCTAATATTCATGATAGTCGAGTGTGGGGGGCAATTATTTGGGGTAGTTAAAGGCAGATAACGACTAAGCGAATAAAAAACAGGCTAATTAAACTGTATAGAATGAATAGGAGCAAAAAATAGAGTTATTTTAAATAAAATAGAGATTTAGAATATGGAGCTTAAGGGGAAATGGTCGGCGATGCAGGATTTGAACCTGCGACCCCTTGGACCCAAACCAAGTGCGCTACCAAACTGCGCTAATCGCCGATATAGATATTTTCTCGAATACTTAAACTTAGGATTTAAGACCACTTATAAGAAAGTGGTCGGCGATGCAGGATTTGAACCTGCGACCCCTTGGACCCAAACCAAGTGCGCTACCAAACTGCGCTAATCGCCGATATTCTTTTTTGTAAATTGGGGTGACTGATGGGGCTCGAACCCACGACAACCGGAATCACAATCCGGGGCTCTACCAACTGAGCTACAATCACCACGGCATTACAATGTTTTCAAAATGGCGCACCCAGAAGGATTCGAACCTTCGACCGACGCCTTAGAAGGGCGTTGCTCTATCCAGCTGAGCTATGGGCGCATCGAAAACTTCATAGTTCACTAGTAAGTTAAATTGTTATGAGTAAACATAAAAATGGTCGGCGATGCAGGATTTGAACCTGCGACCCCTTGGACCCAAACCAAGTGCGCTACCAAACTGCGCTAATCGCCGATACTTACTATTGTCTGCGAGTGACCTCGTTGACAACGGGGTGCATAATAGTGATTTGACCGGGTTAGGTCAAACGTTTTTTTAAGAAAACAAATCAATTGCTCATTTTTAGTTCATAATGGTCAAATATTACGATACAGGGATAAAATTTAAACTCTTTTTTATAATTCGGGGGCTTATAATTTAAAAGCAACTTGGCGCTCAACCGCTTTTCTGCGAAAATAGTCGCCATATTAAAAAATGAGTAAGGTAAAGGTGTTTTTCTTTATCGGCATTTTAACCCCTATATATGCATTCGTTTTTTAAATGTATCGGTATCAAGTTAATTAACCTAATTAAAGGTCACCCATGACGGCAAACATCATTGATGGTAAAGCAGTAGCAAAACAAGTACGTAGCGCAGTGGCTGAACGAGTTTCAGAACGTGTTGCACAAAACCTTAGAGCCCCAGGATTAGCTGTGGTGCTTGTTGGACAAGACCCAGCAAGCCAAGTTTACGTTGGTTCAAAGCGTAAAGCCTGTGAAGAAGTTGGTTTTATTTCTAAATCATTTGATTTACCCGCAGACACAACAGAGCAAGCACTATTAGCATTAATTGATGAATTGAATGTTGATGGCGAAGTTGACGGTATTTTAGTACAACTTCCTTTACCTGCAGGCCTAGATGCAGAAAAAATTCTTGAACGTATTACCCCGCATAAAGATGTTGATGGCTTTCATCCTTATAACATTGGTCGTTTGGCGCAGCGAATGCCTGCCCTTCGCCCATGTACGCCAAAGGGTATTATCACCTTATTAGATTCAACTGGTGTGCGTTACAAAGGCATGCACGCAGTGGTTGTGGGCGCCTCTAATATTGTGGGCCGTCCTATGTCACTTGAATTATTGTTAGCTGGCTGTACGACTACTGTTTGCCATAAGTTCACGCAAGATTTAGAAACCCATGTTCGCCGTGCTGACTTACTGGTTGTTGCTGTAGGCAAGCCAGAGTTTATTCCTGGTGATTGGATAAAAGAAGGCGCAATTGTTATTGATGTGGGTATTAACCGTTTAGACAACGGTAAGTTAGTGGGTGATGTTGAATACGCCGTTGCAGAACAAAAAGCTGACTTTATTACCCCTGTACCTGGCGGCGTAGGCCCAATGACTGTTGCCAGCCTAATTGAAAATACGTTAGAAGCGTGTGAGAAATATCACAGCTAATAAATAAAAAATATAGTAATGAAAAGCCCGCTTAATTGCGGGCTTTTTGTATCATCATTCTTCGTTTTATTAAGTCCAAGCCTTGTGGCAAAACCGAAAACACAATCATCAATAACATAATTGCATATTGCCAACTTGCATACTGCTCGTTAATTAATATTCCGGCACATAAAATACCGGCAATTGGGTTGGCTATAGTGCCAAAAGTAAACTCAACTACTGACATTCGCCCTAATAACCAAACATATAGTATGTAAGCCAGAGCAGTATTAGGGACCACTAGCCAAAATAACGCCAGCCATTGCGTGGTATTTATTGTTGCAGTTAAAAATTGATACTGCTGAGGGGCAAAATAAAAAGCTTGAACCATAGCCGCAATTGCTAGCAAACTACCACCAATGATTAGCTGCCACGTGAGTACCGTCCACCAGTGTACTTTAGCCGTTACTTTTTTTACCAGCGTGCTGCCTATCACAATAGTTAATAACGCCCCTATCAGCGCTAAAACCCCCAAAACATTAAGTGCTACATGCTGTGGATCAAATAAGCGCCATGCTAAAACCACTAAAGCAAGCGCACAAAAACCTTGCACCAGCGCTGGCTGTTGTCGCTTTACAAGCCATGCATATAATAATGCCACTACCGGTACTGACACCATTCCCACGCCTGCGATAGCTGCTGGTAGGTTAATTGCCATTACAAAAATAAAGCTAAAAAATAACGCAATATTAATTGCGCCGATCAGAAAAATGCCTGGCCATTGTTTAGCCGTTGGCCAAGAAGGTTTAAACAGCAACAACAATAAACCGGCAGGAAGTGCGCGTATGGCACCTAATAAGATTGGTGGCCACTCTGGGGTTGCGTACTTAGTCACTGCATAAGTCGTTCCCCATAAAAAAGCAGGGATCATGGCAAGTAAAATATTCATTAATTTTCCATTTTTAAATTGATGGATGCGAGTTTAAAACCTCAACTATGATTGAGGTCAACAGTATCAATTTTATTAAAAACATAATCAATTTAATGCAATTGATATAACCAAAAAAGGGTTACCCTATGGTAACCCTTTTTTTGTGATCAGCGCGTTATGGCTAAATCTGCCAAGGTCGACAAACCCTATGCTTTACGCCACGTTGTTTTTCCCGCTGAATCTTCAAGTATTACACCCAGTGCATTTAAAGCATCGCGAGCTTCATCTGCTGCAGCCCAATTTTTACTGGCACGTGCGTCATTACGTTTGACTATCAGTGCCTCAATTTCAGCCACTTCATCGTCGTTTTGACCGCCTTGTAAAAATGCCTCTGGTGCTTGTTGAGCAATACCAAGTATTTCACCTAAGCTGCGTAGAATGAAGGCTAAATGTCCTGCTTTTTCGCTATCACTTTCTTTTACTCGGTTTAGCTCTTTAGCAACTTCAAATACAACCGGTAATGCTTCTGGCGAATTAAAGTCATCATTCATAGCTTTTCTAAACTTAGCCACATACTCATTACCCTCAAGCTCACATTCAACTGGCTCAACGCCACGTAATGCCGTGTAAATACGCTCAAGTGATGAACGTGCTTGGTCTAAGTTTTCTTGCGAGTAATTAAGTTGACTGCGGTAATGGCCAGAAATTAAAAAGTAGCGAACCGACTCAGCATCGTATTGCTTTAATACTTCACGAACGGTAAAAAAGTTATCTAATGATTTAGACATCTTTTCTTTGTTCACTTGAACCATACCGGTGTGGATCCAAGTATTAACGTATTGGCCGTTGTTAGCACAGCATGATTGCGCAATTTCGTTTTCGTGATGTGGGAACTGTAAATCTGAACCACCACCATGAATATCAAAGTGCTCACCTAGGTGCTTTGAACTCATTGCTGAACATTCTATGTGCCAACCAGGGCGCCCCTCTCCCCAAGGTGATGACCACGATGGCTCCCCTGCTTTAGCTTTTTTCCATAAAACAAAATCAAGAGGATCGTCTTTATCTTGTGCTACTTCCACACGTGAGCCCGATTGCAGCATAGTTAAATCTTGCTGCGAAAGTGCTCCGTATTGCTCAAAGGTTGATACATCAAATAAAACGTCGCCATCGGCTGCAACATAAGCATGGTCTTTGGCAATCAACCGTTCAACCATAGCAATAATTTCATCCATGTGACCTGTAACCGTTGGCTCTACATCAGGACGCAGCATGTTTAAGCTGTCAAAGTCTTCATGCATCGCTTTAGTCATACGCACGGTTAAGTCGTTAATCGCTTCACCGTTTTCATTTGCGCGCTTGATAATTTTATCATCAACATCGGTAATATTACGTACGTACTTTAAATCGTAACCTAAATGACGAAGATAGCGAACAATCACATCAAAACCCACAAATGTGCGTGCATGGCCAATGTGACAGTAATCATAAATGGTGATACCACACACATACATGTCGATTTTTCCATCGACCATAGGTTTAAATTGTTCTTTTTGGCGTGTCAGTGTGTTGTATATTTGTACCATTTAGTTGCTTTCCTTCACGATTAACAGAAAAGCTATGTTACCACTTGCTAAGCATGGGCTCTAGCGGTTTATAACAAACATAACATCTACTTTGTTAATCTGAGTTAACTACGATAAAATAGCACCAATATTTAAACCAGCTATAGGAAACCTCATGGTTGTTCTACACACAAACTTTGGTGATATCACCATTAAAATGCACGAAAGCGAAGCTCCAAATACAGTAAAAAACTTTTTAGAGTATGCAAACTCAGGTTTTTATAACGGCACTATTTTTCACCGTGTAATTGATGGTTTTATGGTTCAAGGCGGTGGTTTTGCATCGGGCATGGAACAAAAAGAAGTAAACGACCCAATTGAAAATGAAGCTAACAACGGCCTATCTAACAAAGTAGGTACTTTAGCAATGGCGCGTACGCCTGATCCACACTCAGCTACAGCGCAATTTTTCATTAACGTGAATAACAACGACTTTTTAAACCACAGCAGCGAAACGTCGCAAGGTTGGGGTTACTGTGTGTTTGCTGAAGTAGTAGAAGGCATGGACGTAGTAAATAAAATCAAAGGTGTTGCTACAGGTAGCAATGGTTTCCACCAAGATGTACCACTTGAAGATGTGGTAATTGAAAGTGTAACTGTAAGCTAAAACCCCCTTATTCTTCAAAGAATACATAAAGCGGGTATTCACCCGCTTTTATTTAACTGGAACTACCATGACTCGCCAAACCTACTTTATTGCCGATTTACATTTGAGTGAAAATCGCCCTGATATTACAGCGGCATTTTTTAACTTTTTACACTCCCATATTGCTCCTCAAAAAGTAGATGCACTGTATATTTTAGGTGATTTTTTTGAAGTGTGGGTTGGTGACGATTATGTTAGCGAACTATCAGCAGCAGTTGCCAAACAATTAAAAGCAGTTAGTAACTCGGGTATCCCCATTTATTTTGTACACGGTAATCGCGATTTTATCATGCGTGAAAAATACGCCAATATGGCAGGAATGACTCTACTCGATGAGCAAACAGTGATCGACCTTTACGGCACTCCCACTGTAATTTTACATGGTGATGAAATGTGTACTCAGGATATTGAGTATCAAAAGTTTCGTCAAAAAAGTCGTGGTTGGTGGTGGCCCAAATTAATGCTTGCTATGCCATTATGGTATCGAAAGAAAATAGCCCGTGATGCACGTGAAAAAAGTAAACTTAGTCAAGCAGACAAACCTATAGAAATACTTGATGTAGTGCAAAGCGCTGTATTAGAGACCTTTGCTAAGCATAACGTGGCTAATATGATCCACGGCCATACTCACCGCCCTAATGTACATACCTATGAAGTTAATAACCAAACCCTAACTCGCACTGTGTTAGGCGATTGGTATACTCAAGGTTCATATTTAGTGGTTACCCCCGAGTCACAACAATTAATTTCAACGCCTTTATAACGCTCCTAACAATTAATTGTAATGAGTTTTTGTGGCAAGCTCTGGCAGTAAAATAACAAATTGTGTTTTGTAGTATTCATTACCGCCTAGATCAGATTGCAACGAAATCTCCCCTTTTAAAACTTGAGTTACCCATTGATAAACCATATATAGACCTAAACCCGTGTTACCTTTACCTCTAGCTGTAGTATAAAAGGGTTCAAATATATCTGCCTTTATCTCAGCGTTAATACCTTTACCATTATCTGACACGCTCAGCCTCACCCTATTGTTAGTCGCTTGTTCAACTTTTATTTCAATTACGCCCTCCTGCTTTTCATCAAAAGCGTGATTTAGCGCATTGATCACTAAGTTTTCAACAACCTGAGAAATGACACCCGGCAAACTAACCACTTGTTTATTAAGTGAAAAAATAGCTTTCACTTTTATCGGCGAATTTTTTAATCTGGAGTTTAGTGACAATAATAGCTCTTCAATAACCTTTTCAATATCACATGCAATAAATTCATCGTTATGGCGATCAATGGCCATTTTTTTAAAGCTTTTCACTAATACAGCGGTTTTATTTAAGTTAATTTTAGCTAGTGCTAGATTCTCACCAATACTGGTTGTTGTTTCCTCTAGCGTTGATTTAGTCAGTCCCTCCTTCATCGCCACATTTAATTTAGCTAATGCCATATCAGCATTAGAAACCGAAATAACGGCTCCTCCAATCGGGGTATTCATCTCATGGGCAACACCAGCAACTAACAACCCGAGTGAAGATAATTTTTGCGCTTCAATTAACCCCTCTTGTAATTTTTGTTGTTGTTTAATCGTTTCGTCAAGCTCTCGATTGACAATGCCCAGCTCTACTTTTTCTATATGCAACTTATGCGACAGAGTTAATAACTGGTTTTGAAACCTATACTCACGATAAATAAAGCCAAAACTTACTAAGCAGAGTACGCTGCTGCATAAAAGAGCTAGCTTTAATGCGACTTTTTGCGCGCTTAATAGAAGTTCATCGGGGCTACTGATAAGAATAATTAACTCTTTATCGGTGTTACTGATCTTTTCTGTGTTTTCACGTAGCGAAAAAATAGAAAAACGTCGATATGTATAAAGGCTATTATTAAAAAAATGCGAACCATACTCGACTTTGCCATCAATAATTTGCTGCCAAAGCCGTGGTTCTTGAATGGCAAGCGTTTGCTCATTCTTACCATACATAAACCCCCACTCTAAGCGAGAATCTTTATTTAACAACCAAAAACCATCATGATTCAAAATGCTGATATGAGTACTTTCTTGGCTATAGCTTTTGATCTGATTAAATAGATAATCTAAGTTAAAATTGACCACCAATAGGCCATCTAAAAAGTAATTTTCTTCGCTAGTACGGTAGGTTACACGGATTGTTGGTTGGTGTGGTTTTATAATTTTGTTGCGTTCTATGTTTAAATCTATTTCTGTAGCAAAAATATCAGGCGCACTAATTTGCATCCCTTTTTGAAAGTAGTAACGGTTTTGCTTATTTTGCAACCCATCGGGCGCTACAATTTTGCCTGCACCATTCACTACATTAATACGGTATTGCTCCTGACCTTGAGTATCAAGCCAGCGGATTTGCGAGATATTATTAGAGATAGCGGCGAAATTTAAAAAATAGTTATTTACCTCATCTCTGATTTGTTCTTGTTGAAAGGGTTTGCCTTGTTTATCACTTTTTAATGCGGGTCCCTGTGCCAGTATAAGCGTGAGCTTTTTAATACTGCTGAGCTCTCTGGAAAAATCACTACTTATAAGTACTAACTTTTCATCTTGTTTGGTTTTTATGGTGTTTATTTTTTCTTGATATACTTGTTCATAAATAAGCCAGCCAACAAATAAAGTAATAAATAAACTAAACAAAGACTTTATCAGCACACTTTTTTTTGAGCCGACCGGCAAGCTGTTAAGGCTATTCATTCGCACTCACTTCAAACTGTTTTAGCCACACTATTAAATCTTTAAAGAACAATGGCTTAGCAAAGTAGTAACCTTGAGCCGTTTCACACCCCTGCTGTTGTAACCACTGGGCCTCAAATTCATTCTCAACGCCTTCAGCAATCACCGAAAAGTCAAATTGCTTTGCCAAAGACAATATCATCTTAATCATGTATTGATTATTGTCATTAAACTCAAGGTCACTAACAAAGTAGCGATCTATTTTTATCGACGTAGACGGTATTTCATTAATGTGAGCCAAAGACGAATACCCTGTACCAAAGTCATCAATACTGACTTTCATACCCAAAGCAATGAACCGCTCAAGCGCTTCTTTAATTAGGCTGTAATTACTAATAGCTTGTGTTTCGGTCACCTCAAGCTCAAGCATAGAAGGCAAAATACTGTATTCTTCAATTTTAGTTTTTATCTGCTCAAAATAACTTGGCTCAACTAAGTCATAAGACGATGCATTAAATGCAACGGGTAAGTTGCAGCCTTGCTCTTTAAGTTGATTAATAGTCTCTAGTATTTTCTCAAAAATTACATGGTCTAGTTCATTAATTAATCCGGCTGTTTCAGCTAATTCTATAAATTCGTCGGGGGGAACAAAACTACCATCGGCTCTTTGCCACCTAGCGAGCGCTTCGAAACCAGCTGGTTTCAAGGTTGATAAGCTGATTTTGGGTTGTAACGCCACCTGTAAACTTTTATTACCTATAGCCGTTCTAAGCTCAGCCATCAGCTCATAACGACGAGTAATTTGATCTGTTTTTTCCTCGGTATGCTGAATATACTTAGTTTGGTTTAGCTGCGAAGAGTTCAGGCTCGACTCTGCAAGGCTGATTACTTTTTCAGGTGTTAAGTTTAAAGCTACACTTAATTTTAATTCTAAAATACGCACATCAATGTATTGTTTTACCTGCTCGATTTCGAATTTTTGTTTATTTTGAAAGTAACTAATAGCCTCTGAAATATCAAAATCAACACTGACTAACATGCCAAATGTTCTGCTACTAACTAATGCTATGCGAGGGTCATACCTAGCAAAGCTATCAACAATACTCTGGTAAACTAACTTCATTAATTTATTACAAAAGTCATTCCCGAAAGTAAACGCTTTTTCATCAAACTGATAAATATCAAAAATGACTAATCGCGTTTTTAGCCGCTCATGGGCATTCATATTCTTTATTTCACGGGTTAGCCAGTTACGGTTTTGCAAGTTAAGTGATACGTCGGTGTAAGCAAGTTCAGTTAAGCGATTCAACAACGAAATATTAGCAAATCCCGTGCTAACATTTTCACTAAATACTTTAAGTAAATATTCGTTTTGCTCATTAATTGGGTTATCAGATTTTACAATCGTTATGTAGTCAGTATCCTGACCTTGCAAAGTATGCGTTTCGAAAAAAAACACACTGTGATTTTTTGAGAATATATGACGACGCTCTCTGGTCGCTTGTTTAAAATCTTGCAGCATTTCTGCAGGCAGGTTAGGTTCCACAGGTTGCCCTTTAGTGCCACTAAAGCAACCATGTGTAGAAAGTATTAAACTTTCAGAGCCAGGGTTTACATTACTCGAGCAGAAAATACCGCCGCCTTCGGTTATTTTTAAAATGTTGCTAATTTCTTTAAGCACAGCATAAGAAAAAGAGGCCATATCGTGCTTACCGTTAATACTTCTAGACGCGTCTAGTACCAACTGTAAACCTTGTTTGGCTGACTTGATTTGTGAAATATATTCCCAAGTGCGCATGTTACTATTAACAATTGATTGCAGCTTCTCGGCAGATAGGTCTGATTTATTCCAGTATTCATCGATATCGAGCATTTTCATGATATCGCTCTCTGGTGCAAAACCAGGTTGCCCTGTTAACAGCACAATACGCATTTCTGCGTTACCGATGACCTCTCGAATAGTATTCACTAAACGCAGACCTGAGTCATCCTCCTCCATCACCACATCTATAAAAATAAGTGCAATATCAGGGTGCATGCTCAACGCCAAAGCAGCCTCTGGCACCGTATTTGCTGTTAACAGCTCGTATTTATAACCATCCTTGGCTTTTAGTTCTTTTAAGCTGTTAACTAACGCGTTTTGATAATCAAGGTCATCTTCAACGGTTAATATTTTCCATGCTTTCAGATCTGTATCTGCTTGTTCTTCTTCAGCTGCAAATACAAATAATCCCTCTTTATCTTGCATATCTTCTCACCCAATAATAAATAAGGTATGACCTTGTTATTAAAATGAATTACAAAGCAATAAGTTAAATAATATAAATAACTATTCTAATATTAGGTGAGGGTATTGGATGTGTCTAATTTAAACACAATGTTTCATTAGAAGGTAACTGCTACAGCTAATTACTTGACCGTAGCAACTTCAGGTGAAAAAACGGGTTATTGGCAAACAGTAACGGGCACGCCACTGTGAAATTTAAAGTCTTCATCGTCTGATGTAATTAGTTGCGCTTCTATTTCAGCAAATTCTTTTACTCGCTCAGTAATATCAAAATCAGCAATGTCTTGAGCAAGGGTTAAGTAGTCTTGATAGTGGCGAGCCTCTGAGCGTAACAATGAAATATAAAAGTCACCTAAGCGTTTATCTACATGCGGGGCAAGCGCAGCAAAACGCTCACACGAGCGTGCCTCTATGTAAGCACCTACAATAAGTTTATCAACTAAGGCGTTGGGTTCAAACGTTTTAACATTACGCAGCATACCTTTGGCGTAACGACATGGGGTTATACTTTTATATTCAACACCGTATTCATCCATAATTTCCAACACTTGATAAAAATGATGCAACTCTTCTTTTATTAACATCACCATTTTATCAATTAAGTCTTGGCCATAAGGTGAGTTAGATTTAGGAATAATAGACTTTGTCAGTTTATTTTTAGCCGCTAAATCGCGCCAATTCCCTTCACGTTTATAAATAAGCGTTTCAAATGGTTTTAGCCACTCAAGCAGTGCATCACTGCTGTCTTTATCTACTGCATACTTACGAATTAAAAACATCGCACTTTGCGCTGCTTTTAGCTCACAAATTAAGTGATCAATTAATATGATGGGTAAGTTTTCTTTTTTGATTGCTTGCTCAACCCACTCATCGGGGGTGCTGCATAATAAAAAGTTATTAATGGGTTCTAAAAGTTGGCTATGTGGCACGCTGACTTCTCATTGCTAAAATTGCGATTGCGGCATTTTAACATGAAATATTACGCTGAATAAAATAAACACACACCCTTATTACAAGCATGTGGATAACTTGACTTTGCTTAGTTACTGAACCATAACTAAATGGACTGTATAAAAAACAAACCAACTATAACCAAACAGTAATATATCCTTTTATGGAGAGCACGCAATGATACTAAATCACCTATGGGGCTTATACGCCCATCCACTCGAAGAGTGGCAAACAATTGATAACCGTCACGAAAGCTTAACCTACAGCTTATCGCACATTTTGCTAATCGCTTTATTTCCCTCAGCAATGGGATACTACTCATCGGTTTACTTAGGCTGGAGTATAGGCACAGGTAACCCAGTTTTTTTAACCCATGAAAGCGCACTGATGATTGGTGCGGCTATGTACGTTGCTTTAATTGGCGGTGTATTTGCACTGGCCTACTTAGCGCATTGGATGGCGGTTACTTTTGGTGCTAAACCAACCTTTACCCAAACTATCGAGCTGGCAGCGTATACCGCAACACCGGTGTTTATGTCGGCATTGGCTGCCTTTTGGCCTGAGTTGTGGTTTGTGGTGTGTGTTGGGTTAGTGGCACTCGCTTACTCAGTTTATTTACTGTATACCGGCGTCCCTATTTTGATGCACATTCCGCAGGAGCGCGGCTTTATTTATGCAAGCTCTGTTGTAACCTGTGGACTCATTTTGCTGGTTATCATTTTAGCACTTACCGCTATGCTATGGACCAACGGTATAATCAGCCCTATGTTCACATAAAAAATTATGTTTTTGAAAAACAAAAAAGGAGCGATTAAGCTCCTTTTTTTTACAGTTAATATAACTATTAGACTGTAACTACACTATTAATCAGATTCGTTTTCATCTTGGTTATGTATTTCTAAACCAGACGACATCGCGTTTTCGCGGGTGCTTTTAGCAGAATCGTTACGTAGCTTATCAATACGATTTAGATAGTCTTGATCAACATCGCCAGTAATGTATTGTCCATCAAACACTGACGTTTCAAACTTAGTGATTTCAGGGTTTTCTTGGCTAACTGCAGCAATTAAATCACTTAATGATTGAAAGATTAAACCATCAGAGCTTATGCTTTGGTTAATATCTTCTACTTCACGGCCATGTGCAATTAGTTCAGCCGCCGATGGCATATCTATACCGTATACATTTGGAAAGCGTATTTCCGGTGCAGCTGACGCAAAGTAAACATTTTTAGCACCAGACTCGCGTGCCATCTCAACTATTTGTGCTGAGGTAGTACCACGTACTATTGAGTCATCAACAAGTAGGACATTTTTACCTTTAAACTCACGGTCAATTGCATTGAGTTTTTGACGTACCGATTTTTTACGTAGCTCTTGGCCTGGCATAATAAACGTACGGCCAATATAGCGATTTTTAACAAAGCCTTGGCGGTAAGGTAAGTCAAGTACGCGTGCCATTTCTAAAGCGATATCACATGAAGTTTCTGGGATAGGAATAACGACATCAATGTCTTTATCGGCCCACTCACGTGCTACTTTCTCGCCTAGTTTTGTTCCCATATTTACACGTGCAGCATAAACCGACATACGATCAATGGTTGAATCCGGGCGCGCAAAGTAAACAAATTCAAAAATACATGGTGAGTAAGACACTTTATCTGCACAGGTAAAAGAATGAAACTCGCCTTTTTCAGTCACGTAAATAGCTTCGCCTGGGGCAACGTCACGAATAAACTCAAAGCCATCTGGCTTTAACGCCACACTCTCTGATGCAAACATATATTCAGTACCGGCAGCAGATTCACGTTTACCAAATACTAAAGGACGGATACCATTTGGATCGCGAAACGCCACAATACCATGACCGATAATCATGGCTATAGTTGCATAACCACCCGTCACTTTATTGTTAACTTCAGTAACCGCTGTAAAAATATCTTCAGGGTCTAATTTTAGTTTGTCTGGCTTACTTAGCTCATGCGCCATGATGTTAAGCAAAATCTCAGAATCAGAGGTGGTATTAACATGGCGACGTGCCTCTGAAAATAACTGCTCTTTTAACGACTCTGCATTGGTTAAGTTACCATTATGGGCAAGTGCTATACCAAAAGGAGAGTTCACGTAAAACGGCTGAGCCTCTGACGAGCTTGAAGAACCCGCTGTTGGGTAGCGCACATGGCCAATGCCAATGTTGCCTTGCAAACGTTTCATATGACGAGTGTGAAATACATCTTTCACTAGGCCATTTGCTTTGCGCAAGCTAAATGTATTGTTCTCAATAGTTATGATACCCGCAGCATCTTGGCCACGGTGTTGCAAAACGGTTAAGCCATCATAAATCGCCTGATTAACTGGCGATGTTCCGACTATTCCAACGATACCACACATGTAATTTATCCTCGCCGATTAACGGTTTACTGAATTTAAAAAGCTCGAGTTGTTTTCTAGGTACGAAAAGAACCATTCAACTACAAAGCCAAATTCTGGAATCAAAATAGAGTTGCCCCACCAATGCGTATTTGGCGCACCAGTAAAAGCATCAAGAAAGAAGAGTAACGCGCTCACGACCAACACGCCTCGAAGAGCACCAAACACCACACCAAAAACACGGTCTGTGCCGGATAATCCGGTTCGCTGTACAAGCTCACCTAAAATATAGTTTAGTAAACCGCCTAACAATAGCGTCGCAAAGAATAATATGGCAATGGCCGCTGCATTTCTTAAAAGGGGTTCAGAAATGGATGTTAGGAAGGAAGCTAAATATTGATAAAATAAGCTGGAGATGATGAAAGCCCCTGCCCATACCGCTAATGACATAGCTTCTTTAACAAAGCCGCGTATTAAACCGATGATGGTAGAGAGCGCAATAATGCCAATAATGGCGTAATCAACCCAGATCATAAGAACCAATTAGTCGCTAATTTTGGGCGCATTCTATACCTAAACCTCCCAGTGATGCAAGTTTAAGCGTGAGATTACAGGTGAGTAAAAACATGCAGTTTTTAGATAAAAAATAGTGTGAAATATACAGGCTAAAAGTAGGTGGAGATCTAGCCTTAACTTATGGAGTATAAGTTAGGTAAATGTGCAATATTAAGTTATAAGCACACTCACCTATTAGCAACTCAGTTATTTTGCCACTTCAAATTGAGTAACTTTACCGTTTAGTTTAGTTAGTTCTTTCAGCGCGGGAAGTTGGGACTGCAGCTCATTTTTACTTAATGACGGCCCTACAAATACTTTAGTTAACGTACCATTTGGCGTTTTAATTGGCCTAGTAAAGCTTTTAAAACCTTTCGTTTTTAGCTTTGCTTGCAACGCTTTTACATTTGCCGCATGAGAAAAACTACCAAGCTGAATGACATACGCCATACTTGTTAAGTTTTCATTGGTATTACGCGTAGCGTTATTTTGCTCGGTAGTGACTGTGCCTTGCTTTGTATCGGCTATGACCGCTTCAACCATTGCTGGCTGTGCAGTAACGTCAGTTTCAGCAGAGCTGTTTTGTTGCTCAAATGCAGCATCATCAGGCTGAATATTTTCAATTTCATCCTCTTTTAATGGTTTTGCATTTGCCACTTGCTGATCAATTGATTCTTGTAAATCAATGGTCTTGAACTCAGAGCGTTCTGGAATCGCTTTAAAGCCTTCTTTATAGTGCACTTTTTCACCATCGAGTATATTGGGAATAAACACAATTGCTGCGATCACCACAATACTTGTTCCGACTAAGCGATTAATAAAACCTGAGTTCACCGACATCCTCTCTATTTTTTAAAGTAATGAATAGCGCCAGCCACGGTAAAAAATGAGCCAAATACAATCAAAAGTGTATTACTTGACTGGCTTGGCAAAATAGCATCCAATGCTACCTCTACGTTGCTATAACCCTGTTTAAAATGACTATTGGGTATACTTGAAAGCGCCTGTTGAAGATGAGCTGCACTATCCCCTCGCGGGACATCTAAGCTAGCCAACGACCATTCATCTACTACATCAGCCACTTCTTTAAGCACACCGACTTTATCTTTATCAGCAAGCATAGCGGCTAATGCATGAATTTTAAAGCCTTTATCTTTATAGCTTGCTAACTTAGTTGCTAAATAGCGTGCCGATTCAGGGTTATGTGCCACATCGGTGTACACTAATGGCGACTCACTTAATTGTTGAAAGCGCCCTTCTACCACTAAGTTGGCTATGCACTGAGTTATCACTTCATCACTTGGTAATAAATCTAGCACCGACAAGGTCGTTAACGCAGTGGCCACATTTTGACACGGGATGGCCGGTTTAGGTAACTCGAGATTATGTGCTTTAAATTGCCAACTAAAACTTTGCTCATGCTCTTTAAAAATAAAGTCGCTACCCGATAGCACCATATTAGCGTTAATTTCTTTGCCATAATCGGTCATTGTATGCGGGATATTTAAATCCCCAATAATTGCCGGGGTACTCTCTCTAAAAATTCCCGCCTTGTCATAAGCCACCAGCTCACGGGTATCACCTAAATATTCTTTATGATCTAAATCGATGGTGGTGATCACACTAGCAAATGGGGTAACAATATTGGTCGCGTCAAAACGCCCGCCTAAACCGACCTCTAACAACACGTAGTCAACTTCTAAGCGTTTGAATATAGCCAACGCGCCTAAGGTACCATATTCAAAATAGGTCAATGGTGTGTCTCCACGCCCTTGCTCTAGTAAATTAAACGCATCAACATGGTATTGATCGTCAAGCTCAGCGCCATTAACGCGTACACGTTCGTTGTAGCGAACTAAATGAGGTGAAGCATAGGTGCCAACACAATAACCCTGGGCTAATAATAATGACTCTAAACAACGTGCCGTTGTTCCTTTGCCATTGGTGCCTGCAATAAGAATGATTTTACTTGAGGAAGTTAAAAGCTCTATGTTGTTAGCAACACGAGCAACGCGCTCTAAGCCCATTTCTATATTAGCAGGGTGAACACTCTCTAAATAACAAAGCCAATCATCAAGGCTTGATGATTGGCTAGGAATTGTTTTTATCATAGCATGTAATCAGTAAAGCTGAAATTTACGCTACTCTATGCTCTTGTTCCGTAGAAGGCAAGTTCATAAATTTTGCTAAGATACGTGCTAGCGTATCGCGCATTTCTCGACGGTCAATAATCATGTCGATTGCGCCGTGCTCTAATAAAAACTCACTGCGTTGGAAACCCTCTGGCAGTGTTTCACGCACGGTTTGTTCAATAACACGAGGACCTGCAAAACCAATCAAAGCTTTAGGCTCTGCAACATTAATATCACCAAGCATTGCCAATGATGCTGATACACCACCCATTGTTGGGTCAGTCATTACCGAAATGAACGGTAGGCCTTTTTCGGTCATTTTGGCAAGTGCAGCACTGGTTTTTGCCATTTGCATAAGTGACATTAGCGCCTCTTGCATACGTGCGCCGCCCGATGCAGAAAAACAAATCAGCGGCATATTATGCTCTAAACATTGGTCAACCGCGTCAACAAAGCGAGCACCAACAACCGATGCCATTGAGCCACCCATAAATGAGAATTCAAATGCAACTGCAGCAACCGGAATACCTTTTAAGTTCCCTTTCATTGCAACCAGTGCGTCTTTTTCACCGCTTGACTTTTGAGCTGCATTAATACGGTCTGAGTACTTTTTAGAGTCTCTAAATTTAAGCACATCTTTAGGTTCGTGTTGAGCGCCTAATTCGTGGCGGTCACCGTCATCTAAAAACTGTTCAAGACGTTTACGACCACTAACACGCATATGATGGTCGCACTTAGGGCATACATTTAGTGATTTTTCTAATTCTGCTTTATATAAAATTGAATCACATGACGTACATTTAGCCCATACACCTTCTGGAATTTCTTTACGACCTGAAGATTTAGTCGTTTTTGGTAAGATTTTTTCTAGCCAACTCATTTGCAACTCTCTTAATGCTGTTCTGTGTCGCGAGTCTACATGTTAACCATGCAAACAAATTTTTCCAATTAAAACATGAATTACGCTATCACGGTATAAAAAACTGGTCTTAGTAGTTAGCCCTACGAATAATAGCGTATAAAAATCATCACCTGATTACCTTTTAAATATCGGTATCGGCTAAAAACAAAGGCCCCAACGGCGTTCTAGGAATATTAAAGTGTTCTGGGTAATCAACATCTACTAAATATAAACCCGCCGCTTTTGCTGTGGCGCTCGCTTTGGCCCGCTCTTTAACATCTAACAGCTCTTTTAACCAAATTGGTTCATGTTTATGTAAACCGATATCCATTAAACACCCGGTAATATTACGTACCATATGGTGTAAAAACGCATTGGCTTTAATGTCAATAATGACATAAGCACCTTGGCGCTGTACCGATAAATGATGAATCGTTCGCGTTGCCGTATTAGCTTGGCAGTGAAGCGCTCTAAACGATGTGAAATCGTGCTCACCTAATAAATATTGGCAAGCCTGCTGCATTTTCACTTCATCTAAAGGATGATGAAAGTGGGTAACACCTTCATTTAATACCGCACCACGAAACGCATAATTATAAATCACATAACGATAACGACGAGCAGTGGCACTAAAGCGAGCATGAAAGTCTTCAACCACAGGCTGGGCAAAACGAATAGCAATGTCTTTTGGTAATAAGGTATTCATGCCTAATGTAAAGGCCACCATTTCACGCTCAGCATGGGTATCAAAATGCACAACTTGACCAGTGCCATGCACGCCGGCATCGGTGCGCCCTGCACATACAATTTCAACCGGATGATTACAAATGCGCGACAACGCTTTTTCTACTTCTTGTTGTACGCTATTTACATGAGATTGACGCTGCCAACCACTGTAACGCGCGCCGTTGTATTCTACTCCAAGTGCTACTCGCATAATTACTGCTTTACCTACTGTGCTAATCGACGCTGCATTTTATGCTATATGGCGTTCCAATAAAAGCAGCGAACTAAGGTTCCTAACTATGCGATACAAAAAACCCGTTATTAGTGTTAGCCAATAACGGGTTTTACAGCTCAGATATCCTTTTCAGGATTAGCTATTGTTAGTTTTTCAGCTTAGCTTTTAGATTTTGTGCTTCTTCTTGCACATCGTCTGGGCCATTATTAATAATCTCATCTAAAATTTTAACTGCCGAGTCAGCATCATCTATCTCTATATATGCGTGAGCAAGATCAAGCTTTGCCGAGTAACCACCACTTTGAGTATCAACATCCATAGGGTTATCACCAGCAAGTAATGAATCGTAGTCACCCAAACCAACATCCATATCGACGTCGGTGTAAGGTTCGTGATCTATATCCGCATCATCACTTTGCTCTAGTAATGCATCAATATCAACAAAGTCATCTTGATCTAATGGCTCAGTAACCTCAGGTTGCTCAATGGGCTCTTGCAACGATGGTGCTTTATCATCAGCTAAATCTTCATTAAGTAAGCTATTAAAATCAACATCGAATTCACTGCTGTCGCTTAAATCAACATCATCAGGTTCAGCCAACTCATTCAGTAATGAATCAAAATCTGTTTGTGTTAAATCAGCCATGAACTCATCATCTAGTTCATCATCTGAAATCATTTCTGATTCTGACGGTACTGACGTTTGCGTTAAATCAGCTTCACGATCAGCATTTGTTTGCTGATCGGTAAATTCAGCTGACTCTGTTAACGCATCAAGCTGATCATCGTTAGTGCTAACAGCCTGCTCATCGTCAGCTTGTTCAATCAGGTCTGTAGACTCTGAAACTTCATTATCTAGAGCTTGCTCTATATCTAACTCTGAAAACTCATTGTTAAGTAACAGCTCATCATCAAAGTCATCTTCTAGGCTATCGAGATCGTTACCTGCTGATAGAGCATTAGCGAGATCTTGCTCTGCCTGACTAGGTGACATACCTGTAGCATCGCCATCTAAATTATCACCTTGTAGCTCTTGTGGTGTTAAAGATTGTTGTTCCTCATCAGATAAAGGCAGTTCATCATCCAGCTCTAACTCAGGATACTCCTCAAGTTCTTCACTTGGGGTGATTATTTCAGGCTCATATAGCTCATCGTCTTCTGTCGATAAATCGTTGCTTTGGATATCGCCAGCAAGCGGATCATCGCCTAAATCAATTTCCTCTTCATCAAGATCATCGTCTAAGTCATCCATTGACCAATCAGGTACTTGTTCATCCTCATCGCCTGTTTGCTCAAGCTCACTTAAAAGATCATCGACACTTTTGAAGTTTTCATCATTGTATTCGTCAAGCGCATCTTCTGGGTCGAGTAAAGTAGAAGACGTATCGGTAAAATCATCTTCTGATCCAACATCAGGCTCTGCTTCAAGTTCTGGCTCTTCTTCAAGCTCAGGCTCTGCTTCAAGCTCAGGCTCGACTTCAAGTTCTGGCTCGCCTTCAAGCTCAGGCTCGACTTCAAGTTCTGGCTCGGCTTCAAGCTCTGGCTCGACTTCAAGCTCAGGCTCGACTTCAAGCTCAGGCTCTGCTTCAAGTTCAGGCTCTGCTTCAAGCTCTGGCTCTGCTTCAAGTTCTGGCTCTACTTCAAGCTCAGGCTCTGCTTCAAGTTCAGGCTCTGCTTCAAGCTCAGGCTCGACTTCAAGCTCAGGCTCTGCTTCAAGTTCAGGCTCTACTTTAAGCTCAGGCTCTGCTTCAAGCTCAGGCTCTGCTTCAAGTTCTGGCTCTGCTTCAAGCTCTGGCTCTGCTTCAAGCTCTGGCTCTGCTTCAAGCTCTGGCTCTGCTTCAAGCTCTGGCTCTGCTTCAAGCTCTGGCTCTGCTTCAAGTTCTGGCTCTGCTTCAAGTTCAGGCTCAGATTCAAGCTCAGGCTCTGCTTCAAGTTCAGTCTCGACTTCCAGTTCAGGCTCAGATTCAAGCTCAGGTTCAGATTCAAGCTCAGGCTCTGCTTCTGATTCAAATTGCTCGTCTAAGCCATCAACTGACCAATCAGGTGCTTCTACATAATCATCACTTGTTTGTTCTAACTCGCTCAGTAGCTCATCAACGCTATCGAGGTTTTCATCGTTGTACTCATCAAGCGCGTCTTCTGGATCGAGTAAATCAGAAGACGTATCGGTAAAATCATCTTCTGATTCAACATCAAGTTCAGGCTCAGCTACAGTTTCTGGCTCTGCTGCAACTTCTGGCTCTGCTGCAACTTCTGGCTCTGCTGCAATTTCAGGCTCAGCTGCAACTTCTGGCTCTGCTGCAAGTTCTGGCTCTGCTTCAACTTCTAGCTCTGCTTCAGTTTCTGGCTCAAGCTCAGGCTCAGGCTCAGGCTCAGGCTCAGGCTCAGGCTCAGCAAAAGATGAAGCGATAGATTCTACATCTTCACTATTTAACTCTTCTTGCGCGTCAGTTAAATCTTCAATTGAGTCCGCCAATGCATGATCTATTTCAGAATCATGAACATCACTTTCAGGTTGCTCAGTATCTAGTACATCGTCAATATCTATTTCGTCTTCATCAATTAAGCTGTCGATATCTGGCTCTTCAGTTTGAGCTTCAGTAGACGGTTGCTCAGCATCGAGCAATTCATCAATATCAACTTCATCGTCTTCTTCAACTAGGCTATCGATATCAGGCTCTTCAGTTTGAGCTTCAGTAGTTGGTTGCTCAGCATCGAGCAATTCATCAATATCAACTTCATCATCTTCTTCAACTAAGCTGTCGATGTCTGGCTCTTCAGTTTGAGCTTCAGTAGTTGGTTGCTCAGCATCGAGCAATTCATCAATATCAACTTCATCGTCTTCTTCAACTAAGCTATCGATATCAGGCTCTTCAGTTTGAGCTTCAGTAGTTGGTTGCTCAGCATCGAGCAATTCATCAATATCAACTTCATCGTCTTCATCAACTAGGCTATCGATATCAGGCTCTTCAGTTTGAGCTTCAGTAGTTGGTTGCTCAGCATCGAGCAATTCATCAATATCAACTTCATCGTCTTCTTCAACTAAGCTGTCGATATCAGGCTCTTCAGTTTGAGCTTCAGTAGTTGGTTGCTCGGCATCGAGCAATTCATCAATATCAACTTCATCGTCTTCATCAACTAGGCTATCGATATCAGGCTCTTCAGTTTGAGCTTCAGTAGCTGGTTGCTCAGCATCGAGCAAGTCGTCAATATCAAACTCGTCGCCCTCTTCAACTAAGCTGTCGATATCTGGCTCTTCACTTTGCTCTTCAGTAGCCGGTTGCTCAGCATCGAGCAAGTCATCAATATCAAACTCGTCATCTTCATCAACTAAGCTGTCGATATCTGGCTCTTCGCTCTGATCTTCAGTAGATGGTTGCTCAGCATCGAGTAAACTGTCTATATCAAACTCGTCATCATCAGCTTGTGCTGTTACATCATCTGCTTGTTCATTATTCTCATCAAGCAAGTCGTCAATGTTAAAGTCTTCGCCCTCTTCAGCAAGTTCTTCACTAAGTGCTGCCATATCATCATTCGATTCACCTTTAGGTTCATCTGGCAGAGCATCGTCGTCTTCTTCGTCAAACAGGCTATCTAAGTCATCTGAACTTAAAATATCATCCGATTCGTCAAGATTAATTGTATCGCCCGTGTCATCTTCATCTGAGCTATCAAAGTCTTGTTGCATGAAAACATCAAGTTCATCGTCTTCGGTATTTTCGTCTTCAAAAACAACATCATCACTGAGTAGGCTTTCTAACTCATCTTGATCTAGAAGACTGTCGTCGTCGAGATCATCGTTTAAATCAACATCATCATCGAGTAACACGTCATCCATGTTATCGTCTAGTTGCACACTTATATCATCAAGTGGATCGGGGGCTGGCGCTTCATCAAGAGTGGGCTCTGGCACTTCATCTATCGGATCAGTAAAAGCAGGTGCTTGTGGAATAAACTCATCATCGTCACTTTCAGGCTCTTGATTATTACTTCGCTTACGCAACCACATAACAACGGCAAAAATGATCAATAAAGCCGGAATGGTCATTAATAAAATCAGCACTAAAGGATTCGAAAGTAGCGCGGCAAAGCTAAATTCACTCTCTTGCTCTACCTCTTTTAATTTTTGCTGCGCAATAATCTCATTTTGCTTAAGGATTAATTCTTTTAACTGTTGCTGTATTTCACTGTCTTGACCAAGCTGTAAGCGAACGTTTTCTAACTCGTTTGAAATACCTGTAAGCTGTTTTTTTAGGTTGTTGTTTTCAACTAAGATCTCTTCTACGTTGCTAACTGAACTTTTAAACTGCTGCTGAAGCTCAACTAATTTATTACCTTGGTCTGTTTTTATCGCTTTTAATTCTTGTTGTAACTCTTTTTTAGCTTCATCAACATCAGCTTTGCGAGCTTGCGTGACTTGTGTTTGTGCTGAATTAATTTCTGCTTGAGTAAGCGTACCATTTTTCTTTTTTTCCCACAGGTCATCATCTTGCTCAGAGCGTTGCTTAGCTAATTGCGGGTTTACTCGTCTAATTTCTGCCAAAGTAGGTATCTTTAAATAAGAACCGCTTCGCATGTGATTTAAATTTTGTTCTAAAAATGAGTTGGGGTTTTTGTTATACAAGGCCTGCATAACTTGGTAAATGCTAACTGAATTATCGGGACGAACCTTAACGGCAATGCGCCAAAGTGTATCGGTTGGTTTTATTGGCCCAATAGAACGCCCCTGTGCGCCGTAATCTGCGCCTTTGGGCCCTCTTAATTGGGTACTGTCTTGAGAGTAAACAGTCGTTACCATCAGTGCAGACGCTAATATAATAAGTGAAACGAAACCGCGCATGCTGATCCTTTAATGTTTAAATGTTAACACAGCGCTTTCAATTGGCGCTTAAACATTGATTATTCTTGCCGTTGTTAACCACGTGGCTAACGCACATTTTTATTACAATCTATTTTTATTGCAAGCTCTATTCCAGTTACAAACTATAAACCAGTTAAGCCATAATATCCATCGCAACGCATTGAAAATAAATACCTTAAACATCAAGATAAAAATATTTTTATGTTGTTTATCAAAGTGTTTACACTACTGTTGTTTATAAGTGGCAAAAAAATGGCAATTTAAGCACAAAAAAACGGCAAGCCACTTTGGTTTGCCGTTTATTGGATTATCACTGTATTCTGGCTAATTACATATAATTAGCAATCAGTTCTTCTGCTATTTGCACACTGTTGGTTGCTGCCCCTTTACGGGTGTTATCACTTACTACCCACATATTTAATCCATGTGGGTGTGAAATATCGGCACGTAAACGGCCAATGTAAACAGTGTCGTTACCACTGGCATCAGAGACAGCCGTTGGGTAATCACCCGCATCATCAATTAGCTCAACACCCGGTGCATCGCTCAATAATTGCTTCACATGCTCAAAGTCATAAGGCATACGCGTTTCTATATTAATTGACTCAGAATGACCGAAAAACACCGGTACACGAACACAAGTCGGGTTTACTGCAATGGTGGTATCGCCTAAAATTTTATGCGTTTCGTTTACCATTTTCATTTCTTCGCGTGTATAGCCATTGTCTTCAAAGCTATCGATTTGCGGAATAACATTAAACGCAATTTGCTTAGGAAAAATGTCGTTTTCCATTGGACGTGCATTCATTAAGTTAGCTGTTTGTTTTGCCAGTTCATCAACCGCTTCTTTGCCTGCACCCGACACTGCTTGGTAGGTTGAAACGTTAATACGATCAATACCGTAGGCATCATAAATAGGTTTAAGCGCGAGCATCATTTGAATAGTTGAACAATTAGGATTAGCGATTATATTACGGTTTCTAAAATCGGCTAAACTCGCTGCATTCACTTCTGGCACAATTAGCGGCACTTCAAAGTCATTTCTAAAGTGTGAGGTATTATCAATAACAATACAGCCCGCGTCTGCAGCAATCGGGGCGTACTTTTCAGACACACTGCCACCAGCAGAAAATAAGCCGATATGCGCTTGGCTAAAGTCAAAGCCTTCAACATCGCGTACTTCTATGCTCTCACCACGAAACTTTATATCTTCACCGGCACTTCGGCTGCTTGCTAATAAAAACAGCTGATCGACCGGAAATTTACGATCTTCCAAAGTTTCAATGATTTGACGACCAACAAGGCCGGTAGCGCCGAGTACGGCAACGTTATATTTTTGCGACATATTTCATCCTCTGTAAGCACGGTTAAAACAACCGCGCTAATTAAATTAGTTTACTGTGGTAAAGCCAAGCTGGGCGAGTGCAGCAAGCTCAGTGCTATCACCTTCAACCATCACAGTGCTAAACTCACGGCGGGTTGGGTAGTTTTTTCGTAAGCTGTCAAAGCCTTCATCGGCCAAGTGACGTAGTAAAATGCCATCATCACGGCGTACGTCATAAACTAAATGCACTAAACGGGCTATATCTGTTTCGCTAAAACTGCTTTCTAGGGTGACTTTTTTAATCGCAGGAGGCGGTAAAAAATCATCAAGCGATTTTATTGCGTTAACCCCTTTGAGCTCACATAAGCGCTGGTACAACATTTGTGTACCTCGCGCTTTACCTTCAAGGGTATGCCCTGCAATGTGAACACTGGCATAGCGCACGTGCTCCAGTAATTCAGTTAAAATATTAGGTTCATTTTCCCAAACATCCAGCACTAAATCGAGTTCTGCTCCGGCTTGCATCACTTCAAGTAAGGCTTGATTGTCAATTACATCACCTCGGCTGGCGTTTATTAACGTTAACCCAGATTTAAGTTTAGTTAAGCGTGTTTTATCAAGCATGTGCAGGGTTTTGTGCCTACCTGTTTTAATCAACGGCACATGAAAAGTAACAATATCTGACTGCGCTAATAGCTCATCTAGCTCTACATGCTCGGTTAATAGCCCTTGCTCATGCTTAATTGGATCGCACAATAGTAAATTAACGTTCAGTGCTTTTAACTTTTGCGCTAAACAACTGCCAATATTACCTACACCCACAATACCGATTGTTTTACCACTTAACGGACTGGCATTTTCTTGGCTTAATGCAAATAAGCTACTTATTACATACTCAGCTACGGCAATGGCATTACAGCCAGGCGCACTGGTAAAGCTGATATTGTTAGCACTGAGCAAATCAGTATCAATATGATCAACACCAATCGTGGCGGTACCTACAAAGCTTAGTTTATTCGCCTGTGCTAATAGTTCACTGTTAACTTGAGTAACTGAGCGGGTAAGCAGTACATCAACATCGATAAGTTGTTCAGGGGTTAATTGCCTGCCATCAAATCGTTCAACCTCACCCATATCTTTAAAGAATTGCTCAACTAAAGGCATATTTTGATCGGCAAGAATTTTCATGGTGAGTCCGTTTGGCGAAATGAGGCGCTATTGTAACGAACAACCCCCTATTAGCACAAACGAAAAAGCCGAGCATTTTGCTCGGCTTTAAAATAGTTAACGATTAACTTAACCTTTGTATTTGCTCATTACTAGCGTGGCATTAGTACCGCCAAAACCAAAGCTGTTAGACATAACCGTGTTTAGTTCAACGTCTTTTGCTTCAGTCACAATATTCAAGCCTGCCGCTTGTTCATCTAACTCATCAATATTGATAGATGGCGCAACAAAACCGTGCTCAAGCATGAGTAATGAAAAGATAGCTTCGTGTACGCCAGCCGCACCCAATGCATGGCCTGTCATTGCTTTAGTGGCACTGATCATTGGTGAGTTACCACCAAATACTTCTTGAATAGCGCCAAGCTCTTTAACATCACCTACTGGTGTAGATGTACCGTGGGTATTTAAGTAATCAATGCTGTCAACGTTTTGCATAGCTTGGCGCATACAACGTGCTGCACCCTCGCCCGATGGGGCAACCATGTCGTAACCATCTGAGGTTGCGCCGTAACCGGTAATTTCAGCGTAAATATGCGCGCCACGAGCAAGTGCATGTTCAAGTTCTTCAACTACCACAATACCGCCACCAGCTGAAATTACAAAACCATCGCGGTTTGCATCATAAGTACGTGATGCTTTTTCAGGTGTGTCGTTGTATTTAGTAGAAAGCGCGCCCATAGCGTCAAATTCCATTGCTAACGTCCAGTGAAGCTCTTCACCGCCGCCTGCAAAAATAACGTCTTGTTTGCCTAATTGAATTTGTTCCACCGCGTGGCCAATACAATGCGCAGAAGTCGCACACGCAGAACTAATTGAATAGTTAACACCTTTAATTTTAAACGGCGTTGCTAAACATGCAGAGGTGGTGCTTGCCATAGTACGTGGCACCATGTAAGGGCCAACGCGCTTAACGCCTTTTTCACGAAGAATATCAGCCGCTTCTACTTGCCATTTTGATGAACCACCACCAGAGCCAACTAATAAACCAGTACGCTCGTTTGATACTTGCTCGTCGCTAAGACCCGCATCTTCAATCGCTTGCGCCATTGAAATATAAGAGTAAGCCGCCGCATCGCCCATAAAGCGCATTGCTTTACGATCAACATGCTCTTTAACATCAATATCAATTTTACCTGATACATTGCTACGCAATTTGTAATCAGCAAATTCTTGATTAAAAGCAATACCACTTTTACCCGCTTTTAGTGACTCTAATACTTCTTGTTTATTATTGCCGATGCTTGATACAACACCGATGCCTGTTATTACGGCTCTTCTCATGGGTAATTCCCTTAGCTTAATACTTAATTGTGTTCTATTTTACGCGAATTTAATCATCTAAGTGGTCAGCTTTCTAGCGTACACTTGTACTCTGAAGCTACAGCTTATAAATAACGCCAGACTATTTCAAAGAAAACACGTAAAATAATTAAAAAATTATCTATAAATTGAATTGGTCATGATAAAAAACGCCCATATACACTTTAACGACTTAGGCACACCAGTTGCCAATGACTTTGACGATGTTTATTTTTCTAATGACGACGGCCTTGCTGAATCGCATTATGTGTTTTATCAACAAAACAGTATAGATACACGGTTACAAAATCATGACCGTGAACACTTTGTTATCGCCGAAACCGGTTTTGGTACTGGGCTTAACTTTTTGAATGCATGGCTGCAGTTTTCTGACCACTTACAGTGCCTACAAGTTCAAAATGAACAACCAAATAAAGTGCAGCGATTACATTTTATTTCTTTTGAAAAATATCCACTTAGCGTAAATGATTTAAAACAAGCCTTGCAAGCTTGGCCTAGTTTAAGCCATTTAAGCGACCAACTCATTACCCACTACCCGATTAATTTAAATGGCTGCCACCGACTTGAATTTGCCAATGGCCGTGTAATCCTCGACCTCTACTTTGGCGACGTACTGGAATGTATTAATAGCATGAGCTACCCACAAAGTGGGCTGGTTGATGCGTGGTTTTTAGATGGCTTTGCGCCAAGTAAAAACCCCGATATGTGGCAGCAAAGTGTATTTAACGCCATGGTTGATATTTCCAGAAGCAATGCCACATTAGCCACGTTTACCGCTGCGGGCTTTGTGCGCAGAGGACTAAACGAGGCAGGCTTTAGCATGCAAAAAGCCAAAGGCTTTGGCCGAAAGCGTGAGATGCTAATTGGCACACTTGCTCAAGCCAACCCAAAACAATCAGCTCCCGCCTATTTTGAGCATCACCCCTCACCGCTTTCAAGTGTGGCTGTTATTGGCGGTGGTATAGCGAGCAGTTGCATACTTTATAGCCTCGCAAAGCGTGGGATAAAAAGCCACTTATTTTGCCAAGATGAAAAACCCGCAATGGGTGCATCGCACAATGTGCAAGGGGCTGTGTATCCACACTTACAGGCAAAAAACTCGCCACATAGTGAATTATTTGCCCAAAGTTTTTTATACGCAAAGCGGCTTTATAATCAATTACTCAACAATGGCTTTTTGTTTGATCACCAGTGGTGTGGTGTATTACAACATGCAGTAAAACAGCCATTGGCAGATCGCCATCAGAACCTCGCTGATAAACAACTGTGGCCAGAGCAGCTTATGCGAAATGTGACTGCTAATCAGGGTGATGCTATCGCTGGGGTTAAAACAGGTTACTCAGGGGTGTTTTTTGAACAAGGCGGCTGGGTTAATCCCCCGCAGTTAGTTTGTGCAATGTTAGATGCCGCACAGCAATTAAATTCGTTTGAAAGCCTATTTAACTGCCATATTGAGCAATTTAATAAACAACCCGATGGTTGGTACTTAACCACGCAAAAGCAAACATTTGGCCCCTTTAGCGATGTGATTATTTGTACTGGTGAGCACAGTGATGCATTTACGCAAACCAAAACACTTCCCATTGTTAGCGTTCGCGGCCAAGTGTCACATGTTCAGGCAAGCGAGCAATCACGTAAACTTAATATTGTGTTGTGCCACAAAGGCTATTTTACTCCCGCTTATTTAGGTCATCATTGTATGGGCGCCACCTTTGAAAAAAATAGTAAGAGCCGTGAAGTAACCGAGCAAGACAACCACACTAACCGTGAACAATTACTGAGTTTTTATAACAACACTGAATTTGCCATCAGCTTAGGCGATATTAGCTCAGCCAAAGCCGCTGTTCGCTGTAGTTTTATTGACCACTTACCTATGGCTGGTGAATGGGTGGAGCAAACTGATTATACACATGCATTTGCTAATTTACGTTTAGGCAAGCGCTATCGATATCAGCCGTTAGAAAAACCACAACAGGGCCTACATATTTTTACCGGCTTTGGTGCGCGAGCATTATGCAGTGCACCGTTATCTGCTGAGCATTTAATAAGTAGTTTAAACAATGAACCACGCCCACTAAGCGAGCGTGTAAGCCAAGCAATTCACCCAGGGCGCTTTATTGTTCGAGACCTTATTCGCAATAAAATTTAAAAGGCAGATCACACTGCTCACACTAAAAAATAAACCTATACTTTAAAAACAAATTATTACCCCCAGCTCTTTAATACAGTGGATAAAGTTTAAGTCGGCTGTTTTGTCTTATAAAATAAGGAGTATGTGATGAGTAAAACATTAGTAATTGGTGCCAGTGGGCAGATTGGTAAACTAACCACCAAACTATTGCTTGAACGCCAACATCCTGTAGTGGCTTTAGTACGTGACAAAAACAAATTAGATGACTTAAATAGCGACTATTTAACAATCGTAGAGCAAGATTTAGAAAATGATTTTAGCGATGCGCTGCACGGTTGCGACCATATCATTTTTGCCGCAGGTTCAGGCGGAAATACCGGTGCAGATAAAACCTTACTTATTGATTTATGGGCTGCAACTAAAGCCATTAATTACGCAAAAGAGCATGCAACTAAGCACTTTACTATGGTGAGTTCTATTGGTGCAGATGATCCTGATGCAATCCAAAGCGATTTAAAGCCCTATTTAGTGGCTAAGCATATGGCTGATAGGCATTTAATTAATAGCGGACTCAATTATACGATTGTACGTCCAGGCTCACTCACTAATGAGAGTGCCTCTAAGCTTATTTCTACCGAACGCCCCAAAGAGCGCGATAAAGCAATCATTAGCCGTGAAAACGTAGCCCATGTTCTATTTACCATTGCCACAGAGCAAGGCAGCAATCGCTGCATATTTGAAGTATTTGATGGCGACAAACCAATAAAAGCCGCTATTAAGTAAGTATTACACTCACCCCTTGCCATGCAAGCTGTATGGCAAGCAGGGTTAAAATCACTTTAAAAACAACCTTAAAACGCGCCACCGATAACCGCTTAAGTAACTTAATCCCTAACCATGTGCCAATGGCTCCGCTTAAAATCATCGCTAGTGTTAACGGCAACCATTGCCAAAAGCTAAAACCCAGCCCCGCATAAACAACGGCTTTTAAACTATGCTGCAAGGTCATAATACTTGAAAAAGTCGCGGTAAATTTAAGCTTATCGTAATGATTAATGTGTAAATAACTTGCCACCAAAGGCCCACTTGCTCCGACAAAAGTCGAGATAAATGCCGTAATTACGCCCGCTAGTAAGCGCCCTAATCGTGAGTCTTTATTAAATTCAGGAATTGTTCCCCACAATAAATAAATCACAAATAAAGCCACAAACAGCTTCATGCTATCAAGGTTAATATCGCTTACTACTTGGCTTGATAGCCCCGCGCCAATTAATCCACCCAGAGTAAAATACAACAACATCGGCTTATCAAGATGGGCAATACTTAACAACAACCGATTGGCATTAGAGCCCAACTGCACTAAACCATGAACCGGCACTACCACCGCCATAGGCATAACCGACGCCATTACCACCAACAGCATTAAACCACCGCCCGCACCAAAAGCCGCCGATACAAACGAAGTAAACCCCGCCAGTAAAATGAGTAAAAGCGAAATTAAAGGGGGGATGTGTTCAGCTGTAAAAATATCCATATAAAGGCTCCTAGTTAATCATTGGCTCATAATACAAAAAATAGGCAAGTAAGATAGTGTCTGTAATTAGACTATTAGTGTTATACATACAGCTAAAGTAATTAAAAGTTAACTACAAAAAAGTATCTGGATTACGCTATAGTTATTAGTAAATTAAATAAGTAAGAGATAACTTATGTGTAGAACTTTTTATACGCTTATATTTATCCTTTTGTGCTTAGATGCAAATGCAAACTCGAAAAATTTAATACTCGGTTTTATTCAAGACTACCCCCCTTATAGTTATGAGTTAAATAACCAACCCAAAGGACGCCATGTAGAACAAATAATAGCGATAAGTACAACATCTGGAGTAGCCGTTGATATTGAATTTTATCCTGTACAACAACTTCTAAGAAAAGCGGTTAATGGTGATATTGATGGCATTGTTGGTCTTGTTTATCGAGATGATAGAGCCGAGTTTTTAGATTACGTCCTTGCCACCAAGATTGATGAGGTAACGGTTTCTTTATATACCCTAAAGCAAAAACGTAATATAGATGAGTTAATTAACAAAAAAGCAATTTTGGCTGCAAAAATAGGGTTTGCTCTAAATGATGACTTACATGCAAAACTAAATGCAAAGGGAGTTGAACTTTACAGGTTTTCAGATATATCGATTGTGTTAAAGCTTATGGAGGCCGAGCGAATAGATGGCATTATTCATAGTGACAACGCAATTACTCTAGAAAATCAATACAAAAATATCTTGTTTAAAAGTGAAGAGGTATTAACTTCAGAGCCAACTTACTTAACTTTTTCTAAAACCTTAAACCCAGTAAAAGTAAAGCTGGCCTCTAAGCTGAGTTCAGCATTACTCGATTCAAAAAAATAACCACACATTAACTGACGAAAAAAAATCAACAACTATGGATAAATTTAAAAGCTGTACCCCCCATTTTTATAGCTTATATGAAATTTTAGCCATAAAAAAACCGCGACTTGATTGCTCAAGTTGCGGTTTTTTAGGGTTTTTAAACAAACGAATTTAAAAACCGTTATTGGTGGAGCTGGGGGGATTTGAACCCCCGTCCGAAAAGCCTCGACCGTCGGTACTACATGTTTAGTATTGTCATTTAATTAACCTTTAAATCCCG